>ENA-OREN01002811-OREN01002811.1-marine-metagenome-genome-assembly--contig:-NODE-2811-length-16975-cov-3.391466_pt1 | contig 16975 bp, 40 predicted proteins | sample MGYA00248624_ERZ508555 | MGnify/ENA primary metagenome ERZ508555 (study PRJEB26222, sample SAMN06267773) | marine metagenome | isolation source: Saanich Inlet, British Columbia, Canada | place...
TTCAATTTGAAGAAGATCTGTATTTCATGCTATCCCTCGAAGATTACACAGAACCAAAATCAGATTTATGTGTACATTTTTTACACAAACCCTTGCTTAATTTACCACCTTTTTTACAGAGATTACAGTAACTGTATTTTCTTATTTTCTTTTTTGGTTTCTTTTTTATTTTCATATTCTGGTCCAGGAGTAATTTTTAATCAGAACTTTATTTTGGATTTAGATCCACTACCAAATATTTTATTAGAATTAGAACCACCTTTTGATTTAGAATATACTGTACCTTTTGACTTCATACCGGCTTCAGAAAATCCTTTATCAAATTCTTTAAAGAATGTTTTAGATCCTTCATCAAATTTATTCATAACTTTATCAAAGTTTTTAAAATTAACTGCTTTACCTCTACGTGTCCATTTTTCTTTTCTGGTTTCATGATCAGATAATGTTACATCATATCTATTACTTAGAATATCTTTTTGTGCATCACCATATTTTGACCATTCCTTTTGAGTGAATGATTTTTTTTCTTTGATTCTTGGTACAATAGATGAACTATTTTTTTGATTATGTATTCGTTCTTTTGCTGCTGCTCTTACAGCATTGTTTGTTGTTTCTTCTTTTTCTTCTTTGGTTCGACGATTACGAATTTTACCTAGAAACAATTTACCATACACTCACTTTACTTTTTTTCTTTTTCTTCTTTGTTACATTATCAGATACTGATTTTATTGTTTTCAATGCAATTACAGTATTTAGTACAGCACCGATCATGATTACCATCTCATACCTGATGATCTTTTAGTTGGTCTTACTTTGGTAATTCTAAATTTTTGTTTTACATGGGGATCTCTATGTTTACTTTTCATTTTTCTTTGTTCATCTGCTGCTTGTTTTCTTGTATCAAATATTTTTTCTGCTTTGTATGTGTAACCTTTTTTATATTTAGAACCGAATCTTGCAGTTAATTTCCAATCAGACATTAGTACAAACCATCCTTACTTGAAATTACAAAAACATCATGACCACCACGAGTACCAATTTTTTTACCTAAACCTTGTTGATTCTTCTTTGGTGATTTACGAGGTTTAGTTGGCCTGTTTTCAACATGTCCACACTTTGAGCATCTATATCTAGTGATATTACCTAGGTTAATACCACGATTCATTATACCTTTACATCTTTTACATTGAACCATGATTAGATTTTCACCTTTGTTGATTTGAAACTATGAAAACTTGATTTAACTGACCATTTACTGTATTTTTTAATTAATCGATCTTCTTTTTCTTTTGATATTATTTTCTTTTTTTGATAATTTGATAATTTTTTACTATGTCTATCTTTTCTCTTATCTGTTTTTCTTTGAGATAATCCCATGATATTTTGATAAAAGTAATAATATTTTAAGTTTAACTCATGGGGTTTTTAATCCCACGAGTAAATGAATTTCGTACTTGGATTTGCCGGTTAAGAGCAATATGTCTAATATGTAATATTATTTAAAAGTATGAAACACTACCATCAAAGTAATTATCATTTGGTAGTCGTATAACATGCAGCCATTTACGCAATTATTATTTTTAGGAATGATAGATAAAGTTTACTTTGAGAATCGTAACTTGTTTTGGTGGTCGTGGCGTGGATCATATCACACTCACATATACACATGCTAATACCTCTTAAAAATTACAAAATATTAATTGATAAAATGAAATAATTACATCTCTTTAAAGTAAAATCAGAATATGTACCGAATTAAAAAATAAGTTATGTGTGTGATATTTAATTTTCTTGTAAAGATTTTGGTGGTTCAATATTTTTTAACATTTCTTTAGATACTTCTCGTTCATCTTTACGCATCTGTCTAATAATCTGTACACGATCACTATTTTCTTCAATAACATATAGCATGTTGAACCTATTACAAATTATTCTAAGATGTCTTACAACTGAAACAGGATCACCAAATTTGTATAAATTTTTACATATACCTGAAATATCATCTTTTGCCATATTTACAGGAATTTCATCATTTGGATTTTGTAAAACAGTATGCAAATACTTTTCACATACACCATCATACAATCGTGATTTTTCATTTTGAATATCTGATGAATTACCGAGAAGATCAATAACCCTTTCTTTTTTTACAGTTTGTAACTTGATTGACCAGGCAATATTTTTTTCAAGTGTTGCAATTAATTTACCTTCATGCTTCATGTAAAAATCAACACCTTGTAATCTTTGGTTACAAATATTATGTTGTGGTGTTAAGTTTGCTTCATGATTAGAATTATAGTATTTCTTATACTTGTATTTTCTAATATTCAAATGTCCAATAGTCATTTTATATTCATTACTTGAATCTTCAAAAAGTTCTGGTTGATTACAAAGAGTACAATTTAATTCATTATTTATAACATCTCTTTTTTGAAATAAGATCCATATTTTTTTTCTTTGAGATTTATTAATTGGATCGTGTGCATATTTCTGTTGTGGCTGTTTCATTTTAGGTATCAGCCTTCTTTTTATTCATTCTATAAGTCTTATCATAGATTTTGCATTTTGCTTTTCTAATGGCTGTTTTTAAAATTATGCTGTTTGTATAATAATTTAGATGATCAATTCCAAAAGGATTATTATTTTGCTCGACTTGTTTATCTTTAAGTAATGCTGCTAACTCACGTCTAACAGATCCATTTGGAATATTTAGTATAGATGATAAATAAACAGGTGAAAAACATTGGTTTTCATTATCAAATAGGAATTTTCTAATCTTATTTCTATTGTTCTGAATTTGATTATTACCCATTATCGATACTCACTATGTTTTGTAATATCAAAAATCAAATAATAAATATCTTTTAGAAAACTTACCATCTTGTTTCACCACAATGTATTACTGTACTTGTAAACTTTGATTCTTTTTTATTTTCTGTTAAGAAATACTTTGTGTAATTATAATGATTCATGATAAAGATAACCTCATTACATTATCTTTAAATTTTTTTAACTCAATTTCATTTGAAAAAATTAATTGTAATTGTGTTTTTGAATCATTAGATGTAATCTTAATACCATTAAACGCATCTGTTAAAGTAACATCTATTGTTGAAAAATCAAAATTGGTTACACCGGTTGTTAATATTCTCATTGTAACAACTCCATGATAATATGATTATAAAGATTATTAATCTCACCTTCGGTTGGTTCATGAACCTGTAATAAATCTGCAATTCTAGTTTTTAGTTTACCAACATAACGACCATTTGATTTTTTATCTATAACCAATACAGTAATCAACTCTTTACCATAACCATTTACAGTTTGTCCATATCCACCACCGGCTTGTGGCATCAAGAAACACTTTGTACATAATTCATTAGAAGGTACATCTGCTGCTCTTGATTCTAAATATTTTAACATCTTTTTAGAACCATCACTTAGTTTTGATATATCTTCAATGATTTTTTCTTTAGCAGCCTGGATAAAGTCTTTTTTGATTTTCTCTAATGGCTCAACTGTATAAACAACTGAACCTGATTTAGGTATCTTTTGTAATATTTTTTGTATAATATCATCCTCATTAACTGAAGTATGACCGTTAGAGGTGGGTATTTTTTGTAAAACTAGACCAACAACAGTATCAATATCTACTTCTTGTTTTGAATTTTTTAATTCAAATATACTATCATAAACACCGGTAAATTGTTCTTGAAGATCACCAATCTTATTAAAAAAATCTGTACGAATTTCATTTAATTCTTTAGAAAAACGTTTAGTTGTTTCAGTTAGATCAATCTCAGTACGGTTATCTTCAGATTGTTTTTTAGCAATTTTGAATGGTGCAATACTTTCTGGTGCATCTATATTTTCAATATCTAGTTTACCTAATGCAACATCTTTAGATCTCTTTTCATCCAACCAAAATGGTTGTACATACGTCTTTGTGGTTAAATCTCTACTTGCATAATAGAAAATACCCTTACCTAAACTCATAATATCATCTGATGTTGGCTTGTTCTTCTTTGGTAATGGTAATTGATTGATTGTATGCTTTACTTCATTAATTTCTGATTGATAACCTAAGATCCATTCTGAAATTTGTTTCAATGGTATTTTATCAACACCGGCAATATCTTGTGAATCAATCCAAATGAAATTATTATTTGTTGCACCTTGTCGTATAAATTCTTCAACTGATTGTTTACATGGTGAACCTTTACCTTGTGGAATAAATTTCCAGGCTTCCGGGATTACAACAATAACATCTTTGAAATTGTATAAGACTTCTTCTAAAACACTACTAATGATTAATGATTGTACCTCACTATCTCTACTGAACCTTTCTAAATCAATTATGTTTAATCCATCACTTAATTCTAGTTGGTTTGAAAAAGTAATTGATTGTAATTTTGGTAATACTAATTCTAAATATGCCTGTAAATTAGTTAATGTGTTTGATTCTGAGATACCAATCTTTTCTGTTAATCTTTGATCAACCTTCTTTTTAAAATCTAATAATGATTCACCATTAGTTTGTTTTGCTAATTTTATAATACTGGCTCGTTCATCTCTATGGATTTTTTCACTCATTACAGCATTGATTAAACGTTCAATAAATTGCCAATCTGATTTATCTTTAAAGTATGGTGGTATTATTGTACCGGCTAAAAATCCTTTTTCACCTATCTTTGTTCTAAAGACTATTGCACGTTTTTTACTTCTTGTAATCAATGATTCTAAAGTTGTTGTCTTACCTGATTTTTGAGATAATCCTGTAACCATCAAATGAGAAATTGGTATTTTAATTTCTTTACCGGTTTCTATTTCATAACCTAAACGGATCATCTTAACAACAAACCCCATATCATACCAATTACAACTGAGAAACCAACAAGAACTATTGGTAATGCTATCTTCAAACGTTTTAATGAATTATGTAATTGTGCAGCATGTTCATATTGTAAATGTTCTTTAAGTTTTGATTTATGGAATCTGTCTTTACAATATGGACATTTTTTCATATCACTATTCATAATTTACACCTACACGCATCTTTATTCCAACATTTTGAATGTTCATCATGATAACAATTAATGCAATTTCTTTTACATTTTGATTTGTCAGCATCAACCATCATATTTTATTCAACCTCAATAATTTATTCAAACCACCTTCTAATGTTTTATCAACGACTTTAACTAATTTATCATTACCATCTTTTAGATCACGCATTATAATTCTGTAAATTTCTTTATTATCATTCAAGAATTTCATGGCGTTATTATTTACCCATTCTTGAACCTTTAAGATCTCTAAACCTAGATTTTGTAATTCATCATCAGTATCTGTAAAACCGGCTTGTTTTATTGCAACTTGTAATAATTTTGCTCTAAGTTGTATTGGTGCATCATAGAATGGTGAAATACCATGAATGATATACTTGATCATTACAATTTTAATTTCATTATCTGTTAATGTAATATTTTTATCATTTAGTAATAATTGTTTGATTTGATCATTGGTTTCATTTGCCATTATTAATCAATTCCTTGTTTTATATTGAAACATTTTAAACAATAACTAACATCTAAATCATGATCACCTATATCTTCATTACATCGTATTAATAAAATACCTTTTTTCCCACAACGATAACATAAATTTGAAGGTGGATTAATCATTATGGAAAACCTTTACCCATATTTTTTAATTTACCAAAACCATCTTTGATAAATACTTTATGTTCTTCTTTGATCAACATAATCATCTCACTAATCTTTTGTAAAGTATAATCTATATTCCTGGCTAACAACATTTGCTGCAAACCTAATGCTAATGTTTCACTTGGTACGCCTTGTGTCATTGGATTAGATACAAAACCTGAGATTAAACAAATTGCTTTTTCATTATCTGTAAAATTCATTATCGCATACCCATCATTCTTTTAAAAGTGTCTTGTAATGCAGATAGATTAGCATTAGCAACTTTTTCTTTTAATGCTGCTGTACGACTTACATTATCATCATTATTTTTACGTCTTAATTCATCATGTTGATTTTCTATACCATGACCATATCTGAACCTATACAAAGTACGTTCACTTGCATGTTTCTTTGGTACTTTTTCACCGGTGATCATACTAACTCTTTTAGACATTATACTTTAACCTCACATTCTAAGGCATCTAATCTTGTACCACAATTTGAGCATTGAACTTTGATATTTAATTCATCAATATCTTTAGTAATTGTTTTAATTTGATCGTTATTCTTTTTTATCTTCTCTTGCAATAATGATAATTCTAAATCTAAGGCATCACCATATTTTACAAACTCTGATAACTCTTTGTTAAATTGTTTATCCTTTAGTTTAATTTCATCATTTGACATTGTAACCTTACCTGTGAAAAACTTGTTATTACACTCTGTATTTGTACATTTGATTAATCGTTTTTCCATGTTATGGGTATAACATTATTCAGTATATATCTTTTTTCTTACCATAACAAGTTAAATAATATGAGTTATTTATCAGGTTAATGAAAAAACTAAGGATCTTATCTGATAATGCAAATATGGATCAGATAATTAGACATGTTCAAAAATTAGAAATTGAGCATAATAGAGTAATTGGTGAAATTAGACAAGTAAAGTCTAAAAATAGAAATATTCATTACTCAACTAACTAACCGTTAGGATCGATTGAACCTAACGATTTTTTTATTTTTAACTAAGTATCTGCTATCTTTTTTACTTCTTGCATACGTTTTTCAAATGCTGGTGTTGATTTTAAAGGATCATACAATTCATTCATAATCATATAGAGAGTTTTGTTTAGTTCTTTTTGTTTCTCATACTTCATATCTTCATCTGTTGATAACTGGATTGTTCTAAACTTGTAACCAACTATTGTAACTAATGAGATCATACCGGTTAATGCCAATGGTACGAATACCCAAAATGGTATTACATCTGTACTTAATGTAATCCAAATTAACATGATAAAATTAGAGGCTGCTAAAATTGGATTAATTGTTACTGAACCAATCCTTGATTCAAAATACCTACGCTTTATAAAATTGATATTCAAACAAATACACCCATGATTAATTTGATTGAATGTTCTATAAAAGTAAGTATCACACATAAGATTTGTTCATCACATGGTTTTATGACTATATCTTCTAAATCATGATAACCTATCACTTCACCAGGTGGTAATGATTTTAGGTATGGAAAAATAACATACAGTAAGATTACAGAACCTGAATAAGTAAAAAGACTTGGTATTAATGGTTCAATGAATTTAGATTTATCATGTTTACAAACTGTAATCAATGTCAAACTAACATGGCATTTTTTACAGGTTGGATTAGTAACGTATGGTAGATAACCATAATTATCAACCAACTCAATGAACCTAATTATAAAAAACAATGCAACAAGAAATACAGGTAATAGAACCAGGTTAGTTAAATGATCATCTACATAAAATAATTCAATCAATTTTCACATGCTTTGTATTTGAATATACAGAAAGTTTTGATAAACTCTAATCGTTTATCATCTTTGTATTTTTGACTTTGTGTAATATCAATGAATGTTGCGTTAATTGGTATGATCTCTTTTGTAATATATGCTGTAAAACCATCATCGCAATTATTTCTCATAAAGTGTATTGTGTCTGGTAATAGGATTAATGCTTTATCAGCATTGATTACGGCATGGCTGCAAGATTTATCGACATACCGATCATGGTAAATTACCCTAGCATATTCTTGTGTTTGATTCAATACTTGTATGGCTTTAGTTTGTGTAACATTACCAAAAGTTGAATTAACCATAACTTCAATTAATTCAAACTCTTGCTTTTGTGCCATATCTGCTTTATCAAAGTAATTATCAAAGTGTGGTCTTAATTCTATAATTTTAATTCTTGATTGACAATATGCACTTGGATCAACAAATATTCTTAACTCAGTATCTGTATCGTATACCCTACAATCATTTTCAACTTGTGGTGATCCTCTATGAAAAAAACCATTATCATCTGTTGTAAACTTGCCTGATTTACTTGTATCTGATGAATCTAAAGTAATCATCTGTTTGTATGTCAAGTATGGATTAGTAACATTGTTTTGGTGCATTACATTAATTGAATTTGAATTAATTATACCGATCTTTTTTACTAAGTTTGATAAATCAGCCTTTGATTGTTTCTTTAAAGTATCTCTATCATTGATTAACTGTTTGTTTAATTCTTTTAATGATTTTATATTATCTGATTTTTCTGAAAGTAATCTTAATAATTCTGTCCTGGCTTCTTGATATTCTTTTTGAGCATCAGAATATTTTACTTCATATTCATTCACTTGTTTAATTTTTTCCCATGAACCATTTGCTTCTGCTTTTACTTTTCTTAATTCCTCTCGTGAATCTCTAATTACTTTATCTTTATCATTAATCACTTGTTTCTGATTATCAATATCAATATCTAATGATTCTATTTTATCTTCAATCTCATTAATTTTAGATTCTAAATTATCAACTTCATCTCGTGTTACAGCAAAAGCGTATTGATAACCTAGAGATTGTAAAATGAATAATGTAAGTATTACAACAATGGCTGCAACAATACCAACTGCAATACCTTTACCGGCTGAACCTGATCTTGACTTCTTACGTGTCATTTTTTACCGGTACAACCACCATTATTTTTATGCCATTCATGACATGATTTACATCTTAATTGAGTAAAAGGACAACCACAATTTTTTAATCGTTCTTTTACTTGTTCATAACAATTAGTACATTCATAACAATTAGTACATTCATTCATATTTCCAATACACCCTGTTGTGTTCTTTGTGGTCTGATGTATTTTAACTCTTTGTCAGTAAGTAAAACATTTGCTAGTAACCATGAGATACCACACTCAGTATGAAACATAATTACCTCACGTCTATAACCATTACCACTATGAAAATCAGCATGAGCAAATGATTTACCAATCTGATCTTCTTTATCATTAGGTTCTTTTAGAAAGTAATTACATTTTTCATATCTGCATGTATGGTTTCGTTCTAAGTTGTTTAATCCTTTAAAGTGTTTTATTTTTCTGTAAAACTCTGATATTTCAGCATCTAATTGTAACATTGATTTGAATTTAGGTACAGGTATACCATTTTCTTTTGTGTTTTTAATTGCATCTCTTTGTTCTGAATAATTACTTGATTTTTTCTTTATCTTATATTCTTCAATGTTTTTGTACAACCTATCAATCAAATGCTTAGTACCCATCTCTTTTTGAATACATTGATTGATTATCTTATTGCTATGATCCTGGCATAAATGAAATACTTTGTTTACTCTGAGATGTGGATCATAATACCAAAAATAACTTTGTTGTGTTGCATCTCGACCACATCTAGCACCACCGGGTGTTTGTGCTTGACAATAAACCATTATGGATTATAACCCCAGGCTTTAACTTTACATTTTAATTTACATGCATGATGATTATTCCATTTACAAAATTCACATTCTTGTCCACATTTACAAAATCTATATCTTCTTCGTTTAGACATAACAATCCTTTTCAACTTGCCTGAACTTTTTTAAAATCTGATTGATATTATCTTTTAATTGTTGTAAATATTCATTTTCACATTCTTTATTACAAAAATCAGATTCATAAAGTAAACCAGATTTACAGTTTAAACACTTATTCATTTCACCAATTATCCTTTATGAAATTCTGTCTAATATTTGCAATAGTTATTTCTAACTCATTATCTGTCATTACTGCAACTGATAATAATAAATTCATTGTACCATCAATATAATGTGAGGATAAATGAATCATGTAATTGTAAACATATCGTTCCATATCGTACCGGTTCATCTTGATAACTTACCTTTACAATTAGGACATTGATCATTGAATGGAATTTGTAACAATCCACAATGACGGCAATTAATTATTAAAGGTTCTATCCTTATTCACCTTCATTGTTTTTACCATTTGAGATAATGATTCAATCATAGTTTTTGCTTTTTCATAATCGCCTACTCTTACTGCATTAATTAACTCTTGATTAATATCTTGAATAACTTTGATTAAAGAAGGTAAATGAGCCATTAATGTCTTACATCCTCTGAACTCTTTGAATTTAAATAATGAAATTCTGCTTTTAATTGTTCTACTTCATAGATTTTTTTAGGTAAAATTTTAACAATTTGGTTTATTCGTTTTTGTATTTGTTTTGCTGATCTAATTGATCTTTCAAATTTCCATTTACGCCATCTAGTTATTAATTTCATGATCTATGTACACACCTTTTTATTTTATATTTTATCCAATCAATTAATTTAAAAGATAAACAATCAATATAACGATCCCAATTCAAATTGATTAATGTTAATTGTTCAGTTAAAGACATTGATTCAATACTAACTTGTAAATTTTCATAATCTAAAGTTTTAGAACTTGAAGCCAACATGAATTGAAAAAGCATTGTTTCTATTTCATCTAATACCATTTTATTTTATCCTTAAAATATCAGCATCTATAATTGCATTTGATTGATCATTAGAAAAATGTGCTTCATAATTATAATAATCACCATTTAATTTCATATCGGCTGTTTGAGAATCAGAAGTTGATTGTCTTTGTATTGAAATTTCTTTACCGGTATCTGTTAAAGAAATACAAATACCAGATTCATTTACTAAAATAATTCTGTTGGCTGCAATAACTTTAATTTTTAACTGCATTATAATACACTACACTCACAATTTTTACATTTTTGATCATTAAGATAAGTGTTTGATGATGTTGTTTTTGGTATCTCAAATTCATTCCACTCATTACATGAATTACATTGTACAGTTTTTACATATTTATTTTCTTTATTCAATCGTATTTGTTTTTTATGACCTGGGTACATTATCAAAATCATGATAATAATTACAAAAATAATTAAAATAAACGGTAACTCAAACCAACCAATCATTGTTTTACCTCATTACCAAATACAGCCCAATTATCATTGTATTGTTCACGAGAAAATAACTCCATGTAATTTCTTTTAGGGTACATTTTTTCAACTTTACCTAAAAATGATAATGGTTTTGCTGAATGTCTAGTACGTGGTTCAGAAAACAATGAAGGAAACATTACAGCCGGAATTGGCATTTTACCTTTTACTGCAATTAAACATTTTTCGTGTTGGTTCTGTACCCATGAACCATTACCAATACTTTCTTTATTCCATACAAATTCACTTTTTACAACAGTAAACCCCCAGGCATCTAAGATGTATTTGTACAATGGCATACCGTTTACAATCTCGTATTGTTTTGCTGTACTTATCCAGAAAAACATTATGGCATTATCAGCACTTGGTATTTTTAATTTGGCTAATTCTTCAGCACTCATTGTTGGATAATGATTCATAGCAGCACCACGTATTGATTTATTATCAAACTCTATTGGTACATCACAAACAAAAACATCACAAATTTCTTTTGGCATTATGGCTTTGGGTAAATTACGTTCAGGTCTGGTTACATGTTGATAGATAACATTGATTGATACTTTACCCTCTCTTAGTTTTGTTTTAAGATGTAATGGTGCTTTTTCATAGATAGTTTTACCACGCATCATTGTCGTACTTGATACACCAATCTTACGTGCAACTATTTCTATTGATTTACCTTTAGTATCGTTAGGATCATTTGATTCTAACGGTTTACCTTTATTTTGTTTTAGTGTGGCTAATTGCCTTTGTTTGGCTAACTTCATTTGAATTTCCAATAAAGGAATACCTAACTCTATTTTCTGGTAATTTGTTAAGTGTCGTCTTTGTAAATTACATTCAATTACATATTGTTCTTCTAAGAGTTTATCATCAAAATGTTTTACTCTGTATGGTACTTTTACAAATAATTTAATATGTTCTGTTAGGTGGGATAACTCTCTTTTTAATTCTGTTAGTTCATTATTTAATAATGGTGCTTTCTTTTCAATCTGATTTTCTTTAATTACTTTATTTTGATTCTCAATTAGTTTAACTAGATCAAGTATTCTTTTTGAAAATTCTTTGTAATATTTTACGGCTTTGGCATATCTTGAATGTCCATCTAAAAGTAAACCATCTTGATTAAATGTTAATGGATCTCTAATTCCATCGGTTCTTACAGAATCATCAAATGCAGCATCATCTTCTTTATTCATTCGTGGTACTAGAGCAAGATAGTGTTTTGAGATTTTTACATCGTTTAGATCAATCTTCATTTATGATACCTCTCTATTGATGTTAGATATTTACTCATTACTAAAAATGGTCTAGTTTTCAAACCTTTTTTCAATGAATGGAGTAATCTTTTTCTAAACATTAGTAATTGAATATAACTAAAATTCAATGGCATATCATCAATTAAAGATCGTTCAGCAGATGTAAATAGAAAACATGTTTGACTAAAGATAATAGGATTTTGTAAATATCTCATTAATTTATTTGGTACTTGATTTGTAATAACAAAAATTCTTTTATTTTCAAAGTGTCTTAAACTTGCAATTTCATTTAACAGATCATGTAATTTCTTTTCAGGTGTTTTTGATTTATACAATACCATATTTAGATCCTCATAGATTGAATAATCACCTTTGATGAATTTTGGTAAATGCTTTGTAACTAAGGTGGTTTTACCTGTACCTGGTGAACCAATAACAATAAAGATTTTCTTGTCTTTATGTTGTATCATAATCGTATAACTCCACACATTTTTCTATGTTGTTTCATTTTAGACTTACCAAATATACCACACCCATTTTTACATTCAATGGTTTCTGCAATACCACTTTCATTTACATCTGAGATTGATAACTTGAATTGCATTATTGATAAACTCCATATTGATTCTTTACTCGTGGTTCAACAATATATGCAGCACCGGTTTCTTGATCATGTATGTGTACTTGTTCAAGTAATTTCTTTTGATTCTTTGTTCTACCTGTTTTTTCTAATTGTCTATCTTCTAATTTCAATTTTTAACACCATCCAATAAATTTAATTCAACTAATTCATCAAGGGTTTTAATATAATCATCTAATACATCTATCATATTTTGTATAATTTCATTATCAATTTTACCTCTAAGTAATAATTTAGAATACTTGCATAATAAACCACCACACGCTAAAAGAGAATTATTGTATAATTCTATTGGTATCAATTTTTAAAACCTCTCGTTAGTACAATACATAATGCTGTTGAATATGCAACAGTACCATTACTTTTTTTAATTAAATCTGTTTGTAATTTTCTAACCTGTTTATCTAAATGATCAGGTATCATTACTGTAATTCTTTTACTCATTTAATTAACACCTCATCAACAATATCACAATCATTACATTTGAATACACTATGTTTTGACATGATACCTAAAAATTTCATTGGTTGATCACAACCTGAACAAGATCTTGTACTTGTTATTTTATTTAATTCCTTACATACTTCAGGTATTGGTGTACCTTTTAATTTTTCACTCATTTCTTTTTCCTACCTTTTTTTAAATACATTTGATGACATGATAAACTACAAAACATCATAACAGGATTAGGTACACCATTACCACAATTCAAACATTTTTCTTTAGTCATCATTTGATACCTCGTAAATTATTAATGCTGTTTCAATTACACTTTCATCAGGTAATGCAAACGCATTATATTTAATATCAATTAATTCATTACTGGAAATTATCTCAGTATCAATGAACCGGTTTATTGAATCATCAATATTTTCATAAACAGATTCAACTTTAGGATTTTGAATAAAATACTTTCTAACTGATTTTGGAAAATCCTTTATTAATTCTAAACCATCTTTTCCTATAACAAGTTTTTTTTCTTCATCATCATGTACTAGCATTGATAACGGTATAGGATTTGCATAAAACTTTGGTCGTAATGATTTTACTTTAATCAATTTGTTTAACCTCAATTATCTCATCTTTAGGAGTACCAAAACTAATCATCTCAGCATAGGTATTCGTGTTTGGCATTTTAGATTTAATATTTAATCTCTCTTTTAATCTTTCAAAAATACATTCAATACGAACATCACTAAAACTTTCATCAAGTATTTCACCAATGGTTTCAACTAATTCTTTTGTTGTTTTTTCTTTACTTTGTTTCCATAAATCAATGGTGCTTTGATCTGTATATCGTTTAGACAAAAGCCATTAACCCCCTAACGTTAATGGCAAAATCAATATTCCCTCGTGGAAGGCTATGAGAAATAAAAGATACTGATTTCATTGTTATCTGTATAACTAACTATTACTTATACTTTCGTTACAGCAATAACATTATATAGTGATTATTTTGTTTTCTTTAAGAATCGAGTATCAAGATATTCTACAAATAAACAACAAAAAATACTAACTACTGATAATGAGATCATATCCATTACAAAAAATTGTAATGTCATACTATCGTGTATTTCTTTTTTGATGTATTCTTTGGCATGTATTTTTTAATATCTTTATCATGCAACTTTTTTACTTTCTTTTTACCCCTGGTTACTTCTTTACGATCATAGATACCTTCAACCTTTACCTCACTTACATTACCAATGAATAACTTTGTTTTCTTTTTCTTTTTATCTGGTTTTTTCTTTTTATTCTTATCTTCTTTTGGTGTAATTGGTACGGTTCGTTTTGTACGTGTTACAGTATTGGGTGCTTTACCAAATGCTTCTGATACTGCTGTCTTTGGTTGGAATGGTAAAGGAGTATCTAATTTAGTTGGTTGTTGTGCTTTAGGTGGTAAAGGATTTTTTTGTTTAACTGCTTGACTTGTCTTTTGTGGTTGTTTTTGAATTGATGTGATTACAGTATTCTCTTTTAATAATTCAGAACTTCTTGATCGTGTTGCACTCTTTGATGATTCACTTGTAAATACTTTCAATGATGTATCTGCTTTAATTTTATCACTTGGTTTTACACCTAAAATACTAATTGCACCTACTGATGTTAATGATGCAACTGTTGAACCAACTGATGTAATGGTACTATCAATAGGTAATTTTGTTACATTCACTTTGTTTGATATTGCATCATTGAATGATATTGGTACAACACCTAATGCTGGTTTATCTCTTATTATTCGACTTGGTAAAATTGGTGCATCAACATCTGTAACATAGTTTAATTCATTTGGATAATCACCAACACCTTCTAATTGTTTTTTCTTTGCTTTTTCGTCCCAACCTGATTGTTCAATAAATCCCTTCACAACCTTATGACTTTTTTCTCTTTCAGACATCATTCGGAATTGCTCATTGAACAATGCATTTTCTTCTTCGGGACTGAGTGCAAGTCCTTCTTCTCTTTCTTCTTCTTCTCCTGTATTTTTCAACACTGAAACTTGGTGAGTTTTAAAACCCCTTTCACCATATACTTTAATTTGAGTGGTTTCTTCAGACTCTTGTTCTAGTCCAATGTCAGACCAGTCTTCAATTTCAGAAGATTCCATATCTTCTATATCCCACCCCATATGGTCTATCAGTTTAAGTGGGTCACCCTTTACATTATTAAGTTCTTTAGAATTCCGTTCTACAACTGCTTTACCTGCATCGACATCCTGTTTGAATAGTTGCATTGCTTCATTTTTGTCGATTTCTTCTAATATTAATCCTTGATGGTGTGCAAAGGAATCTATAATAGAATCTGGTTCTTTAGTATGAACTTGTAAGGCAGCGTATCCTGCATAGTCGCCCAGTTTTAAATTAGAACCCATTTCCTTATCTGACCTTTTCATCAATTCCTCAACACTTATTCCTAAATCGTCTGCATATGCTTTTAATTTCTTTGATTTTTGTCCAGTTTTCCAAGAAAAAGCAGTATCAGATTTCTCCATAATTTTGTTTATTGTTGCCTTACCTTCGGCACTCCCTTTTCTAAGGTCGCTCATTGAAACATTAGTACCGTCTGCACTCATCGTCAACATATATTCTGCTACTTTAGATGTATTACAACCACAGTCACATCCTGTGTTACAACACCCACAGAATTTACAACATCCTGTGGCTGCTTCGGTAAATAATATTTCTTTAAATTCTTTATTATTATTAAATACAGTATTGATTCTTTTTGCTAAATCTTTATGAAATTCATTACCTTCTTTTATTTTATTTACAATATCTGGATGGTATTTTGAAATGTCAGTACCTTCCCAATGCTCTGGTTGTGGTGGTTGTCCATAAACAGAAGACCACGAAACTCCATTCGCACCAGGTCCAGTAACATCCCACCACTTTGGTCCAGTATTTTCGTTACACCCTGCACAACGATATGTGCCACCTTCGGTAAACCATCCCAAAGGACCGACCCCGATTCCAGTGCTTAGATGTGTCCTCTCTCTATTCTTTAAGTCTTTAATTATTCCATCAACCAACTTATGTGTTTCTTTATCCATTCCCATTGTGCTTTCACAATTTATTTTACCTCCACATTTTTCTTTTAACACCCCTCTTGCCATTTCAAACATTGCAACTGCTTCGCCTGGAGCAGAAGATATAAGTCTAGAAGGACCTGCTTTTACAGACACACCATATCTTTTTTCTTTACCCTTACTGTCTGTACGAACTAGAATGATATCACTTTTGGAAGTTGGACCACTTCTACCCGCATGGCTTTTCCAGTACTTTGAAATTCCTTGTTTCTTTTCTCCAGGAATTTTCTTACCTGCATGGATGGCTTTCCATGTATATTCTTCGTTTTCATCACCCAGTTCACCTTTAGAATTTGCATCCATGAAGTCTTTTACTCCACCACGACCTTCAAAAACTCTTTTTGCCACAGAGCCTTCTTCAAGACCATACATCTCTGCTTTTGCTTGACTCATTGTAATACTTGAATCTATTTTGCCTCTGTCTGTTGAAGATATGTCACCATCAT
>ENA-OREN01002812-OREN01002812.1-marine-metagenome-genome-assembly--contig:-NODE-2812-length-16972-cov-6.611068_pt1 | contig 16972 bp, 15 predicted proteins | sample MGYA00248624_ERZ508555 | MGnify/ENA primary metagenome ERZ508555 (study PRJEB26222, sample SAMN06267773) | marine metagenome | isolation source: Saanich Inlet, British Columbia, Canada | place...
TCCTCTTCTGAGGCTTTGAGACTGCTCTACGAGGGACGGTGGCCTGAGTTTATGGAAATGACCCCTGAATAGTTACAATTATTGAACTGAAAAACCACCGAAAAGTTGTTGAAAGCATCCTCAGAGGAGAGGCCGATGCTGGATTTGTACGCTCAGACCTGCTGGAGCAGATGGAAAAAAATGGGGAGCTTCAGCTCAGTCAACTCAAGATCGTAAATCAGGTATCTGAGGCAGGTTACCCCTATCTGCTGAGTACGAGATTATACCCAGAGTGGCCTTTCGCAAAAGTGACGGGGGTGCCTCATGACGTGGCTATAAAAATTGTGTACCACCTGATGAATATACCCTCCACTTCTCCCGCTGCAAAAAGTGCAGGGATTTTTGGATGGACCATCCCAGGTCATTACAGTTCAGTAGGTGATCTTTTTCGAGAGGTGGGTTTAGGGCCCTACACACCCAAGCCTCCAACCCTGCTTGAGGTAATCAATAGATTTTGGAAGCAGATTATAGTGGTTATTCTAGCGACCTCTACACTATTATTATTTATCACGTTGAGGCTTCTCAGGGCAAACCTGTTGTTGCGTGCTAATGAGAAGGAATTGCAACAAGCAGCGAATGTTTTCAAATATGCTGAAGAGGGAATTATCATTACTGACTCAACGACATCTATTGTAGATGTCAATGAAGCTTTCTCAAAAACAACTGGTTATGAACGTAAAGAGATCATAGGTCAATTTCCGTCACTGCTGCACTCAGGCAGACAAGCCCCACAGTTTTATGATGAAATGTGGAAAAAAATAAATGAGTGGGGGTTTTGGAGCGGTGTTTTATGGAATAAAAAGAAAAACGGTACCTTGTATGCAGAACAACTTACGATTACATCCATTAAAAATAGAGAAGATGAAGTCTGTCAATATGTAGGGATATTCAGGGACATCACAAAACAGTTAGAAAATGATGAAAAGTTAAAAAATGCTGTAAGAGCAAAAGATGATTTCCTTGCTTCGATGAGCCATGAGTTGCGTACGCCGCTCACCTCTATTATTGGTAACAGTGAAATGCTTGCTGAAAAATTGCAGGACCAACATCATCTTGAGTTGATTCGCTCGATTGAGATTGCCGGGCGAAGTCAACTTGCCTTAGTGAATGATATTCTGGATATGTCAAAGATTGAATCTGGAAAGTTCTCTATTGAAGAGATCCCTTATGACTTTAATCAGATGCTCAAAGATGTTGAGGGAATATTACAGAACAGTGCGCGAATCAACAATCTTGAATTTATCGTTAAAGCCCGGAATTCCGAGTACTTTAAGCTACTTGGAGATAGTCACAGGGTCTGCCAGATACTCACTAACCTCATTGGCAATGCCCTCAAATTCACAAGTCATGGTGAGGTCATTCTGACCACCTGGGTTGATGGGGAGTCGCTACTCTTTGAAGTGAAGGATACGGGAATTGGGATGACGGAGGAGGAGCAGAAAAACTTGTTTAACCGTTTTGAGCAGGCTGATAAGTCAATTTCACGAAGCTACGGTGGTAGTGGGTTAGGTCTTTCTATCTCATCAGCCTTGGCTGGGATGATGGCAGGAACGATTACCGTTCATAGTGTAAAAGAGGAAGGTTCCACTTTTCTGTTAACGCTACCCTACCGGAGTAGTGCTATCCCGTTAAGTGAAGAGCAACAGGTCATATATCCTGCTCAGGCACTCAACGAGAAACTTTCAGGCAATATACTGATTGCCGAAGATACTCCGGAGTTGCAGTTGCTGGAACGTCGTATTCTTGAAAGAATGGGGTTGTCAGTCACTATAGCCCAGAATGGACAAGAAGCCGTCGATACCGCATTCGCTGACTCTTTCGATCTCATTCTGATGGATATGCAGATGCCTGTAATGGATGGAATTACAGCATGCCAAATACTCAAGTCTCAGGGAAACCAAACACCCATCATCGCCTTAACGGCAAACGTCATGCAGAAGCACCGGGAGTTATTTAGTGAGGCGGGATGTGATGGCTTTCTTGCAAAGCCCATTGATAAGCAGGAACTCAGAAGGGTACTTGAACAATTTCTCAACTGATTAGTGGTCTCAGCGGATGTTTTAGAAATGGGATAGTCTCATATCTTCGCTTGCTTTTCTTGCAACCAACTGGATCCTAGTAGAAGCACTTGTTGGAGAAATTCATCACGATCAAAAGGTTTTCTTAGATAAGAGAAGTTGATACCAAATTTATTCCACAGCTGTTCAATGTTATTTTGCATATACGCAGTCACAAAGATGAATTTAGTCTCAGGAAACTCATCCCGAATTTTGACCGCCGTTTCCACTCCATCCCAACCACCAGGCATTCGTATATCCATCAAGACCACAGAGTATGGTTTTCCTATCCTTACACCTTTTTGCATTGCCGCCAATCCCGACTTTCCAGAGAAAGCTTTACCTAGTTGAATCAGAATAGGTAAAGGTTGCTGTTTGGGATTAGTGCTCATTTTCCCTGCAAATAGTAAGTTTGACAACTGGTCAACAAAGCAATTCGGTTGTTTCAGTTTGAACAGCTCAGTATAAAACTCCATCATTCCTTTGTCATCATCCACAGCTAAAATACGAATATATTCAGATGGTTGTGTTAGGCTTTCTTTACTCATCACTTTAAAATAGCTCCATCAAAAATAATCTATTGCTAGCAAAGCACTTACGTGGTCATGACTGCATCGAACTAGACTGGTTATGTATAAGGGAATTACTCTTCAATTATATCTTAAATCACTCTTCTGTTAATACACTATTTCATGAATAATGATTCATCTTTAACCTCTACAGCCCACCCAAAATTCTTAGCGATTTGTTTATACCGAACACCATAATCCAGTATTTTATTGTTTCGACAGAAAAGTGGAAAGTCTTCACTCTAAGAATAGTAATTGATCAATTGGCGAAGAACTCTGACCATTGGGTTGATTCTGTCGAGAGAAAGGAATTCATCAGGTTGGTGAGCTTGGTCGATATCTCCGGGGCCTAAGATAATGGTCTCCATCCCAATCTGGTTGAAAAAAGGGCCCTCAGTTCCAAAGGCTACGGCACCAGCCTTGTAACCTGTTAGCTTCTCGGTAATCTGAACGATATCTGCCGTTGTTGGAGTTTCCATGGGGGGAATACCCTCAAATGCAGGCTCTAACTCCAGTCTCAAGGGCGACAGTGCAAACAGAGGATGGAATCGTGCTGCCATTTCAGCACGCAAATCCACCAATGACATGCCTGGCAGTGGACGGATGTCAATTTGTAGCTCACAGGTGCCACAAATGCGGTTAGGGTTATCGCCGCCATGGATGTGACCCAGGTTTATGGTGGGTACCTCCACTGCAAAAAGCGGGTTCTGGTAACGCTCCTGTAACTCTTCACGCCAGCGCAGCAGTTCGCTCATTAAGGTGTGCATCCCCTCAAGAGCAGAGGCTCCGAGGCTTGGGTCGCTTGAGTGGCCCGATTGCCCATGAATTTTTAAGCACTCCATTCCAATCCCCTTGTGGGCTCTAATGGGTCTTAGGCCAGTGGGTTCACCAATCACCGCATGTCGCCCCAACTTTCTCTGTAGTGCTACCAGTGCCTTGGCACCGCACATGGTGCTCTCCTCATCAGCAGTAGCGATAATAGTGAGCGGGCGTTGCAGGTGTGCTCGATCAACCCCCCGTAGAGCTTCAATGATAAGTGCAAAAAAGGACTTCATATCTGCACTGCCTAGCCCATAAAGACGGTTATCCTTCTCTTTGAGCTGAAAAGGGTCACAGTTCCAGAGATGTGGGTCACAAGGAACCGTATCGGTATGGCCCGCAAGTACCAGTCCTCCAGGACCCTGCCCAGTACTGGCGATCAGATTGAATTTCCCTGGGTGCCCTTCAATAGGTAAAATTTCAACTGCAAAATCCAGCTCACTAAACCAGGATGCCAGTAGCTCGATGACTGAGCGGTTTCCCTGATCCCAACGTGGCGAAATGCTGCTGACAGATGGCGATGCAATCAGTGCAGAGATCATTTCCATAAGAGAGGGTAAAGAAGAAGCAGTCATCTATGTCTCTTTTTTGGTATTGTCTCAAAATGTAATTTGAGACTTCTACTTCTTGCCAATCAACTCGATTTGATAGCCGTCTGGATCAGTTACGAACGCAATAATGGTGCTGCCAGCATTCATAGGACCGGCCTCTCGAATGATATTTCCACCACGCGATTTAATCTCTGCAGTAGCCGTATAAACATCATCCACCTCCAGGGCAATATGACCAAACCCACTCCCTGGATCATACGAATCAGTGCCCCAGTTGTAAGTCAGCTCAAGCACGGTATTGTCATTCTCTTCACCATAGCCAAGGAAAGCGAGAGTGAATTTCCCATCAGGATAATCTTTCTGTCGAAGCAGTTTCATCCCAAGCACCTCAGTATAGAACTGGATCGATTGGTCCAGATCTCCAACGCGCAGCATTGTATGTAGAATTCGCATATTGATTGAAAGAAATTGATAAAAAGTAATAAATAGTGATTCATTAAATGATACTGCGAATTCGGTATAATTGCATCAAGTGCGGATTTTTCCAATATTAGCCTATGGATACAGTGATGATTAAAAGAGAGGTTGCAGTAAACAGGCTGCAAAAGACTGGGATTGATGTACAGCAGACTGAGATGATTCTTGATATGACTATTGATCATACAGATCAAACTTTAAGTTCAGACATGGGAGACAAGCAATGACCGAAGCAGTGGTCATATCAGCTGTTATTGCTCTGTTTTTTGTTGCTATCTTATTCTTTACTGAAAGATTGCAGAAGCACAAAAGAGAAGGGTTGTTGATAATAGAGCGAGATAAGGCGGTCAGTAGACTACAAACAGCGGGGTTTGATGAGCAGCAGATCGAGAAAATTCTTGATGTGATTGAGAATAATAGAGAGTAATAACAGAAACGTTGGTCAAGGAACTAAAGCAAAAATGTACTTCCGTATTGAGTCATTTTCATAACCTGATTGGCATCCTTGGAACTATGAACGTAATTCAGAAGGCTGAAGGTGCAGTACAATAAAAAGCGAGACCGTCCGATAATGAAAACAACTTTAATAGCCTGTTTTGTATTAGCAGTATCTACAGTCATGATAAATGAGGCTCACAGTGTGACTGTAGAGCCCCCAACAGTGCTGCCTGAAGAGGGATCGCTTAATAGCGTTGATGGTAAGAGTTACAGCCCAAATTCAACGGGACAGCAAAAAGGGTATGCGTATATACAGTTTCATGTCTTTGGGCTTGAGAGGTCATTGAAGGATTTGGCATCAAAGTTAGAACTCGATATTGATTACAGAGTAACTGAAGATGGATGGTTCCAAGACAAGGCTGAGTACACTGTAACCGGTAAGGTCATAAATATCGTAAAGTTCTACAACACCATTGAGGCTCTTACCGGGAAGTTCCAGTTAACGAAAGATCCTCTGGTACTCATCACAGATTAAAGGAGGTGCCCGATTGGGATCAGTTTGGAGTTGAGGGACGAGTGAGACTGCTATTTTTGAGTAAGTATCTGCCCCGGTTTTTGGAGTCATTATAATAGTATTTGTTGCATATAAAGCACATAAATACTATTATTTTGGTATGGATAAATTTTTGCCAGAACTGGGAAAGAGGCTCCGAGAAGCCAGAAAACGCCACTTCCCACAGGATGATCTCCGCGCATTTTCGATCAGAATTGATGTGAGTCGTGCTACCTTACAGAAGATGGAGAAGGGGGATCTCTCTGTAGGCATGGGGAAATACTTCTCTGCCGCAAAGGTGCTGGGTCTACAACACGCATTCAATAAGCTCTTCCATGAAGAGAGAGGGCTTTTTGATGACTAAAAGAAGGTACGATCTCCATATCCATACCGAACAACTGGGTATGCAGGCAGCTGAGCTTGTGGTCGTGGAGGCTCATCACGCTTTAGAGGCGATTGGTTTTCGCTATCTCCCCGGTTATTTGGCATCGGAACACGCTTTCCCGCTCGATCCATCGGCACTGCCACTGGATGAGAGAGGCTTTGAATTCAGAGGGGGAGCGATACCGGGGGTGGTGGATGACTATCTTCCGGATGACTGGGGGCGACGCATCTTGAGTCAGATTGCGTTTTACCAACATCAGAAGAAGTACAATCCTAACAGCATAATTGACTCACTCGATATGCTCTCCAGAAGTCGTATCGGAGGGCTCTCCATTGTTCCGCAAGGGGGGCAGCCACAATTCGATTTTGGTGCGAATGTTGCGCAGATTGGTATAGCAGAGTCTGCGGCGCAGCGCATGGATGCCCCAGAAGCTAGGGACAGCTATGATGAAGCGAGCCTGCTCTATCTTGCCAATAATGGTACCGGTATTGGGGGTGCTCGCCCAAAAGCACTTTTGTATGATGCCGAGAAGAGATATATCGCAAAATTTAACCGCCCTGCAATGGATCGATACAACAATGCAAGAGTTGAGCTTGCCTGTATGAAGATGGCACGTAAAGCCAATCTAGAGATACTGGATGGGTCGGTTCAATCCGGGATCAATGAGCGAGAAGTATTGTTGGTGGAGCGCTTTGACGTTAACCCAGATAAGAGCCGTAACCACATGATCAGCATAAACACCCTGTTACGAGACTCTGAAACTCAGCGTATGGTCCATCATACTTTTAGATATGATGATATCTATCGCGTGCTACAGCAATTTTCAGTGGCTATTGAGGAGGATGTAATGGCACTTCTGAGGCTGATGCTGTTTAACCGAGCGATCAACAACACCGATGACCATGAACGAAATTTCAGTTTGATCTACCGCATGGGTGATAGCCAGCCACATGGCTATCGATTGGCACCCGCCTATGATCTGGTACCCACGATCATAAGAGGGGGATACCATGCTGCAGGATACAAACAGAGTCCAAACCCACCATCACTCTCTGAATTGGAGGGCACACAGCGGATCTTTGGGCTGTCTCGATCCGTTGTTTCCCAATGTGTTGAAGAGATTGGATATGCTATCAGCCAGTGGGGAGAGGTTGCAACGGCGTGTGGTATCGACCCAGAGGAGGCGAGGATGGTGCGAGGTTTCTTTAATGTATAGATATGGTTTGAGCTGCCTGTGATATTGGGACTATTTCTACTGTTGAGTTGTTGCGCCTTGATTGCGCATAATGTACATTATGTTAAATTACACAATCACCTTGTGTGGTTCTGTACCCGACACAGTATTCTATATTTCCACCCTCTTTCTGTCTCTGATGCACCCTTCAACAATTTTCTAAATGAAAAGCTATGACTTGTTGCTGAAAACCTGTGATACTTCAATGCTCTTCATGGAAAGAATTAATGACAATTTTTAGAACACTTGCCGACAATCGTAGGCTTAATATCATCAAAAATAGCTGTGATAACGACTTTCTTGAGCGGATTGATTTTGCTGTCAATCAAGCACTAAAGGAAATTGATACATCAACGTCATCAATCATTAGCCTGTTCGAGGCAATCGATACTATTGATAGTCTTGATATCGACAATATGCCGGCATACTCACTTGAAAGTAGAAATGTTCAACTAATTGGTGATGACGAAATGGAGCATGCAATCAGCGCCATCAGAAGCCACGGCGTGGTTGGGTTTGACACGGAACAGAGACCCACATTCAAGTCAGGTGCCCCAAGTAATGGTATTGCAATTATTCAGATTTCTACTGCATCTGATTGCTTTATCTTCCAGGTCAAACGGACTGACAACATATCTCAGGTTCTGGATATTCTACAAGACCATCGAATACTAAAGATTGGAATAGGACTAAAAGGTGATAAGAGTGCATTCAAGAGAGAATTTGATATCAAATTACAGTCATGCGCAGATATTGAGTGGTTATTTACATCAAAACTTGGATATGAAAACCAGATTGGAACCAAAAAATCCGTTGCATTCATTTTAGGCAACAAGATCCAAAAATCCAAAAGTATGTCTACCTCAAACTGGGAGGCACCAACGCTGAGTAACGCACAAATCAAGTATGCTGCAGAAGATTCATCAGCTGCCTATGATGTCTTCACCAAAATGATGATAGATTATCCGTTCTTAATGGAGTCTATGCCAAAATGGATCCATAATAAATTTTGAATTCAAAATGAGCCTGTTTCTGCTTCAACCGCAAGAGCAATGGGTACCACTGTTACCGCTCACCGGTCTTAAGTCATTGTACAGTACGATGATATGTTGTGATTTTTTAGAGGCTTCTGTAATATTCAAACAACAACATAATCCTCTCTTATAACTATATTAAGTACAAGTAAAGAACTCAACGTGAATATTCTGATTGCTGATGACCACTATCTCTATGTTCAAGGTATACGCCTTTTGCTGGAGGAACATCCCGATGTATAGGTGTTGTCGACCTGAGGCCACAACACTACGACAGTATCTTTCACTGTCGGCACATGATCTTAAACAGCCACTGAATGCACTACAGCTGTATTTGGGTCTGTTACAGAGCAAGAGTGACCTGTCAAAAGATCATAGTCTGGTACAGGTATCGCGCGATTCACTCCGAGGCTTACAAGCAATAGTGACACTACTCACACAATGGGCAAGCAGTGATAATCAATCATTGAAACAGGACCCTGTTTTTGTCTCCGGAGATGCGTTTATAAAGCTTACTGAAGCCTTGCAAAACGACACTATAGAAGTAAGTCTCTCCCCAGTCAACGATGTGACCATAACCGAACAAAAGAGCACTATCAAGGTTGATCTTGTTTTGATACAACATACTCTACAGGAGATGACCCACCTACTTCCCAAACCTGTTACGGTGACCGCTGGTGAGCTTCCCTGGAGTCTTACCCTGTTAACTCCTCCGCTATTGGATCAAGAGACTGGAGAATACAAAGATGCACTCTATCAACTTGCAGTTGATGGAGGAGAACAGATCTGCAAGGCCCTAGGGTTTCGCCTTGAACTCTTACCCCATACTTCTGATGAGAGTCAATTACAACTCACCCTGCTGGATGAAATTGATTAACCATCTATCAAAACGTGGGTCAAGGAGAGCCTCTTGAACCAGTCTGAAACTATTGCTGCTATTGACCTTGGCTCTAACAGCTTTCATATGATTGTTGCGGAGCATCAAAATGGTGAAGTTCAGGTTGTGGACCGAGTCAAAGAGATGGTACGTCTCGGTGGTGGACTGGATAAGAAGAATAACTTGACGCCAGAGGTGATGGAACGTGCTTTGGCAACTCTGGAGCGCTTTGGTCAACGTCTCAAGGGGATTCCTCCTCAGGCCATTCGAGCCGTAGGCACCAAAACACTACGTACAGCACGTAATGCAGAACCTTTCTTGGATGCCGCACAAAAAGCGCTGAACCATGAGATTGAAATTATCTCCGGTTTTGAGGAGGCGCGACTGGTGTACCAGGGGGTTACTCATGATATCGAGGTGATGGATCAGGCGCTGTTAGTGATGGATATAGGTGGACGAAGCACCGAATTAATACGAGGATCAGGACAGACACCCTTTCAGATGGACAGTCTCACCATGGGTAGCGTCAGTATGAGTATGAAGCACTTTGCTGACGGCATAATCACCAAAAAAAGGATGGAAAACGCTGAACTCGATGCCATGGCTGAGCTGCAGGGGGTACGAAAAAATTATAAAAACAGTCTGTGGGAGCGCGCTATTGGCTCCTCAGGCACCATTCGTTCTATTGCCAAAATCATCCTTGCTGCAGGCTGGTCTCACCATGCTATAACCTTTGATGCTCTCAAGAAATTACGTAAAATAACCATTGAGGTGGGTTCAGTGGATAAACTGGACCTGGAAGGACTCAAAGAAGAGCGTCGCCCAGTCTTTCCCGGCGGACTAGCCATTCTCTATGCTGCCTTCAAACAGCTTAAAATTGAAGAGTTGATGGTCTCTGACGGAGCACTGCGTGAAGGGGTTATTTATGATCATGTGGGGCGAATTACCCAACATGATATTCGTGAGCTTTCTATTGATGCTTTGATGAAACGTTACCATGTCGCCTTTGCACATGCGGAGCGGGTTCATGTGTTGGCCAGTGCGCTATTTGGTCAGGTCGTAAACCATTTCTCAGAAGATGAAGAGCGTTTTGAAGACGCCCTACGATGGGGAGCCAAACTACATGAGGTCGGGCTTGCGATCTCTCACCGAAAATATCATCGTCATAGTGCCTACCTGATTGAGCACTCCGATATTCCCGGATTCTCTCGTCAGGAGCAACGGACTCTCAGTGCGCTAGTAGAGGCACACCGAATGAAATTGAACGAAGTACAGTTTGACTCATTTCGCTTGAAATCACAGATGATGAAAGCAGCGATAGTGCTGCGACTTGCTGTGCTGCTCTATCGTGGACGCGGCAGTGATACCGTCCCCGCTCCTCAGATAGAGTTCGATAGTGACACTGTATCGCTGGCTTTTGATGCTGCATGGATTGAAAACCATGCACTGACACGACATGATCTTGACTTGGAGCGACGTCTTCTTAAGCGGATCGGTATTCAGCTTGATTACTAAGAAAACTGTAACTATCCAGATAAACGAGTTCAAAAAGTTTAACAACAGACGGTAAAAAAGCCCGCACCGACCATTGAGCAATTAGGTAGGTGCGGGACAGCTCCAGTCAAAGAGTATCGGTTTTTTTTAACTGGACTTACAGGCTAAGTAGCGACACGTTTCACCAATCCTTTAGCTTATTTATTATTAAGTTGATGACATTGATTCAAGAGTAGCTGTAGTGCGGGGCAAATACAAAAGTTGTGAGAAAAGTACATTATCAAAAGATACCCTGTACTTTTGCTCCAAATATCCTACTGTTAGGAGTACAGGAAGGTCACAATTAATGAGTACTCAGCCAAAATTAATTAGTAAAATCAAGATTAACCATACCCCATCCCAAGTCGAACTAGATGCCATGGGCGTTAACTGTTGGGCCGTCTCGACTCAAGAGGTTGCTACCTTTCCTTGGGTTTATGAGTGTGATGAAACCTGTTACTTTTTACAGGGAAACGTTACCGTAACTCCCGATGGAGGCACACCATTAACCATCGTCAAAGGTGATCTTGTCACATTCCCTGAGGGGCTGCATTGCACATGGGAGATTCATGAAGAGATCAAAAAGCAGTACCATTTCTGCTAGTACTCGAACAATCTGCCTTGCAGCTAAGGAACCTCTGAATAAGTCATGTGTAAATGCCTAACGCCCATAGCGCCCAATATCTTCGTTGAAAACCTTGCTAATAGCCTGCTATTGGCTGCGATCTTCGCCTTGATCTTGGACACTATGGACGTAATTCAAATTACCCAGACTTGTTCAGAGGTTCCCTAATTTATGGTAAATATCAATACGACAATCAGTTCTCGGATTTTAGCCGTTGATGATGAGCAGCAGGTGTTGGATACTTATTCAGCCTTATTGGGACAATTCGCAAAAAAGCACTCCTCATCCTTGGATCAGCAGCTCTTGACTGATGGTTTTGAAGAGGCTGATCAAACTGATTTACTTGATATTGAACTTGAGACAGTCAGAGATGGGGAAGTGGCGCTTTCCATGGTTGTATCATCGCTTGAGCAAGGTCAACCATTCCATGTTGTGATCACCGATCTGATGATGCCGGGTAGCTGGAGCGGGCTGAAGACTGCGCAGGAGATACAGCGGGTTGACCCCAAAATCCGTATTCTTTTTGTCTCAGCATATATGCATGAATCATTGGCTGAGTTGCGCAGAAAATTTGGGGCTCAGTTTTCACTGCTAAAAAAACCATTTGATGAAGATGAATTAATTCAACAGTTGTTATTGTTGGGGGCAAGTTGGCACCAGAATCAAAACTACGATGTTTTACTGGATAATGAGCGGCAGTCAGCTATTGGTCTTGAGCAGAGTTACCAGCTGATGGAGAGAGAGCGAAGGTTCTCTGTCAGCCTCACTGGCAGTATGAAGGATGGAGTTTTTGCTCTGGATGCGGAAGGAAAGCTGATCTTTATGAATGAGGCAGCAGAGCGCCTGTTGGTGTGGCGCTATGAAGAGTTGATGGGCAAGGATATCCACAGCTTTATCCATCCGCATGACCCACAACAGGAAGACTATATCCCGGAGGAGAAGTGTCCTTTTCTCAGTAGTATCAATAATGGTACCCCCTTCAATGGTGATGACCATGCTTTTCAGTGTAAAAATGGTCGCATAATTCCTGTTCAACTGACGCTCTCTCAACTGCGGTCAGATAGTGGGAATGTGAACGGGTCGGTAGCTGTATTTCGTGATATCAGTGAACGCATTGAGGCTGAAGCATCTCTACAGTTCTCAGTAAACAGGGCATTGAATGAGAGTCGAAAGGCGAAGAAGGCGATTAAGGCACGAGATGACTTCTTCGCATCTATGAGCCATGAGCTAAGAACCCCGCTGACGGCAATTATCGGCAACTGTGAAATGTTGGGCCAAATGGAAGCTGATCCGAAAAAGGAGATGATGATTCGAGCAATTGAAGTGTCCGGTCAGAGTCAGCTTGCCTTGGTTAATGACATATTAGATCTCTCCAAAATTGAATCCGGAAAGTTCACCATTGATGAAGCCCCCTTTGATCTCTCTAAATTGGTGAATGATATCGATTATATGCTCTCCATTCGTGCAAAGGACTCTGGTTTAACACTGAGCTGTAACCAGACTAATCCAGAGGAGTACCAGCTGATCGGAGACCAGCAACGTATTGGTCAGATCCTGATCAATCTGATTGGTAACGCAATCAAATTTACCTCCGCTGGTGGCGCAGTATCGTGTATGACCAGAGTTGATGGAGAGCAGTTACTGTTTACAGTGACGGACAGTGGAATCGGGATGACGCCAGAAGTACTGGGGCGACTATTTCAACGATTTGAGCAGGCAGATGAGTCAACCTCTAGCCGTTTTGGAGGAAGTGGCCTCGGGCTGTTTGTCTCAAAAATGCTCTCAGAGTTAATGGGAGGAGAGATTGAAGTTAGAAGTGAAGAGGGTAAAGGCTCCACCTTTGAGTTAAAAATCCCATACCGTCAAAGTGACTTGAAGCTGGAGAAAAGATCTGCAGCAGATAGCTCAACAAAGGGAGAAGCCTCGACCTATTATGGAAGAGTCTTAATTGCTGAAGATACCCCGGAGCTTCAACTGTTAGAGCGCCGAATGCTGGAAAATGTTGGAGTGACAGTGGTGACGGCCAATAATGGAAAAGAGGCGGTAGAGCTGGCTGTTGGTAACCAATTTGATCTTGTGCTGATGGATATGCAGATGCCTATTATGGATGGACTTGAGGCAACACGGGCAATCCGGGAAAAGAATACTGAACTACCTGTTGTTGCGCTTACAGCGAATGTAATGCAGAAGCATAGAGATGCGTTTGACGAGGCAGGCTGCAATGGATTTTTAGCAAAACCAATTGATCGCCAAGAGCTACTTCGTATTTTGAAACGATATCTGAGATTGGAACAGGATCGTAAGGCATTAGAAAAATTGCAAATATCAGACAGGCGTCAGACAGAGAGAAGGGCTGAAGAGATAGCTACTACTGAAGAGGATAGGGTAACGTCTCGGCGCCTGCAGGATCAAGTCACACAAGAGATCAATCAGCAGCCTTCCGATGTAGATGAGTATATCAATGATGAGTTGCGGCAGCTCTTCATTAATAGAGTTGTAGAATTAAGTAAAGAGTTGGGTCAGGCATATGATGTCAAGGATTGGGAGCAGATACACAGAACAGCACATACCATCAAAGGTAGTGCCGCTTCATTTGGTTTTCCTGGACTCACTCAGTTAGGAACAGAGGTGTGTGATGCAATCGACACCGGGCAGGTGGCAGAGATGTCAGTATTCACTCAAATGCTCATTGATGAGCTAGAAAGGGTACAACCTTAAGGGGCAGCTGTAGGGTGGGTGTTATCGCCCATGTTTATTGTATCCGAACGGTAGTAGAGCGATTGTGAGAGATGGGGGCGCGGCCTGAAGGTTCGCAAAGCAGCTCCCCATTAGGCCGGTTCACTGGAAAAAGGCTAAAAACGATCTGAAATTGATGTTGCCACTCGTTCGCCATAAGTTCATCTTTACCCAAGTATCTCTACATGACTCAGAGGGGAGGCTGAGGGCTTCGGGCAAAACCAGCCAATAACGGACTCTCACGATAGTTGGTGGAAAAGGTAGATTGTTCAGGTTGAGTTATTGGAGGTCAAGAGGCTGCTGCAATATGGAAGCTCTGTATCTGGTGGTTGAACGTCTGTTAACAGCAGCTCTTCGAGCTGAGTTGCTGCGCTGTACACGGATAGATGACTAGCCGTGCTACAATATTTTGATCTAATCAACAGTCACTATTGCCTTAATCAACATGCATAAACCTGGCGCTAAAGTAAAAAAGAACCCTTCTCTGAAAGGTTCACTTGTATCCATGGTTATCATGGTTCTTGTCAGCTTGTCAGCTTGTCAGCTTGTCAGCTTGTCAGCTTGTCAGCTTGTCAGCTTGTCAGTTAGTTGGGTGCTTGGTTCAAAAATTCGTTCGACTGAAGCAGACCTGAATCGGCAGGTTAACCATTTAACAGAGTCGATTGAGGTTAGTCAGCAGATTATCTATCTGGATGAAGTTCTGACGATGTCAGCGCGTATGTATGCACTCTCTTCACAGAGCCGTTGGAAAAAGCGCTATTACAAACATGTACCATTGCTTGATCAAGCTTTTCTGAATGTACAACAGCTTGAGCAGCATCAAAACAATGAAATACTAGGTATTACTGAATCATCTTCAGCAAATCAAAAATTAATTGCAATGGAAGAAGAGTCATTTCAATTAGTTGAAACGAATAAATCAAAACAGGCATATCAGCTATTAACCAGCCTGCCTTATGAAGATCAGAAGCAGATATATTCTTCTGGAATCGATAGAGTCCTTGAGCATCTCCAGCAAGATTTTCAAGAGGGGCATCAAAAAGCAGGACGTGAATTTAATCAGTTTACTGTGTTGGCAGTAGTGTTATTCCCACTGTTAATCCTCCTGTCTTGGTTACTGGCAACCACTTTGGTGAACCGTTCCAATCGTTCCCTGAAAGAGGCTTTCTCTCGTTTACAAGCCACACATGATGCTTCAGCAGAAGGAGTGCTAATCATTAGCCTGGAAGGGGAAATCATTGACTTTAATAGCCGTTTTGCGGAGATTTGGAGTTTTTCCGAAGAGCAACTAACACAGCTTTCTGATGATGAGGCATTACGGTTAGCATGTGATCAGCTTGAGAATCCAGAGCAATTCATAAAAGGAGTAGAGGCGCTCTATGCAACCCCAGAAGCAACTGCAAATGATGTTTTGGCATTAATAGATGGGAAAATCATTTCTCGTCACACTCGACCACAATGGGTTGATAGTCGGGTTGTAGGTAGAATCTGGAATTTTCGTGACATCACTGAAGAATGGACGGCTCAGCAATCTAAAGATAACTTCCTCGCATCAATGAGCCATGAGCTGCGCACCCCACTGACCTCTATCATCGGCAACAGCGAATTTCTTTTGGATGAAGGAGTTTGTGGTGGTGATCAATGCACCAATCAGAACGTAAATAGTATTCTGCGGTCCATTAAAAGTGCGGGCAAGAATCAACTTGCCTTGGTAAATGGCATTCTTGATATGTCCAAGATCGAGAGCGGTAAATTTACCATTGATCATACTCCTTACGACTTCACGGCACTCCTTGAGGAGCTAGAGACGATGTTCTCTAAAAAGGCTGCCGATGCTGGTGTGTGCTTTGTGTTGGATCAGAAAGACCGCGAACCCTATCTGTTGATGGGAGATGGGCAGCGCATCGGACAGGTACTGATTAACCTCATTGGAAACGCCATAAAGTTTACCGAACAGGGAGAGGTTCGGCTGACTTCATGGGTCAACAAAGGGCGGCTCTTTATGCAGGTTAAAGATACGGGTATCGGAATGCCAAGAGAAATGATCGATCAGCTATTTCAACGTTTTCACCAAGCGGATACATCCATCTCAAGGCGCTTCGGGGGAAGTGGTCTTGGCCTCTACATCTCTGAGAATCTGGTAGAGCTGATGGAGGGGGAGATTGATGCCTCAAGCCAAGAGGGTGAGGGTTCTGTCTTTACACTGAATCTTCCGTATGAGTCTACAGATACCCCAGTTCCCAGTATGGATGTACAGAGCGGTAGAGATACTTCTGTGCTGGAAGAGAAACTAAGTGGGCACATCTTGATTGCAGAAGATACTCCAGAGCTGCAACTGCTAGAGCGCCGCATCCTTGAATCGATTGGCTTGACCGTTACCACTGTCAAGGACGGGCAAGAAGCAGTTGATCAGGTCAACCAGAACCGCTTTGATCTCATCTTAATGGATATGCAGATGCCTAATTTGAATGGTATCGAAGCCACCCGAACACTACGTCAACAAGGGCATACTCTCCCAATTATTGCACTGACTGCAAACGTCATGCAAAAACATCGGGATGCTTTTAATGATGCGGGGTGTGATGGATTCCTTGGCAAGCCGATTGACAAGAGTGAACTTAAAAAGGTATTGAAGCACCGTCTCTCCAAAAATCAACAAGCCCCTCATGTCCAATCCTCGGTAGAGGAAGAGGCGAATTGGGGGTAGGATTTTGGGCAGATTTCCGGCAGGGGCACAGGGTGGGCAGGTGGGGAGGGGGAGCAGTTTCGGAAACTTTCTGGCGGGAGAGCTGGGGGTGGCGTGCAGATCGAGTGCCGGGGTGGAGCAGTGCTCTTTTTCAAAGCTCTCTAAAGTGCCCACCTTGCACACCTCCCCACCTTGGGATAGGAGCAGATTTGGGTAAATCGATGTTTTGGTTTAGTTTTCCAGGAGGGTGCCTAGTGTTCCGGGGGCGGGGTTCTGGCAGTGGTAACTTCTCAATAACCCCATGCAGTTACGCTTTCAGCAGGCAGACTTTTCCACTCAGCAAATCTGGTAGATAGGGG
>ENA-OREN01002813-OREN01002813.1-marine-metagenome-genome-assembly--contig:-NODE-2813-length-16971-cov-8.989523_pt1 | contig 16971 bp, 20 predicted proteins | sample MGYA00248624_ERZ508555 | MGnify/ENA primary metagenome ERZ508555 (study PRJEB26222, sample SAMN06267773) | marine metagenome | isolation source: Saanich Inlet, British Columbia, Canada | place...
CCCCAAAACCCCAAAACCCCTGAGATATGAAACATTTATTGTTAAAATTTAATAACTCTATTTAATCGTTAACATTCACTTATCGTCGTGCTTAGTACTAATGAAGTTCCACTTAGTGATTAAGTTTTCCATTGCGAAGTTCATGGTCTTGTTGTTTTTAGCAAGCAGCTGAAGCTCTTCGATATCCACTTCCTTAAGAAGGTTGTTAATATCGATTCTCTGAATTGTTGTCTAGATTTTTTCCTTGAGAGAAATGTTCTCTTGCTCGGCCAACTTGTTTTCTTCAAGCAGTTGTTCGTTATCTTTCGTCAATTTGGCTTCTTCCTCTTTCAGATCAGTGTCTTAGGAGTCCAATTGAGAGTTTTTAACTTTGAGTTTAATGGTTTCCTCCCTGTTATTGTTCATTTTGTCAACAATTTTTGCGAGGTCTTCTTTGAGATCAATGAGTTCTTGTTCAAGCTTGAGTTTCTCATCAAGGACAACTTTGCTCTGTTGCTCTTCAAAGTTGATCTTTTCCATCAAGATTGATCCCTGAGATTACAAATAACTAACGCTCTTCTCGAATTTGATCTTCATTTTTCTTTCCTCGTTCTTATGCTTCTTCTTCGTCATCTCGTCTGTGACATTCTTACCTGAAATCTTGTCTTCAATCTCCATATTGTACTTGTCAATCTTTCTTTTGTCCTTAAGAATATCAGCAATAGCAATGTTCAAGATTTTTTATCTGGTTTCAAGATCTTTAATCCTGTTCTCTGCGACCGTAACGTCCGTGAGGATTTTGTTGCAATCTTGCTCCAAGTTCATGGTTGTTTCCTTTTGCCTCTTCAACAAGAGAGGAGGATCGGAATTTCTCTCTAGTTCTTCCTCCAGTAAGGCTGTTTGCTGGAAGATATCCTCCCGCAAAACATCAATTTCTAATTGAATTTCCTCAATGTTCTTCTTTCTTTTCTTCTCAACATCATCTCTATTGTTATGGTACTTATCCTTCGTAATGCTTCGACCCATCTACTGGTTCGTGTTTTTAATTGTACTAACCTTATCATACCATACTTGCTTCTCAACTGTCAAGATGTCTTTGGTATGCTGTTCAGTGTACGCTTTGAACTCATAGTCTCTCATTAGTTTGGTGTTGGCCTCCTTGTAGTCATGGTACTTTTGGCTGATGTCTTCGTACTCACGCTTCAGGATCTCTATCTTGTGATTTCTTTGTTTGTTCGACATTTCTTCGGCCTTTATTTCATGCTGCATGATCTCAACTTGCTTGTTAAGCAGGTCTTGTTCATTGTTGAATTTGTTCTTAAGGGCTAAGAAATGCTCGTTCAAGGGAATACCATCTCTCAACAGTGTTTCATATCCGGAGGCTTTGTTCTTTTGATCGACTTCTCTTTCTTTCAAAAGTTTAATTTCGGTCTCCATTATAACAATTTGTTTTTGGAGGTTCAAAATAAGTTCGTCGTTCATTCCTTTTGCTGCTGCACCTGCTGCACTTTTCTGAATTCGTCTTTGAGTCTGGTCATGCGCACCTTTGAGATTTGAATAACCTTCGAACTTCTTGTCTTTGCCAGCATCTGCATTTTGGAAAACGTTTCCTTTCTTGAGGGTACCTTATTTACTCATCTTTTTAAAGTTTTAAAATTATTTAAAAAGAATAGAGGTTATTTTAAAATAGGAGAGATAAATTTTTATCTAGATTTTCTAGATCCTATAGATAGACAGATTATAATTCATAAAAAATATGAAAACGATCAAGTTATGTTTCTTGAAAAACTAATGAAGAAAAACTTATTTGATTATTTTTTAGATGTAGGATCAAATTCTGGTTATTATTCTTTCTATTTTGCTAATAAATTTAAAAATTTAAAAATAAGAGCTTTTGAGCCTAATTTTGATGCCTTTAATAAATTTAAAAAAACTCTTAATAAAAACTCATTTAAAAATATAGAAGTTTTTAATTTTGGATTATCAGATCAGGAAAAAAAAGCAAAAATGTACTCATTAGTTACTCACGATTATACTCATTCTAACTCGACGATATCTAAAAATTTAAATGATGCCGACATAAAAAATTATAATATTTTTGAAGCACTCTTAAAGCCAGGTGACAATCAATTTAATTTTTCAAAAAAGAAACTATTAATCAAAATAGATGTTGAAGGACATGAAATTAATACTTTAAAAGGACTAATTAAAAACTTATTACAGAATAAATGTTTAGTTTTGGTTGAAATTAGTAAAGAGAAATTTAGTGAAGTTAATGATTTTTTAATTAAAAATAGTTTTAAGCAAATTTTTAAATCAAAATATAGATCAGATTATGTTTACACAAACTTTCAAATTTTATAACAATTAGAAGATTTTATATGAAGATATTCCCAGCAATAGATATTAAAGATAAAAAATGTGTGAGATTAGTAAAAGGAGACTTTGATAATAAAACTGAATATGAAATATCTCCAGTTGAGCAAGCTGGTAAATATAAAGATTATGGATTTAAAAATTTACACATCGTTGACTTAGATGGAGCTTTAACGGGCAAGATAATTAATTTGGATATTATTCAAGAAATAGTTCATAAATTTGATTTAAAGATAGAAGTTGGTGGAGGTGTTAGAAATATTAATAGTATTCAAAAATATATAGATGTGGGTGTAGAAAAAGTTATCTTAGGTAGTGCCGCCATAAAAGATAAATTTTTTTTAAAAGAAGCGTGTGAAAAATTTCCAAATAAAATTGCTTTAGGTTTAGATGCTAAAGATGGATATTTGTCAGTTTCAGGATGGAAAGAAAATTCTAATCAATTAACTTTAGATTATTTGAAAGAGGTTAATGATTTTGGTGCTAGCAGATTGATTTATACAGATATAAATCGAGATGGAATGAAGCAAAGTCCAAATTTTAATGAGACTATAAAGGTTGCTGATAATTCAAATTGTCCTGTAATCATATCTGGTGGAGTTTCTTCAATTAATGATATTAAAAAAGCTAAAGAATTAAATAATAACAACATAGAAGGTATTATAGTTGGTAAAGCTATTTATGATGGGGATATTAAATTAGAGGAATTAGTTAAGGAATTAGATGCTTAAGAATAGAATTATACCTTGTTTAGATGTTAAAAACGGACGTGTTGTAAAAGGTATTAACTTTGTAGATTTAAAAGATGCTGGGGATCCTGTTGAACAAGCTAAAATTTATTCTGATGGAGGAGCAGATGAAATTTGTTTTTTAGACATTACTGCTTCAAACGAAAATAGAGATACTATTTATGATGTAGTAGATAGAACTTCTAAGAAATGTTTTGTTCCTTTGACAGTTGGAGGCGGCGTTAGAAGTGTTGATGATATTAATAAACTACTAAACTGTGGTGCAGATAAAGTATCCATAAACACTGCAGCCGTTCAAAATTCAAAAGTAGTTGCAGATAGTTCTACAAAATTTGGTTCACAATGTATTGTTGTTGCAATTGACGCTAAAAAGAACACTGACAAATGGGAAGTTTTTACTCATGGAGGACGAAATAATACTGGGATAGATGCAATAGATTTTGCTAAAAAAATGGAAGAAAGTGGGGCAGGTGAACTGTTAGTAACATCGATGGACAGAGACGGTACTCAAGTGGGTTATGATATTGAATTAATGTCTAAGATATCCTCTAAAGTAAATATTCCTGTTATTGCTTCTGGTGGGGTTGGTAACCTAGATCATTTAGTAGATGGAATTATATTAGGAAAGGCAAGTGCTGTTTTGGCTGCATCTATATTTCATTACGGAAAACATTCTGTAAAAGATGCTAAGGAATATCTGGATTCAAAAGGAATACCTGTTAGGATTTAGCATGCTTAATACATTAGAAAACTTAATAAAACTCGCACGAGAGAGAAAGTCTGCACCTGTAGAAGGATCTTACACAAATAAGTTGCTAACTGATAAATCTCTAAGTAAGGCAAAAGTCTTGGAAGAAGTTGATGAATTAATAGAAGCCGTAGAAGAAAATACAAATAAAATACATGAAGCAGCAGATGTATTCTTTCATCTGTTAATGTATTTAGAGGCTAATGATGTAAAAATTGAAGAAGTGATGCAGGAATTAGAAAAAAGAAAAAAATGAGTTATGATGATAGCAATATTTTTGCAAAAATTTTAAGAGGAGAGATACCCTGTAACAAAATATATGAAGATGATTTTGTTTTATCTTTTCACGATATTAATCCTCAAAAAAAAATTCACGTTTTAGTAATTCCAAAAGGTAAATATATAGATTTAGATGATTTTAGCATTAATGCTTCGTCAGAAGAGATGGTTGGATTACTGAAGGGAATAAATATAGTAGCTAAAAAACTAGGTATCTCAACAGAAGTAGGCAAAGGTTATAGAGCACTAGCCAATATAAGTGATGATGGTGGTCAAGAGGTTCCACACTTACACTTTCATTTATTTGGAGGTGAAAAAGTTGGAAAAATGGTTGAGTGACAGAAGAAATCCAAAGAAATTATTTACAAATAAATTCAATTCAAGATCTGAATGAAGTTATTAAACCTTCTGAAGATTATTCTTTAAATTTATTAGAACCAACAAATTTTCAATTAAATAAATTTTTTTATAAAAATGTTGGTAGAAAACATAAATGGATTGACCGATTAGTTTGGACAGAAACTCAATGGATAGATTATGTTTCTAGTAAAAAAGTTAAAACATATATCTTTAAATATAAAGATGATCTTGCAGGGTTCTTTGAACTAATATCTCATATCGAAAAACAAGAAGTAGAAATAGCTTACTTTGGATTATTAGAGGAATTTCAAAATAAAAAGCTAGGTTCGTATTTATTATCACAAGCAATCCAAAAATCTTTCAAAGAAAATACTAATAGAGTTTGGGCTCATACATGCTCCTTGGATCATAAAAATGCTTTAAATAATTATATTGCTAGAGGGATGAAAATATTTAAATCTGAAACTATAAGAATTTAGTTTTGCACAGGTAGTACAAACAAACTTCTATCAATTTGTTGATTTGTTTGAATAGAGGAAAGATAAGTTACATTAACATTTTGAAAAATATCTTTAGTTTGCCAGCCAATTAAATTAAATGTTTTATCATCAAAAAAAACATTTAATTCATTATCATTTTCTACTATTGTAAAATTTATATAAGTTTTATCTAATATTTCTTCTTTTAAATTATGTATTTTTTTGATTAAAAATTTTTTATCTAATATTAAGTTTAGTGGTGTTTTGTTCAGAGGGTATCTATAAAAGCTGGTTTTAGTTTTGATCACCAATGATTTACCATTAGAAACTAAGATTTTATTATTTTTAAGATATTTACAATAAATTTTTTTTGGATATTGAATTGTGCAATTTCCGTTTTCTATTTTTCCATTAATATTTTGCTCAAACTTAAATTTTAAATTTTGAGTATTTTGCAAATTCTCTATTATTTTGTCTTTATTACTTGCATGAGTGTTTGAGAATAAAATTAAAGAAATAAAGATAAAGAAGTATTTAAACATTAGAGCACATCTCTCTTACCAACATGATTTGCTTTACTGACAATTCCGTCAGCCTCCATCATGTCAATAATTCTTGCTGCTCGATTATATCCGATTTGAAGTTTTCTTTGTAAAAAAGAAGTTGATGCTTTTCCCTCAGATCTAATTATTTCTAAAGCAGACTGGTAAAGTTCATCTTTGTCACCTTGAGTTTGATTATCTCCAATTTCTTTCTCGTCTGCAAAATTTAAAATTTCATCTATATAGTCGGGTTCTGCTTGAGTTCTTAAAGAATTATTAATTTTTTCAATTTCATTATCAGAAACAAATGGTGCATGTATTCTCACTATTCTATTTGCAGAAGACATATACAGCATGTCTCCTTTACCAAGCAGTTGTTCAGCACCTTGTTCTCCAAGAATAGTTCTACTGTCTATTTTTGATGTAACTTGAAAAGATATTCTAGTAGGGAAATTAGCTTTAATTGTACCAGTAATAACGTCAACACTCGGTCTTTGTGTGGCCATTATTATATGAATTCCTGCAGCTCGAGCCATCTGAGATAATTTTTGAATGTAATTTTCAATTTCTTTACCCGCAACCAACATTAAATCTGACATCTCATCAACTACAACAACTATATAGGGCATGGGAAGTTTATGTTTAGTATTATATCCATCAATATTTCTCACGCCTTCTTTTGTCATTAATCTATATCTACTCTCCATTTCTTTAACGACCCACCCTAGAACAGAAGCTGCCTTTTTGGCTTCAGTAATAACAGGACAAAGTAAATGTGGAATCCCCTCATATGTTGATAATTCAAGCATCTTTGGATCGATTAAAATAAACTTACATTTATCTGGTGTGTGCCGATAAAGTAGAGATAAAATAATAGTATTAATACAAACTGATTTTCCAGACCCTGTGGTTCCAGCAATAAGAAGATGAGGCATAGAAGCTAAATCTCCCACAACTGGTTTTCCAGAAATATTTTTGCCAAGCGCTATTGGTAATTTAATATCTTTTTTTTTAAAGTCAGGATTGTTTAAAATCTCACTTAAGTAAACATTTTCTCTTATATTATTTGGAAGTTCTATCCCAACAGTATTGCTTCCAGGTATAGTAGCTATCCTAGCAGACTCTGAACTTGTATTTCTTGCTATATCATCAGATAGATTAATTATTTTAGAAACCTTTACACCAGCCGCAGGTTCAAACTCATTTAGAGTAACAACAGGGCCATGACTAACCTTTTTTATATTTCCATTAACTCCAAAATCCATCAGTATTTTTTCTAAAAATTCTGGATTGTGAGTTTCATTTTTTTCAAAACTATCCCTTTCCTTTTTTGTTGGAATTTTCAACAATTCAAGGCTTGGTAATTGAAATTTAATTTTTGTTTCAGATTTATTTTCACTTTTTATAAAAGGTAAATCTTCTTGAATAAGATTTTTAATTTCATCTTGTGGAATATATTCATTAATAATCTCACTTTTATCTGTATAATTTTTACTATCTTTTTTAAAAAATGAATCAAAATTGTTTTTTATAAATGTAATAAACTTTCTTGGGTTAAAATTAATACTAATTAAAAAAAAAATTGAAATAATTAAAATAAAAATATAAAAAAATATATCTTCATTAATTAATATTAAAGATTTGAGGAATGTTTGATCTAAATATTGACCCACAAAACCACTGTTTCCATTTATAAACAGAGCATATGTATCAGAGTAATAGTGGGCAAAAAAAAGTGTTCCAAATATTAAGTATAAGATTGTAAAAAAATTATTTTCAATAAATAAAAAAAAATCTTTTGTTTTTAAAATATTAATACCTGTAATTATAAGTGTAAACGGAATTAAATAAGCTATTAATCCAACTGATTGAAAAAATAAGTCAGATATAAAACTACCTTTAAAACCCATTAAATTTTCAATTTTTGTATTTTCAGGAAAAATAAAATTTGGATCATTAGGCGAATACGTTATTAATGCTAGAAGCAACATTACGCCTACTAGAGAAATTACGACTCCAAATATTTCTGCCAATCTTTTAATGGCGAAATTAAACAATAAATTAGCTGTTTTTTTAATATTCATATAAATGAATCAATTTAATCACTTTGTATCATCTAATTTTTATTGTTAAAATTAAAAATATTATGACAGTTTGTATACTTGGTAATGGTCTAACAGCTTTAACTTTGGCAAGGGCCCTCGTTAATTGTGAAATAGATGTTGATGTACTATACAATAAAAAAAATTATAAAATAAGCAATACTAGGACAATTGGAATTGCAAAGAACAATACAGATTTTTTTAATAATAGCATAATTAATATTGAAAAGCTTATTTGGAAGATAAAAAAAATAGAAATTTTCTCAGAAAAATTAAAAAAAGAAAGATTGATAAACTTTGAAGCAAATAATGATCAACTCTTTTCAATCATTAGAAATTACAAATTGTACAGATTATTAAAAAAAAGTTTATTAAAAAACAAATTTTTTAAATCAAAATTTATGAGTGAAGAAAATTTATCTTTTTTAAATAAATATGAACTTATAATAGATTGTGATCCATCTAATCTTATTACAAATCGATATTTTAGTAAAAAGATAATTAAAAAATACAATAGTTATGCGTACACCACTATTATTACCCATGATCAAGTTTTAAATGAAGCAGCTTTTCAAATTTTCACAAAAAAAGGTCCGTTAGCTTTTTTACCAATTTCAAATAGAGAAACTTCCATTGTATATTCTGTGCACAATTCTAATAACCAAAAAGAGGAAAATATTGAACAATTAATAAAAGATAAAAATTTAAAGTATAGAATTACAAATATAGAAAAAATTAATAAATTTGAGTTAAAATCATTAAATTTAAGATCTTACTACCATAGTAACATACTGGCATTTGGAGATTTGTTGCACAAAGTTCACCCTTTAGTGGGTCAAGGTTTTAATATGACAATTAGAGATATTAAAATTCTTTTAAAAATTATTAAAGAAAAATTGGATGTTGGTTTACCATTAGATAGTTCTGTGAACTCAGAATTTCAAAAAAAATTAAGACACAAGAATTTTATTTTTTCAAATGGAGTAGATTTAATCCATGAATTTTTTAATATTGAAAGAAAAATGAATACTAGTTTCTTAAGCAGATCAGTAAAACTTATCGGTAATTATCCGTTTATTAATAAAATGTTTACCAAAATTGCTGATAAAGGTGTTTTATTTTAAATTACTGAATAGTTGTATTATTAAAAATATCATATGAGTAAGTACTTAAAATTTCTGCTATTTTATTTTTTCTTAAATTAAGATTTTTTGCTTCTAATAAAACTTGTTTTTCTTCAAGAGAAAATGGAGAAGCCATAGCCAAAGCATTGATTGTTTCGTCTAAACTTTGCTTTTCAAGTTCTTTCCAATTAATTATAAAACCTCTTTTTTCAAATAAGGCTTTGAAATCCTTAAAAATTAATTCAAGATCTGAAAATTTAAGTTCTTCTTTTACCTCGTTAAGATCATGATAAAAGTTTGCAAAATTAACCTCATATTCTCTATATTTATTGTTAGAATTTACTTCTTTTATAATTTGAAATCTGATCAGGCCCTTCAGTTCAATTAAGTATCTCCCATCATCAGTTTCTTTAAAACTTGTAATTTTTCCAAGGCAACCAATATCATGTAAAATAGGTAATTTTTGATTATCATTTGAACTTTTAGGCTGAATCATTCCCACTAACTTATTTGTTTTCATGCTATCATTTATCATCTCTAGGTATCTTGGTTCAAAGATGCTTAAAGGAACAGTTGTTTTGGGAAATATAATGAAGTTACTTAATGGAAAAATTGATATTTTTTTTGGAAGATCAGTTTGTTTCATTTTAATTTTTTTTAAATATAATAATTTTATATAAATCATCATAAAGATCAAGAAAGACTAAAAAAATTTATTTAAAAAAAACAAAAAAAAAAGATATTATTAATGACATTATATTTTTATAATAATATAAAATTAATCAAATGATATTTTGGATAGCATCTTACCCAAAAAGTGGAAATACTTGGCTTAGAGCATTAATTAGTACCTATTATTATTCTGAGGATGGTAATTTTAATCAGAAATTATTAAAAAAAATTGATCAATTTCCGACTAAAAAATATTTTAAAGAATTTAATTACAATAAAAAAGTTCTTGATGATACTTGTAAACTTTGGATTAAAGCTCAAGAAAAAATTAACGCAAACACAAGAGAGTTAAAATTTTTCAAAACTCACAATATATTTGGTAAATTAAATAATTATGATTTTACCAATGAACAAAATTCAATAGGATGCCTCTATGTTGTTAGAGATCCAAGAAACGTATTCACGTCACTTAAAAATCACTACCAATTAAATGATGAACAGGCAATAAAATGGATGACAAATGATAAAAATTATATCTATTATGTTCAAAAATTTGAGGAAAATGGATATAGTGATTTTCAGTTCATAAGTTCTTGGAGTATTCACTACAAATCTTGGAAAATACAAAAAAAAATACCAATAAAATTTATTAGGTATGAGGACTTACAAAATCAAACTTATTCGATTATGACGGATATTATTAAATTTATAAATAGAATTACAAATAATAAAGAAAAAATAAATATAGATAAAATAAAAACTATTTTAAGAACAACATCTTTTGAAAAACTAAAACAAAATGAAATAGATCAAGGTTTCTCGGAGGCTGTTACTGATAAAGAAGATCGAAATAAAAAAATTCCATTTTTTAATCTTGGTCCAAAAAATAATTGGAGAGAAATTATAAGTGATGATTTAAAATTTAAATTAGAAAATATCTTTGAAAAAGATTTGAAAGAACTGTCGTACAATAGTTAATAAAGTCTAAAATTATGGAATTAAAAGAATTAATAGATTTATCTAATAGAGCTTTCCAAGAAAAGAACTTTCAAAAAGTTATAGAATTGTTAACAAAAGTTATTGTGCTACAGCCTGATAGATATGAAATTTACCTTAGATTAGGTTTGGCAAGCAGTAGTTTAGGTAAATTAGAAGAAGCTATAGGCTACTTTGAAAAAGGGGCGTCAATTAATCCAAATTCGTCTCCAATTTACTGTAATCTTGGTAATCTATATGCTGAACTTAATAATAAAAATTTAGCCCTTAAAAATTATTTTAGAGCAGTTGAAATAGATCCAAAAAATTTTAACGCAAATTATAATTTAGGGAGTTATTATTATAAAATAGACGATGCAGAAAATGCAGAAAAATATTTAAACTTAGCTATAAATATTACTCCAAATCACATCTATCCCTATAATAGTTTATTCCTTTTATATGATAGATCAAATAATTATAAAAAATTAGAAGAAATTTTAAAAAAAGCTAAAAATTTTTTTCCAGAAAACTCACTAATAAATTTTTTTGAGGGAATTGTGGAATATAGAAATAAAAATTTTAAAATAGCTATAGATATCTTTTTAAAAGCTGATTTAGATAAAAAAGATATTTCAAGAAATATGCTAAAGACAAATTATTTAGCAAAAAGTTATGATAATTTAGGCTTGTATCAAGAAGCTTATAAATTTTTTGAAATTTCAAATAAAATTTCTGAAGAATTGCCCAAAAATGACTCAAATAAAAAAAATTTTATGGATTCAATCTTAAAAAGAATAACTTATTTTTCCAACATTAACACAAAATCAATTGAAAAAAAAACACACAAAAGTAAAAATTTAGATCCAGTATTTTTAATTGGCTTTCCAAGATCAGGTACAACTTTATTGGATACCATTCTAAGAACGCACAACTCAATTGAAGTTTTAGAAGAAAAACCAATAGTTGATAAATTGTTAAAAGAAATAGAAAAAAATATGAACTGTAATTTTTCTAATTTAGAAAAAATTAATGAGTTAGAGATAAAAAAGTTACAGGATTTATATAATGATGAAAGAAAAAATTATTTAAAATTTGATGAAGGAAAAATATATGTTGATAAATTTCCTCTTAATATAGTTTTCTTAGCTGAAATTAATAAAATTTTTCCTAACGCAAAGTATATTTTAGCTTTAAGAAATCCCCGTGACTCAGTGTTGAGTTGTTTTATGCAATCATTTACTCCTAATGATGCAATGTCAAATATGCTTAGTATAAATGATGCATCAAACTTATATGATCAAACTATGGAATTATTTAAGGTATATGAGAAAATTTTAGATTTAAAACTCCATGTGGTAAAATATGAGAATGTAATAAATAATTTCAAACCTACAGTAAAAAGTTTATTAAAATTTCTCGAAGTTGAATGGACAGATAATCTAAGTGAGTTTTATAAAACAGCTGAAAATAAAAGAATTATTTCAACTCCTAGCTATGATCAAGTTAACAAACCTCTATATAAGAAATCAATTGGAAGGTGGAAAAATTACGAAGATAAATTTATTGAGACAAATAAAATTTTTGAAAAATGGGACAAAGAATTCAATTATTGATTAAAATTATTTTTGCTCTTGCTTAATTCAAAAAAAGCCACTAATTTCAACATTAATTTAAAGTGCGGGCATAGCTCAGTGGTAGAGCGTCTCGTTGCCAACGAGAAGGTCGAGGGTTCGACCCCCTTTGCCCGCTCCATAAAAATTGATAAATTTAATTGCATCTATGAGTAGTGACCTTATCAAAAAAAAATGTGTTCCTTGTGAAGGTGGTACTATACCTTTTGATATATCTGAAATTCATAAATATCAAAAAAAAGTTGATGGTTGGAACATTATTAGCAATGAAAAAAAAAATTTTTTTTTAAATAAAAAATTTAGTTTTATTAATTTTTTAGAAAGTCAAAAATTTATTAATAAAGTAGGTATAATTTCAGAGGAAGAAGGTCATCATCCAGACATTATTTTTGGTTGGGGATATGCTGAAATTAAAATTACTACACATGCTATTGAAGGTCTCTCCGAAAATGATTTTATATTAGCTGCGAAAATAGACCAAATAATTAATGTCTAAAATGTCTAGTTTTAGAAAAAACTAATATTAAATCAGATTCATTAGCAAAATTAATAATTTCTTTATCTCTAATAGAGCCAGACGGTTGTATCACTGCAGTAACACCTGATTGAACTAATTTTTCAATCCCATCAACAAATGGAAAAAATGCATCAGAAGCAGCAACAATTTCTTCTTTTGTATTTATAAATTTTTTCATTTTATCTATTGCAATTTGACAACTATCTAAACGACTTGGTTGACCAGAACCAATACCTACCGTTGTCTCATTAGATGCAAGAACAATAGCATTAGATTTTACATATCGACAAACATTAAATGCAAAAATAAGATTTTTCATTTGTTTTGAATTCGGTTTTTTTTTAGATACGACTTTAAAATTTTTATTACTAAATTTTGTCAAATCTTCTGCTTGTACTAATAATTCTTCATTAGCAGATATGAATTTAAATTTTTCTTTGAAAGAATAATTTGTTGCATCAACTAATCTTAAATTTTTCTTCTTCTTTAGTATTTTTAATGTCTCTTTATCGAAGCCATTCGAAATAATAACTTCAAGAAATAATTTATTTAATTCTATTGCCACATTTTTATTAATTTTAAAATTGCATGATATAATTCCTCCAAAAGCACTTATAGGATCGCATGCTAATGCAAGCTTATAACTTTTAAGATGATCTTTGTTTATTGAAACTCCACATGGATTAGCATGTTTAACAATTACTGTGCCAATATTCTTGGGCAGGGATTTTGAAATAGTTAAAGCCGAAAATATATCATTGTAATTATTATAACTTAGTTGCTTTCCATGAATTTGATTTATTTTCATGCAGTTATTTTTCGAGTATATGGCACTTTCTTGGTGGGGATTTTCCCCATAACGTGGAGCCTCAATAAGATTGTAGTGAAAGACTTTTCTTTTAGGAAAAATTATATTGGTTTTTTTATTAAAATAGTCTGAAATGATTGAGTCATAATAAGCAGTTTCAGTAAAAGCAATTCTAGATAATTTTTCCCTAAACTTTAAAGATGTTGTGCCTCTATTTATTTTTAATTCTTCAATTAGTTCATCATATTGATTTGAAGAGGTAATTACTGTTACATCTTCATAATTTTTAGCTGCGGATCTCACCATTGTTGGTCCGCCGACATCAATATTTTCAATTATTTTGTTGTGATTTTTGGTATTTTTTAATGTTTCTTCAAAGGGGTAAAAGTTTACAATAACTAAATCTATATTTTCAAAATTGTTATCTTTAAGATCTTTTAAGTGAGTTTTACTTTTTCTTTTGTTTAAAATCCCCGCATGTATTTTTGGGTGAAGAGTTTTTACTCTACCTTCTAAAATTTCAGGTGAACTTGTATATTCTGAAACTTCTAAGCATTTAAATTTTAACTTTTTAATTTCTTTATAGGTGCCACCTGAACTAATGATTTTTATATTATTTCTTTTTAAAGAATTTAAGAGTGGTTTTAAATTTTTTTTATCCGATACTGAAATAAGAGCTGTCTTGATTTTTTTCATTATAGTTTGGTAAGCTCCCATTTTATTGTTTGATTTTCCATTCTACTAATTCCCGATATACATATGTTCTGATTTTCTTTGTATAAATTTTTAATACCTAAATATAATCCATTATCAATATTAATATTAAAATTATCACAATTAAATTTCCAACCCTCATCTTCTAATTCAATAAGAATCGATTTATTATCCTGTGTTTTCATAACTTTTGCATCTGGGTTTAAGTGAAATCTGATATCAAATTTGATGTCTTTTTGTGTTTCTTTCCTTAATAATTTATCAAAACCAACAAATTTCATTTGTTTAGGGTAAAATTCAATTTCTCTTTCATGAACTGTTTTAAATTTTTTTAAGTAACCATCATGTGAGCCTGATATTTTCCAATAATTATCTTCAAATACAATATTTTTTTTGCTTATACGTATACCTTTATCAACAACTAGATTTGATTTATTTAATTTTTTATAACTACAAGAAGAATGATCCTCAATTGTCAAAGTACTTTGTAAGGCTGTACTTTTGGAAAGTTTGTTTAACTTGTTTTGTTTATTGGCAAAGTAACCACAATTAGTTATTAGTTTTTTACCATTTGAGATAATTTCAAATGAAAGAGCGCCTGATTGATAAAATTTAGAAAAATTGTTACTCGGACTATCACCAATATCCATTGTTAAAATAATTCGTTTATTTTTAAGAATAGCGTAGCCAGCTAGTTCTTTATTTTCATTTTTAAACACATATCCAAATCTTTTTAGATATTGATCAAAATCATTATTATTTGAAATATAGTTTCCATTAAATAAAATATCTTGATTAATGTTTTGCCAAATAAAAGCATAACTTTGACCAAGATAATATATTGTTTCATCAATATATTCTGGGATTGTGTTTTGTGATTCTTTAAACCACTCCCTAATTATAATAAAATATTTTAAGTAGGAAATAAGTTGTTTTATATTTCTAGATTTTGGAAATCCTTGATTATCAATTGATGATTTTATTATTTTTTTTAAAAGATTTAACCCATTTAAAAGATAATTTTTATTATTCTGATAAGCTAGACCTGTTAAAATAATTGCTGCACATCCAATGATTTTATTTTCTACCTCTGTTAAATTTTTTATTTCATTTAAAAGATGATTGGTTTGTTTTTGAATACTTTTGTTGAATTTTTTTTTGAATTCTTCATCACAATCTTCATAAGTTAATTGGTGATTTGATAACCAAGAAATTATTCTTTTGGATGTAATATCAAAATCCCAACTTTTTTGATTATAGCGATGGTTGTTATTAATCCAGTTATTGATAACAGATTGTGTAGTTTTTTTTGAGGATTTTAAATCTAAGCTAAAAAACCAAAAAAAGTTATTTAATTTTTCATAATCTTCTAATTCCAAAGTATTTTGCCAAATAGTATCTAAGGCAAAATCTTCTATCTTGTATTTTTTTTTTTGATATTTGACTATCGATGATAATAAATAAGGACTTGGTTTATAATCAAAAGTAGTATCTTTAATTTTAGATATTTTTTTGTCATAAAAATCAGAGTTTTGATAAAATTTTTTTAGGTTTTTTTTTAAATTTAAAAATGAATTTGAACTAGTTAATAAATTATTAATGATCATTAACTTATTTTAATTTTAATAAATTAATATTTTTTTTTATATCTCCATTATTACTTTTGAATACAGTTGTTCCCGAAACAAGAATATTAGCACCTGCTTCAATTGCTGTTTGACAATTGTCAAAATTAATGCCCCCATCAATTTCAATATCAAAACTAATGTTATTTTCAGATTGAATTTTTTTGAGTTGTTTAATTTTATCTAGAACTTCAGGCATAAATTTTTGACCCCCAAAACCTGGATTTACACTCATTATTAAAACTAAATCTATCCTATCAAGATAGTTGATAATTATATCAATTTTAGTTTCAGGATTAAGAGAGACACCAACTTTTTTATTTAAACTTTTAATTTTTAAAATAGATTTTTCTAAATTATCAGTTGCCTCAGGATGGATAGTGATAATATCAGCGCCTGCATCTGAATAAGCTTGAATATATTTGTGAACAGGAGAAATCATTAAATGTACATCAAATTTAATTGAACACTGTTTTTTGAGAGCTTTAATTACAGGTGGTCCAATAGTCAGATTAGGTACAAAATGACCATCCATTACATCTACATGAATCATATCTGCACCACCTTCTTCAAGCCTTTTAATTTCATTGCCTAATTGACTGAAATCAGCAGATAAGATTGATGGTGAAATTTGTATTTTTTTCATTGATTACTAGATCTACTAGTATCAATTTTTAAAATTTAATTGAATTAAATAATTGGTAAATTTGTGTAGAAATTTCACTTTCTAGCGGAAAGGATAACATACCCATTACAGAATAGCCTAAGACCCAGGGCATAAAGTAAAATCTAATCATATAGAAGAACCAAGCAACGTATAATGGAACTAGAGGCGCTATAATGAAAGATGGTGTTAAAGGCTTAAAAATCTTTATCAATGGATTGGTATATTTGACAAAAATTTTCATAAAAAAGAATTCAGAGTCTTCTTTTTGAAAAATATTCATCGCAACTCTTCCTATTAAAGTCCACATTATAACTCCAAGCAGGTAATCAATAAAATATACTAAAGGATGAAAGTTTGCTGACATTTAAAATTTATATTGGAAAAAAGATTAAATTAAAAGGGGCGAAATTAATCGCCCCTATAATTAAGATTTATTAGTTCTATTTACCAGTAATACTTCTACCGGTTGGTATACGAACTTCATCAACCATTTTTTGAGTTGCTTTATCTGGTTCTTGAGTCATTAAGCTCACTACAACCATAGCAACTAAACTAACAGCTGCTCCGAAGATACCAAACGTTAACTGAGTAATACCTAAGAATCCGCTTCCACCAGTTCGT
>ENA-OREN01002814-OREN01002814.1-marine-metagenome-genome-assembly--contig:-NODE-2814-length-16967-cov-4.565127_pt1 | contig 16967 bp, 12 predicted proteins | sample MGYA00248624_ERZ508555 | MGnify/ENA primary metagenome ERZ508555 (study PRJEB26222, sample SAMN06267773) | marine metagenome | isolation source: Saanich Inlet, British Columbia, Canada | place...
CCTGACAGGCACCCATGTGGGCTGTGATACCAGTCAATGCGGCGCCTGCGTGGTTCAAATGGACGGCGCGTCGGTGAAAAGCTGCACAATTCTGGCGGCGCAGGCCGAGGGCGCCGATATCGTCACCATCGAAGGATTGGCAACGAACGGTGACATGCATCCCATGCAGAAGGCGTTCCACGACAATCATGCCCTGCAATGCGGCTTTTGCACGCCGGGTATGTTGATCAGCGCAATCGATCTGGTGAGCAAAAACCCGGATCCGACCGAAGCCGAGGTGCGCAAAGGGCTGGAGGGCAACCTCTGCCGTTGCACCGGTTATCATAACATCGTCAAGGCCGTGCTAGCGGCCGCCCAAGACATGAGGGGATAAGTCATGAGTGATCAAGGTATCGGCGCTCCCGTTCTGCGCAAGGAAGACAAACGCTTTCTCACCGGCAAGGGTAATTACACCGACGACATTAACCGCCCGAACCAGACCCATGCTTATATTCTGCGCTCGAACGTCGCGCACGCGGAGATCAAGTCTATCGATACCGCCGCCGCCGCCAAGGCCGATGGCGTTGTCGCCATCTATACCGGCGCTGATATCGAAGCGGCTGGCCTCGGCGGTATACCTTGCGGGTTCGCGCCCGATGGCGGCCCTATGAACGAGCCGCCGCGTTCTGTGATCGCACAAGGCAAGGTGCGATTTGTTGGTGACCCGGTGGCCATGATTGTCGCCGAAAGCGTTAAACAGGCGAAAACCGCCGCGCAGATGATTGTTGTTGATTTGAACAGTCTGCCCGCCGTGACGTCTTCGGTTGAAGCGATCAAAGACGGTGCGCCGCAGTTACATACCGAGGCCGAAAAAAATGTCTGCTTTGAATGGGAAATCGGCGACAAGGATGCGACCGAGGCCGCGTTTGCGAATGCTGATCATGTCACAAAGCTCGACCTGATCAACAACCGCAAGCTACCGAACGCCATAGAGCCTAGGGTGGCCATCGGCGAATTTGAGGCGGCGAGCGATAGTTACACGCTCTACACATCATCGCAGCTACCCCACGTGGTGCGCCTTCTCATGGGAGCGTTCGTGCTGCAAATACCCGAACATAAATTGCGCGTTGTTTCCCCCGATGTGGGCGGCGCCTTCGGATCCAAAATTTCTCACTATCCCGAAGAAGCCGCCGTCACCTGGGCTGCGTCGCAAGTCGGCCGGCCAGTGAAATGGACGGCCGAGCGTTCGGAAAGTTTCCTGTCCGATACCCATGGCCGAGACCATGTTACCCATGCCGAGCTGGCGATGGATAAGGACGGCAATTTTCTCGGCCTGCGCGTTCAGACAACCGCCAATCTTGGCGCTTATCTGTCTACGTTCGGTCCCTTGATTCCATCATATCTCTATGGGCCGGTGCTGGCCGGGCAGTACACGACGCCGGCGGTGCATTGCCAGGTTACCGCGGCTTTCACCAATACAGTGCCGGTAGATGCGGAGCGCGGCGCCGGAAGGCCGGAGGCCACCTATTTGCTTGAGCGCATCGTTGATCAGGCGGCGCGCGAATTGGGTTTGGGCGCGGATGAAATCCGCAGAAAGAATCTCATTCCAGCGGATGCGTTTCCCTATCAGACGCCGGTGGTGCTGCAATATGACAGCGGCAACTATGCGGCGGCCCTGGACACTGGGCTGGAATTGTCCGATTTCGCGGGCATTGAAGCACGCCGGGCCGAATCCAAGAAATCCGGTAAGCTGCGCGGTATCGGTTTGTCCACCTATATCGAGGCCTGCGGGTTGGCGCCGTCGAACGTCGCTGGGGCCATTGGTGCCCGCGCCGGGCTTTACGAAGCGGCGGGGGTGCGGATGCATCCGACCGGTTCGGTAACCGTCTTCACCGGCTCAAAAAGTAATGGGCAGGGTCACGAAACCACTTTCGCCCAAATCGTATCCGAGCATCTTGGCGTGCCGATCGAAAACGTCGAAATTGTTAGTGGCGATACCGACAAGGTGCCATTTGGCATGGGCACTTACGGCTCTCGCTCGACCTGCGTCGGCGGATCAGCCATCGTCAAGGCGATCGACAAAATTATCGATAAGGGCAAGAAGATCGCTGCCCATACGTTGGAAGCCTCCGAGGGCGATATCGAGTTTGCCGCTGGCAATTTTACCGTTGCTGGAACCGATAAGGCCATGAGTATCGGAGAAGTTGCGTTTTCGGCCTACGTGCCGCACAACTACCCGCTAGAGACCCTGGAGCCGGGCCTCGACGAAACCGCTTTCTATGATCCGTTGAATTTCACATTTCCTAATGGATGCCATGTCTGCGAGGTGGAGATCGATCCCAATACCGGTGTCGTCGAGATCGTCAACTACACCGCTGTCGATGATGTCGGACGGGTTATCAATCCCATCATTGTCGAGGGGCAAATCCACGGCGGCGTCGCCCATGGCGTTGGACAGGCCCTGTTGGAGAACTGCGTTTACGACGACAACGGGCAGCTTCTGAGCGGCTCGTTCATGGATTACGCCATGCCCCGTGCCGACACTTTTCCGAACATCGCAATTGCGCATCAGGAAACGCTGTGTCCCCATAACCCGTTAGGGGCCAAGGGGTGCGGCGAGGCCGGGGCGATAGCGTCTCCGCCCGCCGTGATCAACGCCGTAATCGATGCCTTGTCAGAATTAGGTGTTACCGACATCACCATGCCCGCGACGCCGCAAACCGTGTGGCGCGCCATCCAGGCCGCGAGCTGAAGGGGGAACGGAAATGTCCGATATTAATTATCTTAAAGCCGCCGATCTGGAAGCCGCCGCCGCCAGCCTGAAATCCGCCTCCGAGGGGGCGTATCTCGCCGGCGGCATGACCCTGTTGCCGGCCATCAAGCTGGGTCTCAACCAGCCGTCTGATCTGGTCGATCTGGGCGGCATCGGTGCGCTTCATACCATCACGGTGGATGGCGAAACGCTAGTCATCGGCGCCATGGTTAACCACTACCAGGTGGCCAATTCCGATGACGTTAACGGCCGCATTCCGGCGCTGGCGGATCTGGCCGAAGGCATCGGTGATCCCCAGGTGCGCAACCGGGGTACCATCGGCGGTTCCATCGCCAATAACGATCCGGCGGCGGATTATCCGGCTGCTTGCCTAGGCCTCGGCGCCACCATCATCACCAACCAACGGGAAATTGCCGCCGATGACTTCTTCACCGGGTTATTGGAAACCGCCCTCGAAGACGGCGAGATTATCACCGCCGTCTCCTTCCCGGTGCCGGAAAAAGCGGGCTATGCAAAGCTACAAAACCCGGCCAGCCGTTTTGCTCTGGTTGGGGTGTTCGTCTCATCGGGCGCCGGCGGCGTGCGGGTTGCGGTTACCGGCGCCGGTGCATCGGGTGTGTTCCGAGCTTCGGACGCGGAAGCGGCGCTGAGCGGTGATTTCTCGGCGAGCGCTATCGCGGGTGCCAGCGTGGCCGAGGGCGGCATGTTGTCCGACATCCACGCGGCGGCAGATTATCGGGCGCATCTGGTGGGCGTCATGGCGGCGCGCGCGGTGGAGGCTTGCGGGTAGAGGCTCGGCGGTTACTGAAATAAACCAGGTTGCCGATTCGCATTTAATTCCTGCATTTAATTTGTATACTGTCACGAATTAAATGGATTGCGTTCAACCCCCGTTTTGTCATTTGTTAATTCGTGACAGTATACTAATTAATTCAATTTTTATAGCCGTAATTAGTAAACTGTCACGAAATAATGGTGAATCATCGGCGCCGGCGCATCGGGCCTAGGCGGTGCCCCAGACCTCTTCGGCGATTGCGACCACCAGTTCCAGCTTGGCTCTGGTGTCGTCCATATCGACCACCTGGCCATCGCCGCCGCCGGACGAAAATCCGCATTGGGGGCTGAGCGCCAATTGATCCAGGGGCGCATATTTTGCGGCGGCATTGATGCGCGCCGTAATTTCGGATTTATTCTCTAGCGCCGGCGTCTTGGCGCTGATCAGGCCGAGGGTCGCCAGCTTGCCCTTGGGCAGATGCTGGAGTGGCGCAAAATCACCGGCCCGCTCGGTGTCGTATTCCAGAAAAAACGTATCCACGTTTAGCTGATTGAACAGCTTCTCGGCGATCGGCTCATAGCCGCCTTCGCCCATCCACATGCCCTTTAAATTGCCTCGGCACATATGCAGGCCGATGGTCATATTGTCCGGGCGGTCCCGCAAGGCATCGTTGATGACGCCGATATAGGCGTCGGTCAGCTCGTCCGCATCTTCGCCCCGGCCGGCAATGGCGGCGCGGGCGTCGGTGTCGCAATTGCAGGGCAGCGCGGTATCATCGAGCTGCACATAGGTGCAGCCGGCCGCCGCCAGATCGGCAATCTCGTCCCGATAAATGGCGGCCAGGTCGGCAAAATAGGCGTCTCGGTCTGGATAGGCGCCCTTGTCGAAACTGTCATCGCCAAGAAAGAAATGCAGCACCGGCGGCGACGCCATCGTCACCTTGGGCAAACCTTTAAGGCTCATGGAGCGCAGATACGTATAATCATCGGCGACGATAGTCCCCCGGCGTTTTAGTTTGGTTTCGGCATAAGGCGACGGCGGCGTGAATACCGTTCCGTCGGCGTTCTTGAAGGTAAGCGTGCCGGCATCGCGCACGCCCATCCCCTCCAATGCGCTGATGACGCCGCCGGACCAGACGGCGCGCCGAAACTCGCCATCGGTAATCGAAGCCAAGCCGATATCCTCCTGGAAGGCGGCAATCTCGGCAATGCATTGATCCTGGATCTCGCGGAAGCCATCCGCATCCATGGCGCCGGCGCGACGCTTGCGCGCCGCTTCGATCAGCCTGGCCGGGCGCACGAAACTGCCCACGTGATCGGCCCGGAATATATGTTTGCTGCTTATCTTTACCATGCTCTAACCTTATCGGTGATGAGCGGGCGTGCAAGCATGGAATTCGCCGCTGCGCCAGATGGAGATAAAGGTCATGTGGGAAACCCCAGAAACGCCATTTCCGGCGCAGAGCGCCGATGACATAGAGCGCCTGCAAAGCCGGCAGAAAAAACTGGCGGTAGAGCGCGCCAAGGCATCGGCGTTCTATGCCGGCAAGCTGGACCATATCAATATGGACCGGCTGGATGAGCCCGATGAATGGCGTAAAATCCCGATCCTCACCAAAGAGCAATTGCGCGGCCTGGCGCCGGATCGATTTTTCGATGATTTCTGCATCGGTAATCGGGCCGATGTGGTCGAATATTGGCGCTCCGGCGGCGCCACCGGGCGGCCATTATTTTATCCGCGCTCCCGCGAAGACATGCGCTTCGGACTGGAAGCGTTCCGCCGTCTCTGGCTGGCGGCCGGCGTTGGCGCACATGATCTGGCCCACGTTGCCTTTCCGCTCGGCATTCATCCGGTAGGCAGCCTCTATGCGCGCACCGCCGAAGAACTCGGCATCGGCACGGTCTGGTGCGGCGCCGGCAATTCAACACCGTCGGAGCTACAGGTGGAATTGATCGAGACTTTGAAGCCTACCGTGTTCGCCGGCATGGCAAGTTACGGTCTGCAATTGGCGCAGGTGGCGGAGCGGATGGGCGTCGATCTGGCGGCCAGCTCGGTTACCAAGTTTCTGACCGCCGCCGAGCCGGTCTCGCCCGGCAAGCGGGCGCGTATCGAAAGCATGTGGGGGGCGGAGCTGTACGATCAATTCGGCTGCACCGAAGGCTCCGCCCTGGCCTCTGAGATCAGCGATCATGACGGCATGGTCTTTTGGACTGATTTGTATCATTTCGAGGTTCTGGACGAGGCAACCGAAGCGCCGGTTGCCGAGGGCGAAAACGGAATTTTGGTCATTACCCCGCTTTGGAACAACACCATTACGCCGTTCCTGCGCTGGAACATGGGCGACTATGTGCGCTGGCAGCGGGCCGAACCGGTGGTGGGCGATGCCTTGTCGATCTATCCCAAAGTCTATCACGGCGCGCGCACTTCGGGCTTTTTCAAGGTGCGCGGCATCAATATCAACCATGCGGATTTTGACGATTTCATGCTGCGCCAGTTGGATGTGGCCGACTACAAGGTCGAGATTGCCGAGACCGATACCCTCGACGCTATCCGCGTATTTATCGAGCTGGGGGAGGGGCCGGACAGTGCCCAAGTGGCGGTGCGCGTGGCGGGCGCTATCAAGGCCAAATTTGAGGTCAGCCCGGACATGGAAATTCTAGCGCCGGGGAGCCTGGAAGCCGAGTTCACCGGCCAGGTAAAACAGAACCGCTTCATCGACAAGCGCGGATAATTTTTCCGAACTTCGATTTCGCGTATTATTCTCCATTTCAGCTTGGTTTTCGGCGCATAAATTCCCAATTCACTGATAGTCGAGGGAAGCCAAAGCCGAACGAATGAATAAACGCGTCATATGGTACTGGGCCACCGCGCTTGCCCTGCTGGCCGCATCGTTGATTCTTGCGGGCACGGAATGGCAGGGGAACGCCCAACTGCACACGGTCATGGAAACCGTGGTGGCCACGCTTGCCCTGTTTATCGCTGTTCTGGCGCTGGCTCGTTATCACACAAAACGGGAATGCTTATACTTGCTGATCGGCATGGGTTTTGCCGGCACCGGTCTGTTGGATGTTTACCATGCGGTGGTAACATCTGAATTTTTTGTCCATTACATGCCGTCTGCTCCGGCGTTGCTCATTCCGTGGAGTTGGACGGCGGGACGTGTTCTTTTGTCTTCGATGATGGTCATAGGACTGCTTGTGAGCATCCGGGAAGGCCGCTCCGACGGCGCTCCCCCAATGAAGCCGGGCCAAGTCTATATTTTAACAGGTGCGTATACCGCCGCCTGTTTTTTGTTTTTCGCATTGGTGCCGATGCCGCGCGCCTATTATTTGGAATTTTTCCTCCCTAGGCCTGAAGAATTATTGTCAGCATTGCTTTTCTTTGCAGCCTTTGTCGGATTCGTAAAACGGCAGAATTGGCGCACCGGAGATTTCCAGCACTGGCTGATCCTGTCCTTAATCGTTGGCTTCTTTGCGCAGGCCGGCTTCATGGCCCATTCAATTCAGCTTTTCGACTTTAATTTCGATGTCGCCCATGTGTTGAAATTTATCAGCTACGGCTGCGTGCTGGCTGGGCTGATATCCAGCGGATATGCCATTTTTGTCGCCGAAGTCGCCAACAATGAGCGCTATACCCAGGTTGTCGCCAATACCGCCGAAGGTATTGTGACCATAGACGAGCAGGGTAGTATCGAAAGTATCAACCCGGTTGCTTGCAGAATATTCGGTTACGGCGCTTCGGAATTGCTTGGTCGGAATGTTTCCGTATTGATGGCGCAGGATTTGCGCGATCAGCATCACCAATATACCGAACAGTCTGATCTGAGCGCCCCCCGCGTCATCGATCAGGCGCGCGACCTAGAAGGGCTTAAAAAAGACGGATCTTTGTTCCCCATGGAACTGACCGTTTCGCCCATGACCGTCAATGGCGAAAAGAAATTCGTCGGAATATTGCGCGATATCTCTGAGCGCAAAAATTCCGAACATGAATTGTTGGAGCAGAAAATCTGGACCGAATTTGCCCTTGGAACCGCGAAGATCGGTACTTGGCAATGGAATGTTCAGGATGACACCCATTACTGGGATGATCATTTAAAAGAAATGTTCGGAGTGAGGCCCAAGGAATACAAAGGCTTCATGGCGGATGATTTTGCCCGCATCATACATCCGGATGATTTGGACCAAGTTAAGGCAGCCATGGCCGCCGCTCTGGATGGTGTCCAGGAATACAACAACGATTTCCGGGTGGTTTGGCCCGACGGCAGCTCCCATTGGATGAACTCGCGCGGCGAAATGAAGCGCGATGCGGATGGACGGCCGCTTCTGATAACGGGATCCTGCATCGCGATCGATGATCGGAAAATTGCCGAGCAGGCCCGGTCGGAAAGCGAATACCGCTTCCGAAGGTCGTTCGAAGATGCCGCAATCGGCATGACGGAAATTTCCCTGGATGGCGATTTTATCCGGGTCAATCGGTCTTTATGTGACTTTCTTGGCTATGAAGGGGACCAGCTCCTTGGCATGAACGTTGGAGTAGTTACCTATCCTGAAGATGCCTTGGAGACGGGGGCCGTGCGCAAAAAGGCATTGGCCGGCGATAAAAGTGTTCCGGCGCAGGAAAAACGATATATCCGTAAAGATGGCCAAGTAGTCTGGGGGCGGGTGAGCCGTTCTCTGATCAAAGACGAAACCGGAAAGCCATTGTATTTTATCGGTCAAATTCAGGACATTACCAGAGAGAAGCATGCCGAAGCCGATCGCCGTCTGGGCGAACAGAGATTTCAAGATTTCGCCAATTCGGCGGGCGACCGGTTTTGGGAAATGGATCAGGAATTCCGCTACACCTACATAACCGATACCCCGTCAAGCGAAGCCAGGATGCCATCCGATGATATGATCGGCCTAGCCCGATGGGAATTTTCCGGTATCGACGCAAACACTCAAATTTGGCGGGATCATCGGGCCCTGTTGGCGGCAAACAAGCCTTTCCGGAATTTCGATTACGCTCGCGTCATGCCGAGCGGCAACGAAACCTGGATACGAACCAATGGTGTCCCGATTTTTGGCGATAAAGGGAAATTTCTGGGCTATCGGGGAACCAACGCAGACATAACCGACATCAAGGAAGCCGAAACCGCACAGCAAATATTTACCGATACCATCGAAGCCATCTCCGAAAGCGTTTATCTCTATGATCAAAACGACCGCTACGTGACTGGCAATTCCAACGTCGAAAAGGAATTTTCCGCGTTTAAGGATCTGCTTGTCCCCGGCACATCGGCGGATGCGATTGTCGAGGCGATCTGGGAACACCTGCTGCATGATGATGCCAAGACCGATCACCAAGCCTATATGACGGCGATATTAGATTTCCACGATACGCCGCGCTCGACGGTCGTTCAGCATCAGAAAGACGGCCGCTGGATCGAGATTATTCGCTACCGGACTGCTGACCAGGGCACGCTGATCATCCGCACCGATATTTCGGAGCGCGTAAAACAGGAAGGCGAGTTGCGATTGGCCCAGGCCCATGCGGAGGCCGCCAATAGGGCCAAGTCGGAATTCCTGGCCTCAATGAGCCACGAGCTGCGCACGCCGCTGAACGCCATCTTGGGGTTCAGCCAGTTGCTGGAGCACGATCCCAACGAGCCGATTTCCGAGGTTCAGTTGGGCTATACGCGTCATGTGATCAAGGGCGGTGAGCATCTGCTCGAATTGATCGATCAGGTTCTTGAATTGTCCAAGATCGAGGCCGGCCAGATCGATTTGACGATCGAGAATATCGAAGTGCACCAGGTGGTCGAAGAAGGCCTAGAAATGGTGCTGGCACGCGCCGAAAACGCCGGTGTAACCATTGAAAACCGTATGGCCGATGCGGATCTACCGCTGGTCAGCACCGACCGGCTCCGCCTCCTGCAGGCGTTGCTCAATCTGATGTCGAACGCGGTGAAATATAATCGGGATGGTGGCTCCGTGACCGTCCGCTCCGAGATTGCCGATCCCGAATTTTTGCGCGTGACCGTTACCGGTCACGGCATCCCGGCAGAGAAACAAGGTGGCCTGTTCGAGCCGTTCAACCGCCTTGGCCGCGAGGCCGGCGATATCGAAGGTACCGGAATCGGCCTGACAATCACCAGCCAAATCGTCGAGTTGTTGGGTGGCCGCATCGGATTTGAAAGCCAAGAGGGCGTTGGCTCCTCATTCTGGATCGATATACCGATCGCTGAAGATCAGGCACCCGTCCTCGGCGCGGCGGAAGAGCCAGGCCTGGCTACTGTAGGACCCAGCGTTGGGAAATCCTCCGGCACTATTCTTTATGTAGAAGACAATCCGGCCAATCTGGAATTGATGAAAACCATAATCGAGCGTATTCCGGACGTTGAAATGATCGCCGCCGGCGACGCTGAAAACGCTATCGGCATAGCACGGGACCAGGTTCCCGATCTAATCCTCATGGATATCAATCTTCCTGGCATGAATGGCATCGAGGCGCTGCATGCCTTGCGCGCCGATCAAAAAACCAAAAGAATTCCGGTTCTGGCGTTGACTGCAGCCGCCATGCCCGGCGAGATCGAAAAGGGCAAAAACGCCGGCTTCGAAGAATATCTCACCAAACCCATCGATGTGACCCATGTCTTGGCGACCATCTCGGCCTATTTAGACGCTTAAAAACTTGGCGGCAGACGAAATGTTTTGAATGTCGAGGGCCTGCCGCTTATCGTAGCGGCAACCCTGTGCGGCCCGATGATTAGAGGCCGAGGAACATTTCATGTTTGGCTTGAACCGCAAAAATCGCCCCATTGAGCTTGGCCCCTATCCCTTGGGGAGATTGCAAAGGGATGCCGCCGCCGCCAATGCCGAGGCCAACCTTGCGCCCGAAGATGCCCCCTTGAGCTTTTCCGATGCAGCCGCACCCCTGGTCAAGGCGGCGCTGACCCATCTGGATGCCTACCAAACCCTGCAGAGCCCGGAGCCGTTCGCCAAATTAGCGCCGGTGCCCGATGATCTGGGACCCCGCACCCGCGACATCAAGGGCGCTGGCTATTTCCTGGATGCCTCGCAAATCGCCGTTTGCGAAATCCCGGATAACGCCTGGCTGAATGGCAATGCCGGGGCGGGAAGGCACGCCGTGGTGGTGCTGGCGGAATATTCCGGTGCCATTGATGACGGCAATCGGGCAAAAGACTGGCTCGCCGGCAACGCCCATCTGATGGCAACCTTGCGCGCCGCCGAGATCGCCGTCGATCTGGCCGGCCAGATCGCCGCTATGGGCTTCAATGCCCGCGCCCATTGGACCGGGGCCACGGAAATCGGCCTGGATAAACTTGCCGTGCTCGCCGGGTTGGCTTTGCGGGATGGCGAGCGTCTCATCAATCCCTATTTGGATGACCGCTTCGCGCTGGCCGTCGTCACCACCGATTATGCGCTGGCCACCGATTTGCCGTTGCACGCTTCGGCAAGGAACGGGCGTGATCTGCATTATTTTTTTGGGGGCTCGGGCGCGGTCTCGGGCGCTGAGCGATGGCGCCGGGCGCGGCGGCCGTCCCATCTCGGCCCCTATCCGGTTGAGACGGTTAAGCGCACCCAGAAAATCACTACCCAAATATTCGAAGATGAAGTGCCGCGCGTACCCAGCCGCGCCAACATGTATGTGCGCACAGCCCTTGGTGATCTGTCGAAAAAGGCCGCCCGTGAAGCCGCCCGCTGGTCGCAAAAGCATCCCGTTGCCCAAGGCTTGGTGCGCCCCATGTGGGCGCTGAAACCGTTGCAGGACGGACAGGCATCGTCCCAGAAGGCTGCGAACAGCAGCGCCGGCGAAGACAATGCCAAAGCCTTGAAAGCCCTGGCACACGCCATGGGATCCTCGATCACCGGCATTTGTGCGATCCCGGATTATTGCTGGTACTCCCACGACAAGCACGGCAAGGAGATCGAGCCGTATCACAAATACGCCCTGGTGGTGCTCATCGATCAGGGCTTCGAGACGTTTCTGGGCGCCAGCGGCAACGACTGGATATCGGGCTCCCAATCCATGCGCGCGTACCTTAAAGGCGCCGAGGTAACCGGCGTCATGGCCGAAATGATCCGCCAGATGGGCTACCCTGCGCGCGCCCATTCCAGCCTCGACAGCCACGTTCTGCATGTGCCGCTGGTTTTGAACGCCGGCCTAGGCGAGCAGAGCCGCATTGGCGAAAGCGCTATCAACCCGTTCCTCGGCATGCGCTTCAAGACCGCCGTCTTAACCACCGACATGCCCTTGGCCACCGACTTACCGATAGATTTCGGGGTGCAGAAGTTCTGTTCCAAATGCCTCAAATGCGCCCGCGAATGCCCCAGCCAGGCGATCCCCTATGGCGGCAAGGTGATCTTCAACGGCTACGAGACCTGGAAGCCCGACAGTGAGCGCTGCACTATGTACCGGTCCACCAACATCAAGGGCTCGGCCTGCGGGCGCTGCGTCAAAGTCTGCCCGTTAAGCAAGGACGTGACCTGGGACGGGCCTTTGCTGCACCGGCTGGGAAGCTGGCTCGGCATCCATGCCCTATGGGCGAAGCCCATACTCGCCCCCATCGCCATCTGGCTGGACGATGTGCTTGGCGGCGGTAATCCGGTGGACACCAAGAAATGGTGGCTGGATTTGGAAGTGATGGGCGAGCGCTCGTTCCGGTATGATCCGAAAAATTATACGGTCGCCGCCAAGGCCGCTAACCGGCCGATGATCGATCCTAATAAGCGAGTCAACAAGGACCAGCCTATCGCCCATTTTCCGGCTTCGACATTGCCGCCGCCGGACGCCATGACGCCGCATCCCACCGACCGCAAGTTGGGGTTGGAATTGGCCGCCAACGCCGAAACCGTGGACGAGGCGTTGGCGCGGCGCGCCGCCGGCGGGCAAATCCCGGCCAGCTATATCCCCAGCTATAAGACGCGGGAGCCATCTTGAGGCCGGGCAGTGATGCTCCGGATAAAGCCGGCGGGCCTGCATTCTGGAAAATCGCCGGTGCCGGCGCCGCCTTCCAAGCGGGCTCCTCGGCCATCGATTCTTCCACCGTGGTTGCCGGGCTGGTCAACCATCTGACTGGTAATGTCTATGCGGTCGGCGCGGCGACAGCGATCTTGCGTTTGGGCTGGCTGGCACCACAAATCATCGTCTCCTACTTCGCCCAGGCCGCAAAGCGGCGCATGCCCTATTACGCCGTCGGCGCCTTTGGCCGCGCCGCCTGCATCGCCTTGATCGCGATTTTGCTGGCGCTGGCGCCGGACCCGGCAGGGCCTTGGGTGGGCGGCGCTTTCTTAGGCCTCTGGACCCTTTACGCTTTCGTCAGCGGCATCGTCGCCGTGCCTTACAACGATATCTTAGGGCGCGTTATTCCTTCGGGGGTGCGCAGCCGCATGCTGGCTTGGCGTTTCTTCGGCGGCGGCGTTTTGGCTCTCGGCGCGGCGGCCCTGGCGCACCGGTTATTGGCGACACAGGCCACGCTCACCGCCTTCGCCTGGATATTCGCGGTAGCCTCCTTGGCAATGTTCATCTCTTCGCTCACCTTTGTATCCGTTGGCGAGCCGGCGGCACCCGAACCTAAGGCCGCCGAGGCAAAAGAGAATTTCGGCCAGTTTCTGAAAGACGGCATTGCCGTTTTGCGCTCCGACAAACGGTTCCGTCTGTTCCTCTATACCCACTGGCTGAGCGGTGCGACGCTTCTTGCGCTGCCTTTCTATATCGTTGCTGCCAATAGAAGTGGCCTGGCGATCACCGATTTGGGTATTCTTCTGGGCGCGCAGACGGCAGGTAGCCTCGCCTCCAACCCGGTATGGGGGCGCCTGGGCGATGCCCACGGCAAGTTGACCCTTTTGCGCGGCGTCGGCTGGCTGCGCATGATCCCGCCGGCCCTGGCCGCCGCTATCCTGGCCCTGGATTTGCCGCCAGATGTCTTGCTCCCAGCCTTCGCTGTCCTGTTCTTTTTCACCGGCGCCCTGATCAATGGCATGGCCATTGGCTTTTTGGGCTATCTCCTGGAAATGTCCCCCAACGACCGGCGCCCGGCCTATTCCGGCTATTTCAACGCACTGGCATCGCCGGCGGCGCTGTTGCCCTTGGCCGGTGCCGTGATCGCCGATTTGGCGTCGCTGACGGCGGTGTTCGCCGTCGCCATCGCCACCGCCGTTTTGCAGCAGTTCCTCTATGCCCGATTGGCCCATTGGGAAGACGCTTAATCTGGTCGCCCGGCGACGACGATCATCCCCTTGATGCGTCCATCGGCAATGGAGCGCTGGGTATTGGCCCCCCGTTCCGGCATGTCCTCGCCCATCACCGAAAACCGGCCCAAATCAACCGTTGGGCGCTTTGCGCTGCCGAAGGAATCGGCTTCATTGGCGTTTTCAAGAACCTGGAAGCCGGTATCTTGTAACCAGCCCAGAATACGATCTTCGGTTTCGAGGAAACTGTAATGAGGCTCGCGCGCCCAAGGTAGCGGGTAATAGGGCGCGCCGGTGCCGGTTCCGGCTGCATGGCTGAAGGCATAGCGCCCGCCGGGGCGAAGCACGCGAAAGACCTCACCGAACAGGCGCGGCTTGTCCTCGATGTTCATGGTGACGTTCTGGCACCAGACGAGATCGAAACTTTGATCGTCAAAGGGCAGCTCTGTGATATCACCCTGGCGGTAATTGATTTGGGTCTCAAGCCCGCACATCTCGGTCAGCGCCTTGGCGGCGTCCACATAGTCCTGGGTCAAATCCATGGCCTCGACCCGGCAGCCGAAATTTTGCGCCAGGAACCGGGACGAGCCGCCGATGCCGCAGCCGGCGTCCAGAACCCTTGCGCCGTCGGGAATGGCCGCCAGTTCGGCTTGCCGCTTGGTGGTGTTGAGCCCGCCGCCATGCAGTTGATCGGCCGGGTAAAATGTCTCCGCATTCGGGTTGGCGAGGTCCTGCCCGGCGCCTTCAAGGGCGCGCAAAATTTGCCCGGTTAGATCGTCGAAGCCGTAATGGGATTGCACCGAAGATACCGTGTCTGCCATTGTTCGTTCCCATTGGTTTCGATTTTTATGATGCCATTATGAATTTGGACACAAGCATAACGATTTTGCAAGATGGCCGCGTCCGCCGGATGGCTCTGCTCGGCGATGGCAAAGTCCTTAGCTTTGATGATGTACTGACCGGATGGCGCAGCGGCGAAGATTTCCGCCGTTTCTTTATCGGCGTGCTGGCGGACGCGCCGTATGATGCTTATTTCTGGGAGACGCCGCCGGCGACGGAGGCGAGCCGGGGCGCGCCTTTCGAATGCATCCTCAGCCACAGTCCAACCCTGGCCGCCATGCCAGCCGACCGCAACGCGTTTTCGGAACATTTTGGCAGCGGCGAAGCGGTTGCGGGGTTCTGGAACCTGGGCCGCGACGCCTACCTGGTTACACCGGCGCATGCCTATCCGCATCTGGCCGCCTTCGCGCGCGCCGCGCCGATGGATATCCAGCATCAATTCTGGGCCGCCGTCGGTGATGCTGTTTCGGCGCAGCTTTCGGAGCGCCCCTTATGGCTCTCGACCAGCGGTCTCGGCATCGCCTGGCTGCATGTGCGCCTCGACGCTGCGCCCAAATATTATACCCATGGGCCGTATCGGCAGGCGGGTTGAAATTCCTTGACATTGTTCTATTTATGTTCTAATATATGGTTTCAATTCTCAACACTATGAATTTTTGAATTTGCGGGGGCCACATCCTGGTGGGGCTTCCCTTTTGGCTGTAACGATTGTGACCAAATCACCCCCATTTACCCCCACTAAACCACACCAATCCATACCAATCCCTACCGCCAATTTTTCGAAAATATGTCGCACCGGCGAAGTCGGCTAAGTAATTCGGAACCGTTATAAACCGTTAGGAACCGTTAGGAATGCTCGTGAACCGGTATGGTCGATTTACCGAAAATGTGTCGCACACAGCCATGCAACCGCTGCCCATCCGCACAAGCCGGTGCGCGGGCATGGACTTAATGGGCGGCGTTTTCTATGCTTTCAGCTTGAAATCAATAACCAATCGGAACCATTCTCCATGACCGCCATTCCCAACACGGTGGACGAAGCCGAAGCGCTGTTGCGTAGCGGCGACTATCTTCCCAACCGCAGCCTGGCGACGGCGTTATACCTGTCGCTTAGCCTCGGCCGGCCTTTGTTCCTGGAGGGCGAGGCCGGCGTCGGCAAGACCGAGATTGCCAAGGTTCTGTCGGAAACCTTGGGCCGGCGTCTGTTGCGTCTGCAATGCTATGAGGGTCTTGATGTCACCACCGCCGTCTATGAATGGAACTATCCCCGCCAGATGGTCGAAATTCGCATGTCGGAGGCTGCCGGCGACCGTGATCGCGGTGCATTGGAGGCCGATCTTTTCAGCGATAATTTCCTCATCAAGCGGCCCTTGTTGCAGGCCTTGGAGCCAGATGAAGCCGGCGCGCCGGTGTTGCTGATTGATGAGCTGGACCGCACCGACGAGCCGTTCGAGGCGTTTTTGCTGGAAGTGCTGTCCGATTTCCAGGTGACCATTCCCGAGCTTGGCACCATCACCGCCGAGACGCCGCCCTTGGTGATCATCACATCCAACCGAACCCGCGAAATTCACGACGCCCTCAAGCGACGCTGTTTCTACCATTGGGTCGATTATCCCAGCGCCGAGCGGGAGTTGGAGATTTTGAAAGTGAAGGCGCCGGGCACCGCCGAGGCCCTGTCCGAAGAAGTGGTTGGCTTCGTCCACAAGCTGCGCGATATGGATTTGTTCAAGCTGCCCGGCGTTGCCGAGACCATTGATTGGGCGCATGCCTTAACGCAGCTCGATTGTTTGTCGCTGGACCCGGAAATGGTCAACGACACGTTGGGTACATTGCTCAAATATCAAGACGATATCCAGAAGATCGAGGGCTCGGAGGCCAGCCGCCTGTTGAACGAGGTCAAATCCCAGATCGCCGCCGCCGGAGCAGCTTAAGTGGCCAAGACGCCGATCCCAGATGTGCCGCCCGAGGCGGCCGGGCCGGGCGGGCTGTTGAGCGAAAATATCATGCATTTCGGGCGCGTTCTCCGGCGCGCTGGCCTGCCCATCGGCCCGGGACAGGTGCTGGCCGCGCTCAACGCTGTCGAAGCCGTGGGCCTTGGTAGCCGGGTTGATTTTTACTGGACCCTCTATTCGGTTTTCGTCAACCGGCGCGACCAGCGGGATCTGTTCGATCAGGCCTTCCACATATTTTGGCGCAACCCGGATATCTTGGAGCGCATGATGCAGATCATGCTGCCCGACGCCGGCGGCGCCCAAACGCGGTGTCGGCGGCAAGCGGATCAATCCGTCCAACTTCCCGGAGCACCGGTTCGGGCCCTTGCGGTTTGTCTATCGGCGCGGGCGTCCATCGCTTCTGGTTGTCGACGGCGTTCGGGTTAATAAATCCGGACGGGTTGGCCGCCAGGCCA
>ENA-OREN01002816-OREN01002816.1-marine-metagenome-genome-assembly--contig:-NODE-2816-length-16953-cov-5.527554_pt1 | contig 16953 bp, 17 predicted proteins | sample MGYA00248624_ERZ508555 | MGnify/ENA primary metagenome ERZ508555 (study PRJEB26222, sample SAMN06267773) | marine metagenome | isolation source: Saanich Inlet, British Columbia, Canada | place...
AACATTATCTGGGTTTCATGTATCAAAATGGCTTTGGAGTAGAACAGGATGTTGAAGAAGCGGTTAAATTGTATCGAGCGGCTGCGAGGCAGGGACATGCAAAGGCGCAATATAACCTTGGTGTGATGTATGAAAAGGGACAAGGAGTTTTACAAGATTATGAAGAATCAGTTAAATGGTATCGAAAAGCTGCGAGGAAAGGGGTGGCTGGAGCGCAAACCAACTTAGGCTTGATGTATGACCTAGGACACGGTGTTATACAAGATTATGTGCGTGCGCACATGTGGAACAACCTTGCTGCGATTAATGGAGACGACAACGGAAGTAATAACCGAGATTCATTAGCTAAAGAAATGACACAGGCCCAAATCTCTGAAGCGGAGGATATGGCACGAGACTGCTTAAGAAAGAACTATAAGAACTGCGATTAATACTTAAGGAGTAAAAATGAAAAAACTATTCCTACTTCCGATATTCTTCTTGTTTCTTATCTCTTGTTCGAGCGAGCAACTAGATTCGGTCACTAGTGGCGCATGTGTAATAGACTCTGGCTCTTTTCCTGTTGGTTTTAACGCATACGTTGTACCGGAAGGAAATCATCCATCCTATCCGCCTTTTTGTTCGCCTGTACCGGCAGGCTTACTAAATATAGTAATTGACCTATTCTCATTTGAGTTACGCGAACAGCCAATTGCAATAAAAGTAGTAAAAATAGAACAAAATGAAGAACAAGAAGCATTATCTATACCATCTACTACATATAATAATGGCAGTATCCCCATTATGATCTCATTAGAACCGCGCAGTAAATATACTATTTTATTATTAGAAGGTGATCCAGATAAAGATGTTGGCACACCTCTTGTTACAATTCCGATAGAAACGCGCAGTAAAGGAGACTATGTCCATACTGGAGCAGCAGGCTCTAAGTATGGATTCCTATTTATAATATTTGGAATTGTAGGATTAATAGTTTTAGTTTATAGATATTTATTTAATGGCTCGTTTAGTAAATAACTTATTCTCCTGCGCGCGCAGAGTACACCTGATATAGTTATGTAATGTTATTTAGGAAAGATCAAATGAAAAAATTACTCCTACTTCCAATACTCTTTCTATCCATTATCTCTACCCCTTGTTTGAGTGAGACTATGAAGGTGAAGAGGTTTAATATCACGAGAATAAAGAGTAAATGAAAAAACTACTATTAATTCTATCGCTAGCGGTTATGTGCAGTAGTGTGGCTAGGGCAGAGCATTTTGATGATATAGCTGATGGGATAGAGGCATATCTAAATGAAGATTATGCTACCGCCCTTAAATTATTGCGACCGTTAGCGGAGCAAGGTTATGCATCTGCGCAACATAACCTTGGTGTGATGTATGCCAATGGTGAAGGTGTGATACAGAACCATAAAGAAGCGGTGAAGTGGTATCGATTAGCTGCGGGGCAAGGGGATGGAGAAGCTCAAAATAGTTTAGGTGTGATGTATAGCAATGGTGAAGGTGTGATACAGGATTATGTACTAGCGCATATGTGGTCCAACCTTGCTGCTAGTAATGGGAACGAGAAGGGAAGTAGGAACCGAGATAGAATATCCGCTTTAATGACTGCTTCCAAAATCTCAGAAGCGCAGGATATGGCGAAAGACTGCTTGAAGAAGAACTATAAGAAGTGTTACTAACACTCAATTCTTTATTATCATCAAAAGGGACTAAAATTAGTGCTGGCTGTGATGTGCAGCAGTGTTGCTAGGGTAGGTGATTTTGATGATGCTGGTGTATCAGACAAAAAAAGGGATACTTGGCATAAATACACCAGGCAATTCGAAGTAATTATCCTGACTACATATTGTAGTCAGGGCAGTCGCTTTTAGTGTCTAAAAAGCCAGACAGCAAAGCCAGCTACGATTACTGATACTGCTATTAATACAGGTGTTAAGTCCATTTCCATAATAGCCTCCTTATATAAAAGTACTAATGTACTAAATACAATGCATACTATTATTAATACTTAAAGAACAGGGAGTTGGATTGTCATAAGCGTATAAACCAATCTTTGTTCACTATAGTATGTAATGTCAGACTACATAAATTTTAAATCAAGCGCAAGTAAGTAATGTCATTGAGATCAAAAAAATACTCTAATTAATGTAAAGCTAGATCAATTACTTATTAGTATTGAAGAGATAAAAGAAGATATTTGTATTTTAAGAAAATGAATTAGTCCGACAAAGAACTATAAGAACTGCGACTAATACTCAATTATAGAAAAGTGGGACATATATGTTAGATGTCGGAGCGCCGCCGGGCCGCCCCCTACCGTGGTTTCAAATATTCAAGTATACGGTCTTCGGATTGCTAATTTTGAATGCGGGCCAGTTTTTTCTACAGGACTATGGAGCAACCCGCCATCTTTTCAGTGGTGGTCTTCAGTGGTCACAGATTATCGAGGGTTATGCGGCGACGATCGACACCGTGGCATGGTTAATATTACTGCTGATGTTTGAACTTGAGACCTCGCTGTTGTCCGATGATCGCCGGCATAACCTGTGGGTCAAATGGTCAGTCAATGCGCTCAAGGCTATCGCTTACGGTTTTATTGTCTATTCACTCTATGGTTACATCGCCAAATATACGGCGATGTATTCTTTTGAATTATCTGCCATACAAAATTTGTGCGATCAGATTGGGCAACAACTGGTATTTATGATCAGCCCCGATGACTTCGCCGCGATTAATATACAAAATTGCGCTGAGCTAACTCGTGGCGAGACGTTATTTAGTTTGCCAGGAACAAATGTTGTAGCGGACAGCTCGCATTTAGCATTGGCTCAAAATCTTGCCCTCATAGATGTTACTAACGCGAGTGATTGGGTCTTAATCGTGTTAATTTTGCAGGCAGATGTATGGATGCAGTTGCGCTATCAATTGACCCATGCAATGGTCAAGGTAATACGTTTTATAAAGGCACTTTTATACTCTTTATTGTTTGCGTGCGCTATTTACTGGGGTATTAACGGTACTTTTCTAGATTTTTGGGATGCTTCTTTATGGATTCTGGCATTTTCTTTTATCGAACTTAATATTTTTAAATGGAACGAGACGGCTTAATGAAAAAGTATAGAAATGGTGGTGATATATCTATTAATGGGATCATTAAAAGCCTTGTAAATAAACATGAGCTCTACAAAGTAAGAGAGTTATGGGAAGAGTTTTTCAAAGAACTCGATCAGAATGATTTAGACCCAAAAATAATACCCCACGCCAACCCAAAAAAAACATATATGGAATATGATTTTGATAATGAGGGTCTTAAAAAGAAAAAAACTTATAAGACATTTGGTAATGACGTATCTAATTTTAGAAAGAAAAAAAGTAAGTAAACCTCAATAAGCATTAATTATTACCAAACCACTGTAATTCCTATCTAGACAAATAGCATTGCAGGTATATGATGATATAAAACCATATTAATTCGCCTTGGAGGTTGTATGACGCGCAAACAAATCTTGGTGTTTCTTGTGCTCATGTTTATAGTTGCTAGCTTGTTTGATTTTTATGTTACACCTGCTACAGACATAGTGAAGTAGGGTGCGCCGGTCGCTTTTCTTAATGTAATAGCGCGATCCTTGAGTATTGGTGGGGGTCTGAACTGGACATACTTGAACCCAGCACGTTAGTCTTTATTGCGAACCTCAATGTGTTGAATTTTGCGATTGTGGATGACCACATACTCCCTGCCAGATCGTTGTACTACTTCTCCATCGAGAGTTTTTCCGGTGAAGGTGAAATCAAAAAGAACTATTCCCGGCTTAACTTCTTTGACGCTGTTCACATACCACCCCATTGTATCGAAACCAGCGAAAAATTTTGTCTGCATGTCCATAATTTGATCAGCACCGAGGTAAACATCCGTATTCGCGGAACTGTAGGTGCTCGAAGACGTGAACAGCTCCTTGATTTCCGTTAGCTTTCCCTTATTCGAAAGGTCAAAGTAGTGTTTCGCTAGCTGAACGGCATCAGTCATTATTTCATTTGTCATAGTTGAATGATCATTCAATTCTCGCCGCCAAAGCTAAATAAATAACTCTACCTTTTTGCGTAGCTCTGATGCAGCTAAATAAATAACTCCACCTGCAATGGCTATACCAAAAATAGTGGTTATTGTCTTAGATAAACCCTTCTTAGTAGCATTAACAAAATTCTTTATCATGCGATAACTACCGTAATACATTGCCATAATTATTCCAAGCAATACTATCGTGTATCCCACATCAACCATACTATTGGTCTCCTAAGAATTATTTTTACCGGCACGTAAAGTAATTACTTCTTCGTGTGCCAATACAGATTACCAAAAGGGAGCAAAGATTAGTACCTGCGGTAATCAAAAAAAAAGATTAGCAGAATAGCTAATCTTTTTTAATGTCCCTATCACCATCCCTTACCTTGGAAGTAAACCAATACTCTACTGTATAGAGTATTGGTCAGGGTTAGTATTTATATAATGGTACTTAGAAACGGAAGTTATATTGCACGTAGAATAAATCTGGGTTAATTCCTGGCCTTTGAGCTTTCGTAAATTTCCCAGCCCACATTTTAGAATACCCAACTAGAATATCTTGATGGCGATCAACGTGTATGTTGAAACGAACATCAATTTCATCACCTACATGACTACCAGACTGGCCTGTCGCATCGCGAAGAGTTGCTGCGCCGCCTGCATTATATAAATAGTCCTTTTTCTCTGCTAGATAGTATCTATGGTATTGAGAAATGAATGTAAGCCAGCGTTGTGGATGCATACTAAACTGAGCATTAATGTCATGTATATTCTGACGACCAACACGATCTAACCAGCCCATGTAATAGTTTCCAAATGGGAAGAGATGGTTAAATGTATTACGGGTTCCACCTGTGCCACCGTTGTTATCACCAGAAGCATAGTCATAACGGGCCCAGACAGTAGGGTTAAATGGTAGTGGAACACGATATCCAGCACCGACAGCTACTGCACCGGCAGATATATCCTGATTGGAATGTCTACCAAACTGGTACATACCTTCTAATTCAAATAAGAAACGTTTATATGTTCCAACATATCTGCTACCAATGGTATGTATGACAGAGTTACCTTTTACACCGCCTTGGCCACTGATCGTTCCTGAGCCGTTCATTAGGCTCAAATAATAGAGGTCAAAAGCATCGCCCTTCTTAGGCTTATAGGTTCCCCACAAACCAACAAAATCTTTTTTCTTATTCCATTGATCAAATGCGTTCGGTTGAGTCGTCATAGGACGAACCCAGAAGGTATCTAAATTAAACTTAGGTGAATGGTAGAAAGCTTTTACACCTTGGAATGTACGCCTTGTATTTACCCAATCCAATGATGAAATAAGTCTCTGAGAACCAAAGGTAAGCTCTTGTCTACCAATACGGACGTAAGCCTTGCCACGTTTCCCGAATGCCTGGGCCTCACCTAATTTCACATCCATAAACATACTTAGTACGTCCGTGTGATTTCGATCTATGCCAAGGTGAGAAAGCTCGTTTCCCCAGGAGCGTGCATCTAAGAATTCACCAAAGAACCTAATTTTATCTTGGTACCATAAGTCAACGTGAGCTCGCAGACGTGTCAAATGGAAAGAATTATTTTTTCCAGACGCACCTAATCTGGCATCTGTTGCACGCATATGGCGATACCAGAATTGGCCACCAAAAGATAATGTGGTGTTATTACCGATTTGAATACGCTTCAGAGGATCAAAAATATCTTTTTCATGATTAGGCTTATCCAGATATCTGAAATTTATATCTGATGCAGGGGTAGTTTGCAGAGCAAACGGAGCATAAGGGCTAACAGGCTTGGTTGTTCGGTTCTTGCCTGTTGCAAAATCCATGAAAGACCACTGTCCTGGATACTCTTTTGCTTTTGGACTCGGTGGAATTATGAATCCCCCTGGACGAGGTCCCTTAGTTACTACCGGTACAGTCTTTAATATTTCAGCAGATTCTTCCTCAGACGTAGTACTTACAAAGCCATTCTTAACTACAGACACTACGTCATCTAATAAGGTATTTGTTTTGTGAGCTAAAGCTGGAAATGTCATTCCAACGAAAATAGTGCCAAAAAGAAATTTTAGTAACCCCTTGGATATTTTTGTTGATGGCTCATTGCGCACTGAGTTATCTCTTTGATTCATATATGTTATTCCTGTGTGTCAATGTTTAGTAGGTACATTAGAATTGGCTAGCTTAATAAGCCTTGCTCCGTGTACTAATTGAATTGAAATATTTTTGAAATGTTATTACAGAAAATTAGTACGCGCATTTTGCCATAATTTGGTTTCCCAATCAATAATAATTACTCTAAATCCATTGATTAAGAAGAGTATTAAGGAAATATTTGTTTTAATCTAATAGGGTAAGGTTTGAAATTTAAGGGTTGCATGAATTGCTTAAATCAAGATAACTTCATAAGTGATAATATTTTCCTAGCTTAGGACAATTGATATGTAATACTGTAATAAGATTAATATTAAATTTTTTAGATATGTCACAAATGATCCCAGGTAAATTTATAACACTTGAAGGAATTGACGGTGCAGGCAAGAGTACCCATCTCTTATGGTTAGAAAGTCTTTTGGAGGGTATGGGAAAGAACATTGTAGCAACGCATGAACCTGGCGGGACTCCTCTAGGTGAAAGATTGCGTTCGATCCTGCTTGATTCTAGGCAAACAATGCATCCTGAAACGGAGGCCCTGCTTATGTTTGCAGCTAGACGGGAACATTTAGATAAATTAATATTACCAGCACTAACTAAGGGGGAGTGGGTAATTTCAGACCGCTTTACAGATGCTAGTTTTGCTTACCAGGGTGGTGGCAGAGGTTTATCAGAAGATAAGCTTGATGGCCTAGAGCATTGGGTGCAAGGAGAATTTCAGCCAGACCTAACCTTTTATTTTGATGTGACAAGCGAATTGGGAAGGAAGCGTCTAAATAATAGAGGGGATGGTGTTGAATCAATAGATAGATTTGAAAAGGAGGAGGGTGAGTTTTTTGACCGAGTGCGGGAGTCTTACCTTAAGAGGGCTCGTAAATTTTCACATCGGATTCATATAATTGACTCAAGTCAATCTTTAGAAAGTATTAGACTTAAGCTTAAAGATATTATCTTAACTATCTGTTAATGAATAATATATTTCCATGGCAAAATGAAATTTGGAAAATTCTGACTAAGAATAAGTCTTCTATAGGCCATGCAATACTATTAAAAGGTAAGAAGGGTATTGGAAAATTAGAATTTGCTAAATCTTTGGCAAAATCTTTATTATGCGAGGATCGGTTATCAGAAAATCAGGCTTGTGGAAGTTGTTCCGGCTGCAGATGGTTTGAACAAGCGGGGCATCCGGATTTCTACCTGGTTGAACCAGAAGCATTATCGGAATCATCAGGTGAGAGTAAAGAAAAGCCGAGTAGTGCGAAACTGAAGAAGAAACCAAGTAAGCAAGTTAGTGTTGCACAAATACGCGCCCTGAATGATGTAGTAAACATGTCTAGTCATCGTAATGGCTATAAGATAGTTATAATAAATCCGGCAGAAGCAATGAATGTTGCAGCTGCTAATGCATTATTAAAGAACTTAGAAGAGCCGCCACCTCAAACGTTATTTATCCTTGTAACACACAGGCCGCATCATATTCTGCCAACTATCCACAGCCGTTGTAGGCAAATAGCTATGCCGGCTCCGGATTTTAACTTGGCTATAGATTGGCTTGAGAAGCAGGATATCGAAGGCGCAGAAGATAGTCTTGCTGCTGTTGGATATGCTCCTTTGGCGGCACTAGAATATAATAATGGCGATTATCGTTTAGAGCATGAAAATTTTATTAATAATATTAGTGTGTTAAATGGACTTAATCCAATATTACTAGCTGAGGAATTACAAAAATCTGACCTCCCAACTACAATAAGCTGGTTACAAAAATGGTGTTATGACTTAATGAGTTGCCGTACAACAGGTAAGATTCGTTATCATTTATCTATGCAGGCAAAAATAGAAGAGTTGGTTCCAAAGATTGATCCGATTACACTTGCTGGATATTTGCGTAATTTAATTGATATGCAACGGTTAGCACATCACACTCTTAATCCTAGGCTATTTTTAGAGGAAGCTTTCATTTCTTATGCTATGTTGATGGCTCCAGCTAGGAGTAATCAGCGAGGATAAGGTTTATAACCATCAATATAAGATTTTTTATTAATTTTTAAACTAATTATGTTAATTGACTCGCACTGTCATCTTGATTTTCCTGATCTCGCAAATAATATTGATGAGATTCTTGAGAACATGAAAAATAATGAGGTTACACACGCCCTGTGTGTAAGTGTTAATTTGGAAGACTTTCCAGGGCTACTTTTACTAGCTGAGAGCTATCAGAATCTCTATGCTTCAGTAGGAGTGCATCCTGATTATGAGGACCTGACTGAACCAAAATCAGAGGAGCTTGTTTCACTAGCCAAGAATCCAAAAGTTATAGCAATAGGGGAGACAGGACTAGACTACTCTCGGATAAAAGGTGATCTAGAGTGGCAGCGGAATAGATTCCGAGAACATATACGTGCAGCTCGTAAATGTAATAAGCCACTTATCATTCATACCCGTGAAGCTGCTGCAGATACGTTAAGTATCATGGCAGAGGAGGGCGCAGATCAGATCGGAGGTGTGATGCACTGCTTTACTGAAAGCTGGGAAGTAGCGCAGAAAGCAATGGAAATGAATTTCTACATATCATTCTCAGGTATTGTTACATTTAAGAATGCGGCCAATCTAAAAGAAACTGCTAAGAAAATTCCACTTGAAAGAATGCTAATTGAAACAGATTCACCTTATCTTGCTCCTGTACCGTTCCGTGGCAAGACAAATCAGCCTGCATATGTACGGCATGTTGCTGAAGAAATAGCATCTTTGCGTAATATAAGTTTAAATGAAGTGGCTGAATCAACAACAAAGAATTTTTTCAGCCTATTTAAATATGCTTAAACTTAGAAGATTCAACCTTGTACAAAGAAAGTGTTAATTTAAATTGATAACCTATTTTACAAGTAAGCCTTTTATCCCCTGAATTTCTGAAATTATACGTAAAGGCCAGAACCAATCAATGTGAGCTATTTAATGCACATTGGGTAGGGCAGCCCCTTTTTTACTATTTTATTGTCTTACATAGATGTTATTTTGCCCCTCATAGCAGATACTTTCTCTACTAATCCGTAAATTCCTCTCCTACATCCACTATTATCCCTAAAATTCATACTTTGGTTCATTTAAGGACAAAGGTATATTTTTTTATATTGTCGAGAATGACAATTTAATTAAACTGAAATTGCCTTAGTTTTTACTATATTCAAAATAAATCTACAGTAAGAAGAATAGGGCAAGTGTAATTAAATATTCTTATTTTTGAGAACTCTATATGAATTGCAAAACCGCAGAAGATTTGAGTTATGTTAAATTATAATATATTATATATACATAATGTATTAGATAATAATAAATATTTAAATAGTTGATATTAATATAATTTATAATTATAAATTACATTGGATAATAGCAATATTTTGAATTTGTTAAATTATTATGCCAGATGAAGTATTTGCATTGATGGGGCCCAATGCAAACTGAAAGATTTATTTATTGAGATGAATTTGTGGGTACTAAACTAATATTTATTTAGGGGGATAACTATCGATAGATGTTTTAAAGAGATGAAAAAGCATTTTGCCAGATAAGACTATATAAATGCTGTATATTATTGATTATACTATAAATTATATCTTATATGCCTCCAGGTTGGCGCTCTGTATTTATAGTAATAAGAGTTATAAGCTTAGGTAGGGCTCATTATTGGTTTATTATTTGGCTAATATTTCGTTTCTCCACCGGATCAATTTATTTTTAAGTGATATTTCTTCATATTGTTCCATGCGTTGTATGTAAATATTAATGTAATTTGTATAGAGCGAAGGCAGCCCTTTTTGGAGAGAATTGGTAACTATATTCAAGTCTTCTGGCAGTGAATTAAGTCTCCAGTGATATCCATTTTTTATAAGCTCTGCATCAGGGCCCTTATAATTATTCTGATAATAGAGGGAAGATTCCTCATTACCTGCGATTTTCCCAGTCTTTTCTCCATAGATAAATCTTGCGGGAAAAAGAATTACTTTTGTTGTATAAACAACCCCTTTTTTCGCTATGCAGGAGCAATTATGAAATTCTTCAATCCTTTCCTGGGTTGCAAGATAACTAAGAGAGAACCTGGAGCTTGCAATATCAAGTTCCTTTTTGGTAGGCCTGGCTAGCCGCTCCCTGCCATCCTGACCAGAAAGTAGTAGGGCATGGTCAATCAGGTCTAATCGATCGAAGGGTGGATAACGGCCTCCTTCAATTACTCCGTTAATTGATTCAATTGATCCCCAAAATACTGAAATATTATTCTTTACAGAAGGAAAGTTTTTACGAGCTTCAGAAATTATGATTTCAATTTTTTCTTTGGCGCCATCTAATGAGCCCTTAAGAATTATGCCTAGGTCTATATCGCTTGCTATTTTGCTAAACCCTCCTCTAGCCAAGCTTCCCATAATATAAACAGATACATCATGCTTATTAAAAATATCATTAACAGATGCCACCATGTGATTTACGATAGATATTATTTCTGTATTATTTGTTTTCATTTCAGCTAAGGTCAAAAATTATTTATCCAGATCTTTGTATCTTTAATTCTTACTTAATTATAAAGGAATCATGTGTTGTAGGAAGAAGGAAGGAAGGCGGGGAACGATTTTAGTTCTGTATAAATAATAAAGGAGAAGCTAACTGGCTTCTCCTTTATTTGAATCTGCCTCTGCTATTCCTTGGTAGAAGGCTGTACCAAGCTAAACATTAGCTATACTTTGGAAAGATTTCTATTTTTTTGAATTACCACCGTGAGGGGTGTTCTCTTTCTTAGGCTTGTTCTCAGCAGCAGGCTCATTCTTTTTAGGCTTGCTCTCAGCTTTAGTCTCTGTTTTTTTAGGAGAGGAGGGGGCCTTTTCATCTGCTGCCTTCTCAGCTTCTACTTCTTTGGGCTTATTCTCATCAGGGGAGGAAGAAGCTTCTTCATTCGTCTCGTTTTCAACTAGCGGTTCTTCCGTTACTACAGATTCCCTTTTAGATAATGATCTTATGTCCCAATCTTTTAAACAATCAAATTTAGATTTTAATAGCACTTCAATTTCATCATCTTTATATTCTTCTTTGGCTTCTGCTGTTGCGCTAGCGGCTTCATTGCATGTTCCAGTTGAGCAAAAATAGTCTGTAACACATGACTTTATGTCCTGCCATTCAAGGCGATAACTATTATTGATTTCTTCTCGTATACTTACAGCTAAGGCTGACGAGTCTTTATTTAACTGCTCTGAAGTAACAGCGGATAGAATTTTATTATTAATAGTGTTTTGCCTAGAATCACTCATTATTAGCTTTTTATATAGGCAAAATCCTGCCACTACCCCAGCGATCAACAAAATTACTTCAAACATAATAAACTTGCCTCCTGTGATGTTTAATTTCTATAAATATATCTTAAATGCTTAAAATTTTTAGTATTTCGTATTACTGAACCTAGCTTTTATAGCTAGATTCTTATTGTATTAGTGGTGCATTTGTTGAGTTACTCTGTAACATTGACTTTGCTTCGGAGATGCTAGAGTTTGCTGCCAGAAGCATCGCGAATGCGATACTTGTCAAAGTTGCTAAACATCCTTTAATTTTTTATTCTTTCTGGACTTTTCTCGGTAACTAAGTTATTAGCTGCAATGTCATCGGGTGAAATTATATCTGTTTGTGGTTTTTAGTCAAGGATGATCAAATCTAATGCAGTAGATACGCAATACCGCATGGAAAATAGGAAATTTATCTTAATAAGGTCATAAAATAGCTACTTCCCCTATATAGTATAAATTGCCCAATTTTGAATGTATTTGTATTAGATAATATATAACTAAACTGCTCATAATGTATATTATGTTAAATAGGCTATCTGCCATTATCTTATAAGCACTTACCTATTCTTAATAACAGCTATTATTAACATATCGCCCCGCCTTAGTTATTTTTCTTTTAAGAGGCAGGATTTATATCTTAACTCGGCATTTGATAAGTATGTTTGAGTTTATAAGCCCTTGCCACTAAAGCCGATAAATAATAAATCTTTAAGTTTTTTTAATTCATCTCGGTATTTTGCTGCTTCTTCAAACTCCATATTTTTAGCAGCTTTAAACATCTTCTTTTCTTGTAATTTAATTTCTTTAGTAAGTTGTTTCTCACTCATAGAGTCATAGCGCGCCTGGATTTTTTCTTCTTTTAGGTTCTGTTGCTCACTCTCTATATCGTAAACACCATCGATAAGGTCTTTAATGCGTTTATTCACAGTACGTGGTGTGATGTTGTTATCCTTGTTAAACTGAAGTTGTATATCTCTTCTACGTTCAGTCTCATCAATAGCGCGTCGCATGGAATTGGTAATTTTATCTGCGTAGAGTATAGCTGTGCCGTTAATATGGCGGGCTGCGCGACCCATCGTTTGGATGAGCGAGCGTTCTGAGCGAAGGAAACCTTCTTTATCAGCGTCTAGTATTGCAACTAATGAAACCTCTGGAATATCAAGGCCTTCCCGCAACAGGTTAATGCCAACTAATATATCAAATTTACTTAAACGTAGGTCGCGAATGATCTCTACCCTTTCAACAGTTCCTATATCAGAGTGAAGATAGCGTACTCTCATTCCATGGTCAGAATAATACTCTGTTAGGCTTTCAGCCATGCGCTTAGTTAGTGTTGTCACTAATACACGCTCTCCTTTTTTAATACGAATATTTGCTTCTGACATTAAGTCGTCAACTTGAGTAGATGCTGGGCAGACCTTTATTTCTGGATCTATTAGTCCTGTAGGGCGTACTACCTGCTCTACAATTTGGCCACTATGCTCTCGCTCATAATCAGAAGGTGTAGCTGACACAAAGACAGTCTGTGGAATCATTTGTTTAAATTCATCAAATCTTAATGGTCGATTGTCTAAAGCCGAAGGCAAACGAAAGCCATAATTTACAAGGTTCTCCTTACGTGACCGGTCACCCTTATACATACCTCCTACTTGAGGAATGGTCACATGGCTTTCATCTATTATTAACAGTGAGCTGGGTGGCAAGTAATCAATTAGAGTCGGTGGTGGATCACCAGGATTTTTCCCTGACAGGTGCCTAGAATAGTTCTCGACACCCTTACAAAAGCCTAATTCATTTAGCATTTCCAAATCAAAACGAGTGCGTTGTTCAATACGCTGAACTTCTACAAGTTTATTATTTTTTTGATAAAATTCAATACGTTCAGTTAACTCCGTTTTTATACTATTAATTGCACGTAGCGTGGTATCTCTGGGTGTCACATAGTGGCTTGAAGGGTATACGGTGTAACGTGAAACTTTACTTTGCTGCCGTCCTGTAAGCGGGTCAAATAGCGATATTCCTTCAACTTCATCGTCAAACAGTGAGATTCTTACTGCGATTTCAGAGTTTTCAGCTGGAAAAATATCAACAATATCACCACGCACTCGGAAGACTCCACGACTAAACTCGATATCATTTCGTTCATATTGCATTTCAGTTAGTCTCTTTATGACTTCACGCTGAGAAATTTTCTCTTTCTCTCGTAAATGCAAGATCATTCCATGATAGTCTGCTGGGTTACCAATACCATAAATGCATGATACGGAAGATATAATTATGGCGTCATCTCTTTCGAGTAAAGATTTTGTAGCTGATAAACGCATTTGTTCGATATGTTCATTAATGCTTGAGTCTTTATCAATAAAAAGATCACGTGATGGAATATAAGCTTCTGGTTGATAGTAGTCATAATACGAAACAAAGTATTCGACAGCATTTTCTGGGAAGAAATCACGCATTTCAGAATAAAGTTGAGCTGCAAGAGTCTTATTAGGCGCAATAATAAGTGCAGAGCGTCCTAGCCGTGCAATTACATTAGCCATTGTAAAGGTTTTGCCAGAACCGGTTACACCCAGAAGAGTCTGAAAAGAAAGCCCGTCAGTTATTCCTTCCATTAATTTATTAATGGCTTCAGGCTGATCACCGGCAGGTTCAAATGGCTGATGAAGCTTGTAAGAACTATTGGGGAAGGTTGAGATCACAGGTATAATTTGAGTGCTATTAGCTATTAACTATTAATTTTAACATGCAGGCAGCGCCTGCTCAGCATAAGGATATTAGAGTGGAACTTTCAAAACGTGTTCAGATGATCAAACCATCCCCTACTCTAGCTGTTACTGCACGTGCAGCTAAGCTTAGATCCGAGGGTAAAGATATTATTGGTCTTGGTGCTGGCGAGCCTGATTTTGATACTCCACAACATATTAAAGATGCTGCTATTAATGCTATTAACAACGGTTTTACTAAATACACCCCAGTAGGAGGTACTCCCAGCCTAAAGAATGCAATTATTGCTAAGTTTAAAAGAGATAATGATTTTGACTATACCGTAAAACAAATTTTAGTTTCATGTGGGGGGAAGCAAAGTTTCTTCAACCTAGCTTTAGCTGTAATTAATCCCGGTGATGAGGTTATTATTTCTGCTCCTTATTGGGTTTCCTACCCGGATATAGTATTAATTGCTGAGGGTAAGCCAGTAACTATCGGTGCAGGGATTGAGCAGAATTTCAAAATTACTGCGGTTCAGCTTGAGAAGGCAATCACCTCAAGAACTAGAATGTTTGTAATTAACAGTCCTAGTAACCCGTCTGGTAGTGTTTATACATTAGACGAATTAAAAGCTTTGGGTGAAGTATTACGTAAGCATCCAAAGATTATTATTGCTACAGATGATATGTATGAACACATCTTATTATCAGGTGGTAAGTTTGTGAATATCCTCAATGCATGCCCGGATTTGTACCCACGTACTATGGTGCTTAATGGCGTGTCTAAAGCTTATTCTATGACAGGATGGCGTATTGGTTACTGTGGTGGACCAGAGCATATTATTAAAGCTATGGAAAACATTCAGTCACAAAGCACCTCAAATCCCACATCCATTTCTCAGATGGCTGCAGAAGCAGCACTAAATGGCGATCAAGCTTGCATAGAGCCAATGGTAACTGCATTTAAGGAACGAAATCATTTTGTTACAAATAAGATTAATGCAATACCTAGCCTAAATTGTTTGTTATCAGAGGGGGCATTTTATACTTTTGTTGATGTTCGTCAGGCGATTGAAACACTACACAGTAGAAATGAAATAAAAAATAGCAGTGATATATCTTTTAGTGAATATTTGCTTGAGAAAATCGGTGTTGCTGTTGTACCGGGATCAGCTTTTGGTAGTGAGGGTTATGTTCGTTTGTCATTTGCTACGTCAATGGATAACTTGAAAAACGCACTAGATCGTATAGAAAGATTATTGTCTTGATGCAAATAGGAAATAGATTCTAGATAAGTATTAGGCATTTGGTTGACCGTGGTGATTCAACCTATTAGTATATGCAACTTCCAATCCCTGATAGCTCAGTTGGTAGAGCAACGGACTGTTAATCCGTGGGTCGTAGGTTCGAGCCCTACTCAGGGAGCCAAGAAAGCAAGGACTTAGGTTTAATAGCCTGAGTCCTTTTTTATTGGCTACTTAAATTGTTACTTTAGGAGTAATTTAGAGCCTATAAGTAACCATGCTCCCCCTTCTTGGTCTTATTTGGGAGCTGTCTAAAGAATTGAGGTAACACTATATTTGAAAAATTATAGGTGCCCGTAATTCGTGATTATTTAATAACACCACTATTTTTTCGTTTTAGCACAAGTTACCATTTTGCCGGTAGTTTGATCTTTGACTTGTTCGCCAGGCTCTTTGTCTTTGCAGGCCATTTTATTAAGAATTCCTTGAGCTGGTTCGGTTTTCGCTGCTACAGCTGCTTCAGCTGCTGTAGACTCACCTGAACTACCGGAAATAGCTAATGGGCTAGTCATAAATAGTGCCACAGTAGTTATTAAAAATACTAATCTGATCATTTTGGTCCCTCCTTTTTAGTCTCTAATAACACAGAGAATATTGGTTAGACTTTATTTGATCTTTTTAAGTTCAACATTATTAACGCGGTCGAGATAATTGCTATTTAACTGTGATAGTAGTTATTTCTGACATGACAGGAGGGCTGTGCGGGATATGACCTTTATCACCCATGATTAACTGTAATGTATGTTTCCCGGGAGATAATTCGATTGTAATTTCCGTTTGTCCGCCACCAAAATGTTTATGATTAGCATTGGCAGGGAGAGGCTTATCTAGCGCAGGACTATCCTCAACATCAATGAGTAAGTGGTGATGTCCTGTATTGGGCTTATCAATTCCGGCTGGCGCTACTCCCATTCCCTTTAAACCAAAAACGACTGTTACCGGACCAGTTATCATTTCTCCATCTATAGGCGATATGATATATGCCTGTGCGCCTTCTGGTGAAATAGTGCGAGCAAAAGAAGAGCCTGAAACTAAGAAAAAACTTGAGATGATCACTATAAATATGGATTGCACTGACATGACTTACCTCTTGATTTCGTTGGTGTCTATAAGTTAGATATTTATAATTATACCTATAAAGTACAAAAAGCTCTTATGAATAAGCGTGTGCATCAACGTAATAGGCATATATTTTTTTAAGTTCAATAATATTGGCGAAGTAGAATTGGCTTTACTTAGGGCTTATACACTCATCACTTCAATACTTAAGAATAGAACTGAATAGATAGCAGTTGAATAGCATCGTGACTAAAAGCTATAACTGATTCCAGCACGGCCAATAAATTCTGATTCACGACCACCCGCACCTCTATACTTTACATCTACTATACCT
>ENA-OREN01002819-OREN01002819.1-marine-metagenome-genome-assembly--contig:-NODE-2819-length-16941-cov-5.152099_pt1 | contig 16941 bp, 22 predicted proteins | sample MGYA00248624_ERZ508555 | MGnify/ENA primary metagenome ERZ508555 (study PRJEB26222, sample SAMN06267773) | marine metagenome | isolation source: Saanich Inlet, British Columbia, Canada | place...
AACGTTTCGTGATTGTGAACCGCGGGGAACAAGAAACGACTGCTCGAAGAGTACTCAAAGAGTTGAAAGTAGCTGAAGCAACCCTGCGACCGGCTGATCTCCTTGACCGTATGAGCCGATGGAAAAGCCGCGGCGTTGGACCAAATGAGGTTTCTGACACCCTCTCTGGTGATGCCGATGATTCCTGGGATCTTGCGGCAGCAGGATATCAGCGTTATCAACGACTCATGCAAGGTGTCGGTGCCGTCGACTTTGATGACTTACTTCTCCTTGTTGACCAGCTTTTCGAACAAGATGATGCCATTCGGCAACAAGAAGCAACTCGCTTCGATCACATTCTGGTTGATGAGTACCAAGATACCAACGTATCGCAATATCTGTGGCTGCGCCTTCTGGCACAGGGCCACAGCAATATCTGTTGCGTTGGTGATGATGATCAGGCGATCTATTCTTGGCGTGGGGCCGAGGTCGGAAACATCCTGCGCTTTGAAGACGATTTCCCCGGCGCACAAACCGTGCGGCTGGAACGCAACTATCGTTCAACTCCCAGCATTCTGGCCGCAGCTTCGGGCCTGATTTCCCACAACGAAGGTCGCCTCGGCAAAACCTTGTGGACAGATATCAACGAAGGCGAAAAGGTTCGCGTTCACGGCGTTTGGGACGGTGAAGAAGAAGCCCGCTTGATTGGCGACGAGATCGAAGCCCGCCAAAGTAAAAGCCAAAGCCTTGAAGAGATGGCGATATTGGTGCGGGCCGGCTTTCAAATGCGGGAATTTGAAGAACGCTTAATTACGCTCGGTGTGCCCTATCGGGTGATCGGCGGTCCGCGCTTTTATGAGCGCCAGGAAACCCGGGATGCCATCGCCTATCTACGGGTCGTAAACAGCGCCGATGATGATCTGGCCTTTGAGCGTATTGTTAATGTACCGAAACGGGGGCTGGGCCAAGCGACCGTGCAAGCGGTGCATCAATTGGCCCGAGCCCAAGGCATGCCGATGTATGAAGCGGCGCGGCTGATTGTTGAAACGGATGAGATCAAACCCAAGGCACGGACGTCGTTGAAAAATTTGATCCAGGATTTTGAACGCTGGCGCAGTAATCTGGACTCGCTGCCGCATCCGGAATTGGCGGCGATTATTTTGGATGAGTCCGGCTACACCGAAATGTGGATGCGCGACAAATCCCCCGAAGCGCCGGGGCGTTTGGAGAACTTAAAAGAGCTCGTCGCCGGGCTGGAAGATTTTGAAAATATGCAGGGCTTTCTCGAGCATGTCAGTCTGGTGATGGAAAACGAGGAAAACAAAACCGAAGATAAAGTCAGCCTGATGACGCTGCATGCCGCCAAAGGCTTGGAGTTCGACACAATCTTTTTACCTGGCTGGGAAGAGGGCTTGTTCCCCCATCAGCGCGCCCTCGATGAAGAAGGCTTGAAAGGGCTCGAAGAGGAACGCCGCCTGGCCTATGTCGGCATTACCCGGGCCAAAAAAGAGGCACTGATTTTCCATGCAGCCAATCGTCGCATCTACAACCAGTGGCAAAACTCTCTGCCGTCGCGCTTTGTTGACGAATTGCCAGCTGACAATATTGAGCAAATGGCGGAGCAGGGGCTTTATGGCGGCATCGGTGCTCAAGCCGGCTTGCGTTCCAGTGGTTCCAGTTTGCGTGAAAGCTCAAATTCGTTTTCCTTTGAAACTCCTAGAAAACGCGGTCATGCCAGTGATGGCACAGTGATTGAAGGTGAGGCCTGGCTGGTGCCGTCTGGCTCAGACAGCGGTAAGTTTGATATCGGTGCCCGGGTGTTTCACCAAAAATTTGGCTACGGCAAAGTGTTGTCTTCGGATGGCAATAAGCTGGAAGTCGCGTTTGAAAAAGCCGGCACCAAGAAAGTCATCGATAGCTTTGTCGATCCGGCCTGATGAGCGGTACTGATACGCTCTTTCGGGTGACCATTGTGGTGGCGCGGGAATTTGGAAATGCGTTCGCTGAAGCCTTGGAGCCGCACGTCTCGTCCGTTTCTTGGTCGGTTGATGAAGACATTGCGGAAGCCCAAATTACTGGCTTTGCTGATGTTTTGCCTGATGAGACTGCGATCCGGTTAGCCATCAAATATACCGCCGAAGCCCTGGAGATAGCAGCGCCGGATATTGAAATGGCCATACCGATACCAGCTGCACCCAATGAAGCGGCGATTACAGGAGCTGCTATTACGCAACACGTTCCTACGATTACTGTTTTATTAAAAAATTTCAACATTGTAATTCCTTTTATTTATGAGGCGGACCAGAATGGTCCGCCTCTGGTTTGACTTTAGATATCGAATTCAGGGAATTCTAATCTCGACAGATTTTCCAACTCATTTTTCTGAATTGTTGGAAGTTCTTCTTTCAACTGTTTTTCCGCGAGATCCAACTTCGAAACAGATTGCTTGATGGATTTTGCCTCATCAAAAGCATCTTTTTTCTTCATTGGATCATTTGAGTTGAAAAGACCCTGCAAGGTTGGAATGCGCTTCGCTATCCACGCTCGGCGTTTGTCAATTCGCACTATTGCGTTTTTCATTGCTGCGCTGGTTTTAATCATTGACAGCGCTAGCATCGGATGTTTTGATCCGTCGTACTCTTTTCGGGTCGCTTTACTATTTTCAGGATTTCCGCCTGATTCCATTTGCCCTGTATTTCCATCTAGAACTTGATTGTCGTTTTGCATCAGCTCGTCTCCGGATGCGGGAGTGTTATTTTGAGTGTTTTCGATCATTCGAAAACCTCCTTTGAATTCCGCTGTTCGCCGGGGAAGCCATTTTAAAGGATTGGCGAAGTAAGCGGGTTATGAAATTTGACTTCCGCCCTTCACCCTATTTGTGTGAAAATTCAGGAAAAGGGAGAGAAAAAGTGGGTTTGTGAGAATAAAAAAAATGCAGAAAATTAATTCTGCATTACTGAAATTTCAGAATGGGGAGCTGTTTAAGTTTTAAACTAGAGGTTATTCTAAAAAAGGCTGGTTGTAACTAGTAGGACGACAGTCCTTAATATTAAATTGAGTTACGTATCCATGCTTTTTACTAAACCTATTGATTGGCATGCCCCCAATACCAAAAAGAGTTTTAAAATGGGTTCGCAATCGTTGTATCGTTTTTTCAATTTTACCTCTACGATGGTATGTCATTTCATCTGTAGGTAGAACTCCATTATTCTCGGCCAAATTTTTTATCATCAACCATAATTGATTTGGCATATCGCCCCTTCTGTCATCCCTCATTTCAAGATCTGTATAGTTGAACCGTTTAGTTTTAAAATCAGGTGCTTTAACTAAGATTGAATCATCACTTACTAATTCAATAGTAACTTGAGACCAGTTTTTTGCTTTTAAATGTTTGATTTCCTTACTTTTGTTGCTCGAGCTATTTTTTTCTTTAATCTGTTTTTGCTTTTTCAGCTTTCCGTTTTCATTGGAAGATTCTAGTTGTTTAATTCTTCTCTTTAATTTATCACGTTCTTTTTTAATTTTAGCGGATTCGGCTTCTATTCGATCATTTATACAATCTTCTAAATAACTAATTATTTTATCTAAATTTGTTGAATTGCTAAACTCCTTAGCACTGTTAAAATTCTCTAATGCAATACTACGTTTACCCATTTCCACTGCACAAAATCCACGAGATTCATATATTATGGATTTACTTTGGGCATCAATATCTCCTGAATACTTTGAAACATTGAGAGCATTATTATAGACGACAAATGCTTCATCATATTTATTCAGTTCTTCTAATTCGTTGCCCCATATAATAAACATTTCCCATTTTTCAGGACTTAAACGAACTGCTTTTTCAAAACAGTCTTTACCCTTAATAACTTCACCAATACGAATTAATGCCTGCCCCCATCTTTGGTATAAAAATGATATGTCCGGGTCTTTTGGTTCAATTAATTGAATAGCTATTTCAAAATTTGAAATAGAGTTTTCTAATTTTTTTAGGTGTAAAAAGCTAACCCCTTTATAATAATATATTAACCAATCATTTTTTTCAAGTTCATGTGCTTTACTAAACTTTTCAATAGCTTCATTATAATTTTGAGACTCAAATAATGCTCTACCCCATTTTGAATACACTTTATACTCCCCAGGTAATAAGTTCGCTGCCTCTTTGTACAGAATAAAAGCGGTTTCAAAATCCTCATATTCATCTCCAGAGAGCGCATCAGCCCAATACAGATAAAATTGTATATCATTGGGCGATGAATCAAAGGCTTTTTGAAATAGTTTATAGGCGGAATTAGGGTTTATGTTTGCTTCATAAACTGACCTGCCCCAGTGATCATAAATCATCCATGAATATTCATTTTGACAAAGGGCAACTGCAATTCTGAATTTTAAATCGCCTTCTGTATATTTTTCGCGTTTAAATAAAAGTCTACCCCAGTCTAAATAAAAATCCCACTTATCTAATAATTCAGATGGTTTATTCTTACTACTATTTGAAAAAATATTATTTTGTTCGAAGTAGTTTGTTATTTCCTGCCAGCTACCTTTGGAAATAAAATTCTGGCTTGAAATTAGCTCTGCAGCCTTAATAAAATAGTCTTCAGCATCTTTTAAATAATCTTTACCTAAAAATGCCCGAGCTAGAGTATATAAAATATTAAAATCATCAGGATTGAGTTTATTTGCTTTTTTAAGCTCTTCAATTGCTTGAGTGTACTGTGGTGGATCTGCAGGAAAGTGATCTGACAAGTCTGTCAATATCAGACCTTTTAAATACTTAACAATAAAATCCTTTTGGTTATCTATAGCCTTTAATTTTTGCAAAGCAGTTTCATAATCCTGTTTTTTGCCCGAGGACATCAAAGCCTGAATATCGTCTATTTTTGTTTTTCTATTTTGACTCATTTCTTTTTTCATTTTAAAATAACAACTCAATAACTCACCAATTTTATGCTGTATAATTACTGAATCATAGTACTCCAAAATTAAGGACTTTCAACACCTTTCGGGTCACCCTTTTATAACCCCTAAAAAAAATCCCAAAAATATTTTAGGAAGCCGTTTTTAATATGGGAAACGTGGTCTCTTCGCCTGGTGGATCCGGTAGGGGGGAGGAGCCTTAGGTACCCTTGTTTTTGTTGGGGGGGTGGCTTTTGTAGGTTTTTTTTGGAATAAGAAATGTGTGAGAGTCTTTTAAACACATAATTACATATGACAATGAAGGTCTCTCACTGAGTAGCAGGCACTACGGTGCCTGTATTTCATTCATCAATCGCTTTACATTAGAAAAGGAGTGCTATGAAACAGACAAAATTCATTGCGGTTGTATTACTATCCTTCATTATCCTGATTATGTTTTTCTCATGCGAAGATGAACAACCGGAGATACCTGATTTTCATGAAGAAGCGTTACAAATCCAGGAGCAATACAGACCGGGGTTTGCCGTACGCAAACTGAAACATCTGTTGATCTACACTTACGGTCTATGCGGGGAATATGAGCTTGATTATGAGATCGTTAAAGCAGTAATCGCTATAGAAAGCCACTGGAACCCTATTGCATTAAGTAGTGCTGACTGTAAAGGAATCATGCAAATTAGTGAAGGAGCAGCATCTCAATTGCAAAGTAGCGAGGCTGATCTGTTTGACCCTTATGTCAATTTGACCCTTGGCGTCATGTATTTGTCTTGGCTTCAGGAGAAATACAATGGGAATCAAAAGAAAATGCTGAAAGCATACCATGAAGGTCCGGGGAGAGTAGATAAAGCAGGGATCTTGAATTATCGGAAAGACACATACGTAAACAAAGTGCTGCATCTGGCAGCACGTAACTAAAAAAGGAGACCATTATGAATGGTTATTTAAAGGGCTTACAAACAGCCTGGAATAACAAAGCTGTGCAGAACACCCTTGCAGGTGTAGGCGGCTTTATCGCAGGCCGATCTTTTCCAGCTGTGCGGAAAAAGGCTGAAAAAGGCATAAAAACCCTTAAAGAAAAATGGGACAAGCAGAACGGCTCACCAGAGCCTTCTGAAGGATAAACCAAACAAGGGAAGTACTGCTGCTACTTCCCTTTTAGCCCACTTCTTTTTTTATGCTCAATTGATCCAGGTTAATAGGATCTGTCTTGATGATTATTCTTCTTTTTTCTTCAAGTCTTTTTTTCCTGGACATGAGCTTAGCCTTTCGGCTCTTAAACCCTAGTTTCTTTAATAATTTCATTTTGAACCTCAGTAAGCTTATTTACAGCACTTTTTGTAAAAATACTAGTGCAGGTAACATTTTACATATAAAGAATCTCATTTATTTATTTGCTCTGTGTGCGATCAACCACATTTGTAAGAGTGTAAGAGTGTAAGAGCAACTTTTTTGCTATAGAGAACTGTTTTATTTATTTTTTATATTTTATATTTTTCTTTTCTATAACAATTTTATAAATTGCTCTTACATTTGACTACTTATCTCTATATCTTAAGTTATATAGTTAGTTACAGTGTAAGAGCAAGCCCTTACAAACTCTTACATGCTCTTACATGCTCTTACATAATTAGTCGAATAATTTGCTGCTCTCCTGATCTTTTTCTGCAGGAGTAACAATGGTATGGCCTGGCGGATAAGTGAACTTCAGCTTAAAACCATGAATTACCTTCTTGCCTGAGCGATGAGATTTAGCTTCGCCCAACTTTGCAGTTGCCAATTTCCCAAAACTCTGGGGAGTTAGAGATTTACTATTCATGTAATTGTATAAAACACACAGATTACCGCTTTTGATAATTACATAACCATTTGAGTCCGGTATTCCCAGAGCATTGCGTACTGCTTTGGCTTCGTTGACATTATTATTCCAACTCTCTTCTATAAAATTCTCCAAAAACCAATCATAATCACCCGTTTTAAGCGCATTAAAGAAAAGGTCAGCATTGCTCATGCTCAAGGTCTGCAGGATCCGCTTTGCTTCATTGTCAATAACTCGGTTTACTATTGATTTGTCCACACAATATGATTTTAAATATCATACAAAACCCTGAAGCTCTGATAAAACCATCTTTTTCATTGTATCATCATCAAGCCACCATTCTGTTTCATGAATTTTTTCTTCCTGCTTCGGTGCAACATTGAAACGTCTATCATCTGGTGGAATTACAAGGGCATTATCTCTGTTAGATGCAAAAACAAAAGAACAATTATTTTTCCCATTATACCTGTCTTTGCCTTTGCCCTCTATCTGTATAACCTCATCAGTGATAGCAATTTTTATCTTCTCAATGGTACTCATATTCTCATTATGCGACGAGAAATTTCCAGATATTTCATTGACCAAAACATAAATGTTACTTTCCAAAAAGCTGTTAAACTGACCCTTAAATGCGTGCATGTCGGTCTGTGAACAATAGTCCGAGCCAAATATGTTATTAAAAACGACCGTAAACAGAAAACCTTTCCCGGTCCCTTCTGTCCCTTGGAACAGAAATGCGGTCCTTCTTTTTTTGCGGGTTTGAATAAAATCTGCCATATCATTAATGAAGCGTTTCGTAATCTCTTTATCAAAGCCCGATACATGGTTAATAATTTTCCCAATGTATTTTGGCATTTCAGGGGAATAGGATTCAGGAATAGGATTTAACAGATATTTTGAAGGAGCATATTTATTCACATACCCTTCTTCAAAATTGGTTCTATCGTTTTTATCAAATAGAAGCTCATATCTGGCTCTCATGAAATGTTTTGGAATGGGAAGTTCATGGCTCTCACAGAACTGCCGTGCATGATACTCATTGGAAATATCCCTGATCACAAACTCATCCGTGCCATTTTCTTTACAACCGGATAAAAACTTACATTTCAAGGTGTCTATAAACACAATGGCATTGTTTTCTTTTGACTTGATCTCATAGCCGTCATTCGAATGTAAATAATAATTGCCCCTCCCTTTATAACCCATGTTTCGTGACTTGCAGCTGCTGCAGTAAATGAAAGGCAACCCGTCCTTTTTAATAAATTTGACTGCATTGTGCTGACCTGTGTTGCTTCGATGTTCATCCTCTCCACAGACAGGACAGAAAATTGACGTGTCAGGTTTTAGGTCCTGAAAAGTGACTTCATCTCCGTTATGGTCAATTATTATGTCGTCCAGCCTTAATTGATCCGAATCGTATTTTTCTTTATCATAAAGATCTTTAAGCTTTGTCCAATCCAGGCATTTACTCTTGTCAGCAAACTTCCATACAGCGGTTGTGCCATGGGCAAAATAACGAGCCATTTCCATGCAGGTTGTATCAATAGATTTATAGTTGTTCTTAAACCATGCCTCGACTGCCTGCCTGTCAAACTCATTTTTAATACACGTTTTAAAAGGAATGAATACCCTGAGCCTATCACAAGCAGGAATGATTTCGCCGCTCGGCTTTTCTTTCGGATTTTGATGGTTCTGGCTGGAAAAAATAAGGGAATTATATTTTCATGTTTTTTGATAATCTAACAGATCACTTACCGTCATCGCCCCATCGTCAAAGTCCAGCATAACACCGTGACTTCCTTTCCAGTTCTTATTGATTCTGTGACCTTTGTCATATTCGTTAAATGAAATGCCGTTCAGCGTGACGAGCTCTCTGAGCTTATTTTCATCCCAGTCTATTTCCTGAAGTTCCCATCCTTGGGCAACTATTTTATTGTTGTGGTCTTTAGCTTTCGTAGCATCGTAATTGCTGCATTTACTTATTTTAATTTTCATATTTATTATTTTGGTTATGTGTTAATAATTATAAAGCATAGATTTAATTTTCCTAATCTGGTCCTTATATGTCATGGCATCTACAGGAGCCCTGTTTCAAAAATAATCGTCCATTAACTTCTTTAATTTCTCGGAATCTGTAAAGACAAACTCCATCTGGCTGGAATTTCCAACCCGTCTTATCTCTCTGATAATCTGGCCGTTGAGGGTCAGAAAACAGGTCAGATAAAAATCCGTTGTATAATATTCTGATTTCATGTTTTTATTTTCCGTTGGTTTCTAGTTAATGAGGGTCTCATCGGGGAGGATATTCATATAATTTTCATCTCCAGAGAATTAAGCCCCCTGTGCTTTTAATGTAACCGAATAACCAAATTTTGTCAATCAATACTTACGATTTAATGTAAAAAAAATTAAGGTTTCACAACTCAAACACGACCAAAAGCACCAAAAAAACAACACAACCTAACGGATGAGTAGTTTTAGGATGAGCCCTCGTTAAAATTAAATTTTTCACCCGCACATCACCCCGGCCGTAAATTTTATTTTATCCGCTAGAAGGGCAGAATCGTTAAATCCTGCCCCCTAGTCTCTTGGTATTCGTACATGGGCATCATAAAACTCCATTGTCAGCAAATGAGTAGTATCCGGTACTTGTGAGGATTAAATGGTCGTGAAGAACAATATCCACAGTTTCACAAGCCGCCTTGATTTTCTTAGTGATTGCAAGGTCATCCGAGCTTGGCTGTTTATTGCCAGATGGATGATTGTGGCCTACTAGAATGGCTGCTGCGTTTTCTTCAATAGCTTTACGAATGATTTCTCTTGGGTAAACTGCTGCTGTTGTAAGTGTGCCACTGAATAGTATTTCACTGGAGATAATATCATTCTTCACATTTAGGTAAATGATACCAAAATGTTCCCTGGAAGGATCTTTTGCAAACAGCATATTAAAATGCTTTGCAGCTTCTTCTGCACCATGGAGCTTATCGCCGGCTGTTAAGAAGAATCTCTTCCTATACTCTTTATCAATCTCCGAGTCAGAGATTTTATCTAGCACAGTGTTGGTTACTAAATCAAGCGTTAATGTGCTCATTTGTTTTCTCCTTTGTGGTTAATAGTTGTTTTACAGTATTGTAAACCTTCTTTTGTTCAGGTTCGTGGTAAAGTCCCTTCGTCAACTCTAATAGAGCCACTTGGAACTTGCTATAACTGTAAGGTCTCGTAATCCCGCGCTGATTACTTGCAATGAAGATGGTGGTGGTTACTTCTCTAAGCTGACCTTTATCCAACTTATCTTTTTCCATCTTCTCATTTGATGCTAATACCTCCCGATAAATCTGAAACCAGAGTCCCGGCAGGTTATATTTCAAATAGCTCATCGATACTTGTCTCCTTTATTAGTTTCGGTAATGTTATTTTTGATTTGGTCTCTTCAAAGACTGTTTTGTTTACTTCGCCGAGCTTGGATTTTAGAGCTTCAATCTGTTCCTTAAGTGCTAGATAAGTTTGCACCAGTCCTTGACTGACAGTTTCAACCGCTAAGCATTCTTCAAAGGCATCGTCTGTGAGCGTTTTAACATCCACCCAAAGATCAAACTCAAAAGCCATTTGATCTTTTATGATCCACATTCTTCCCCTAAGATCTTTTAACTCGTTTTTCAGCCGTGTGGCATCCAGGGAAACATCTTCCATAAAGGGTGTTGCTTCTACACTCTCAAGTGATTGGAAGTCTTGCGCCATTCCACCCGTTCGTACCCCAATATCTTCTAAAAATCCAGCAGTTGTCTCATCCATGAACAAGTTCATAGACCCACTATGAATATCCGATAATGGATTATAGTCCCAGACAAAATCTTTATGGGCAAGCAAGGTGTCTTTAAACTTATGCTCTACCGTTACATCGGCAACCGCTTCTGCGTTATCAGCTGTAAAGGTCTTTATGATATGCCTTTTGGTGAATGGGTCATTGGGGTTCTTAAAGTTCCTTGATAGCTCCTGTGAGTAGAACAGAATAGGAGACTCATCTTCAGGATCTCTGCACAGCTTGATCCGACTGGCCGTGTAGTTCTTCTCGTCGTCAATGGCGTCTATCTTAAAGTCCTCAATATCCTGATCTATTCTTTCAGGGACATCGATGATTACATTATTATTCATCTTTCTTCTCCAGTCTTATAGGCATAATTAACTGAAGCGTATTTGCTTCCTGTCCGTTTACGCCGGTTAGAATACTTGCTGAAATGGGTGATACGTACTCCCATTTAACTTCCTGCTCATCAATGCTCTTTAGAATCTGTTCCAAAAGGGATAGGTTTAGACCTATTTCTATATCCTTACCTTGCCTTTCTATTACTGGTACTTTAGAGTCCCATGTGTAATCCTTTTCAGGATCCTCTATGGAAACGTTCACAGAAGATTCACCAATGGCAAATGCTCCCAGCTTCGTTTCACGATTCACAAAAGGTTTTCCGTCTTTCACCAGTTCAGAGAACTTGGCTTTTTCCAATGAAACACTTCCTTGAAACTCCCTTGGAATAACTGAATCAAAGTCCGGGTATTTCTCGGTTATCAGCCGGACATAGAACTCCAGTTCATGACCAAGCATAATGCGCAGGTGTGTTTTTGACACGGCCGCTTTTACCTGGCCCTTAACGGTTCTAGCGAGTATCTGTAAAGCCTTCTTCGGTATAATACCAGTGGCTTTATTCTTCAGCTTTGACTTACCGTCAAGGTTTACGTTGTTAATGACTCGTAAGAGGTGGCCGTCCGTGGCACAGCTTTTAAGCGTGCCGTTCTGTTCAAAGTAAACGCCCGTTAATGCAGGCTTCAACTCATCATTGGACGTATAGGGCAGCTGTGAATAGAGCTTCCTGATCATATCCAGGGACCAGCCGCCTAATGATTTAAACTTGCTAGCAGGTGTAGTTGGAAACTCTTCAACATCCCTGCTTTTGAAAGTGAGCTTTCGTGAGTCGTATTGAATCTGCACTTTCTCATCTTCCAGGACATCTATCTCAAGATGCTTTGGCTTGGTCTTTAACACAGTCTTTAGAATGTTAATGGGTATCGTGTAATAACGGGTGTCATCTATTTTCATCCGAACCGTGTTTTCCAGATCCGTTGCAGAAATGTGCCCATCTCGAACACAAACGTGAGTTAAGATAGGCAGTGTTGTTTTCCTGGCAATTACCTTTTCTGCAATAGGTAAAAACCGTATGAGTTGTTGTATCATGTTAATTCCTCTCTACGGCTAAGCCTTAAAGAGGCAAGCCTTTGTTAGTTGTTAGTTGTTCCAAACTTTAGTGTTGAATAGCTGCACTTGGACTTATACGGCATCTTGCTGCAATACGATTCTAGGCAGTACTCGTTACTGTCGTGTTTTACGGGTTTCCCCTTATATTTGCAGTAGTAGTGCAATTTGCCCTGTTCCTTCAGATGTGATTCATACAGGTCGAAGTATTCTTTTAAGTCCACCGCATGGCCAATCTTTTTTTGATAGTGAATGAACCTTTCAGAAAGTTTCTGCATCAATGCTTCGAAGACCTCACGGTTTTCTATGGTCTTCAGCCATTCAGGTAAATACTCACTTTTCAGCATGGTGTTCTTTACCTTTTCAACCAGATTATCATCAGCTGGCTTAAAAGGCGGGGCAGCAGCCACAGGTACATTTTGTGTAGTTGTGGATAACAAAGGAGATACCCTTATAGGCTGCTGCTTTTCGGTAAGATTAAATCCAGTAAAGCTTGGTATGGAAGGGACAGATATATTCAGCGATCCTAGGAAACTGTTTACTCCAATAATCATGTTATTGAGCACATCTATGGGTTCATCTATGGGTATGGGTAGAGCCTTCTTCTTCGTCTCTTTTGTCTCTTTTTTAAAAGGCTCGTTTTTATGCACCAGTTCAAGATCGCCATAGTCCAATTCTAAATCTCTCGGCAGAACAAACTCTACTTGAGCGATTAGGTGTTGTCCTTTCTTGCTTCCCGTTACCACGGATAGAATATTGTAGCCTTCATTAAATCCTTTTGGAAACAGTATCTGCCACTGCTTTGTTAAGAGCAGTTCAGGCTGTTCCTTCTTTAATGTTTCTATCCAGTTATTGACAGACTCTTTGATTCTGTCTGTTATTGCTTTTCTGTATCCGTTTGTCATAATCCCTCCAATGCATGTTTTTCTCTTGAACGGGTATTGAGTTTCTCGTATTCGTTAAAGGTTATTTCAGCATCTCCAGAGCATTCCTGGCAGGTAAGCGCGTAGCTTGTTTTACCCTGATCGGTGAGCTTCTCTTCAATGCTTTCTAATTGCTTTGTATGAAGAATGGACAGTGGTCCGTCTTCATTGATTTTAAAGGTGGCCCTGACCCACAGGGGTATCACAAAGCCCTTATGGTTCCCACAGGACCGGCAGTGTATTTGCATGATATGTTTTCTCCTTTCTTAAGTTTTTAAATTCCTCCCTGTTTTCAAGGATCTCTTTGTAGACGCTTTTGTAGTTTTTCGGACTCCATTTGGAATAGGGAGGCGTCACTCTCTTACTTCCGCACCTTGCACAGGTGATAAGTGTATTCTCATAGTGCCCGGTATCTGAATTGCACTGCAGCACATCTGCACTTTGCTTTAATGCATACCCTACAGAATCTTCAAGACCGTCTCTTATGTTGGAGTCGGACCAATTAAAATCCTCAAACGTTGCATCATCTACAATAATCCCTTCCTTAGTTGACCTAATAGATCGATGAACTTGAACGTCACATTCGAAATAGGTATAATTGCCACACTCAGCACATAAAAATGTCATAATGTCTCCTTGTTTGTTATTAAACAAAAAGGACCGGCATTTGCCGGCCCTTTAGCGTACTCTTGTTTTAGCGACTTATCTTAAAACCATCCAAGAGACTCTTTTATTTCAGTTAAATGAGTACCATAATGATCCATCACTTCACGGAGACCAAAGTCACTCACAGGACAAGATCCGGAGTCACAGTAATCTTCGTCAACATCACCCTTTTTTTCAGTGATGCAGTCGGTACACGTTTCAAGAAGGTCTGATTCGCTCATCCAATTACCACAGTGAAAGCAACCGGGACAACCATTCCAGAGACACATTTCTGTAATTCTCTCATGGAAGTCTATCCAGGTGTTACTACAATTAGCACATTGAAAGACCGCTTTGTCTTCATTGACAGATTTATCAACCATATTCACTAAGTTATTCTGTATAGCGAACATGATCTTCTTTGTCTGTAACTCATCAAGAGAAACAGATAAACCTGAGCTCATATTTTCGACCTTGTGTTTGAGCCTTAAGTCTATCTGCCAATTTTGTGTGTTGCCGCAATGGCTGCAGTAAAGACCATCTTCCGAGTATGCCCTACCCTCCGGTTCATAGATCCTGATCTGTCTGGCCATGATCTACTTGCTCAATGATTACTTTTGTAATGCCTGCCACCGCTGATGCTATCTCAGCTCCGAGCTGCAGATTACTCTGTATTCGTTCCTGTCTTTTAAACCGGACCGCATTGCTCAAGCTTGTTCCAATTAAGAATACATTAGCTCCAAGCAAGACGGCATTTGAGAATAATTCCCCCGTTTTGATAAGAGCTTGACCATTAATATTGATCCTGAGTTTTGTATCGCTCATGATGAGTGCTTCTCAACGATAATGATTCTTGGTGCAAGCACACTGCAAATAAGCCGGAGAACCAGAATAGTTACTGCTATTTGCCCAACAGTCTTTGTGACGACTTCGATTCTTTCAGGGATAACAAACCCTTTATTGTTTTCTTCCATTGTTGTCTCCTTTAGAGATTAGTTTTAAGACTTCCTTTGTACCATCAAAGAAAGCCTGTTGTCGTTTGATCTTCGAGTGGTCTTTCACATATATTAATGTGGTCCCCACTACAAGTGTTGCGAGGCTTATACCACAAAAGAGAATAATCACGTGGCGAAGTGATACTTCAACCACGTGATCTTCAGATTCCTTTGGCAGTTTAGCCTTCTGCTGGTTCGACGCCATCAGTATCCACCGGATTACTTTTACCATTCTTCACCAAACCAACTACTTGAAGGCCCACCAGTATCGCGCTCATAATAACTGAACCGATGTTTGCGATGGTTTTTATTTTTCCAAACATGTTAAGCTCCTTTTCTATTTGTTAAATGAAATAAGCAGCTTGCGTAATAGCTGCTACTATAGATTTCTTATACCATATTATGACGGGAAATATTTGAACGGGGATTTTTTAAGATTTAGTTTGGGAGCGAGTTACTAGGTTTGTAACACTCGTGACACTTTTGTAACACTTTTTGGACACACGTAAGTCTCTATTTTTCAGGTACTTACATACTATATAACACTTGTAACACTTTTTCTTTACTTAAGAGTAAAAAAAAATAAGTAGTAGTATATATATTATATAGGGTATGGAGTAGAGCTGAAGTGTTACAACCATATTTCTGCATGTTATTTCAAGCATCACATTAGTGGGGTTTTTTGTTTGTGGGATAATGTTTAGATTTGAACATATAAAAAGGATTTCGAAATGAAAAAACTATTTATTATAACACTCTTTTTATCTGTTCAATCAGTCTGGCAGATTCGACCCAACAATTTTCATATTAAGATTCTTTTTCCACTAATCATCGAGACATATGTTTATAACCGGCATCTGGACTTCTTCTTTCTGTAGCACCACCCGGTCCAGATAATCTCCGTACATCTTCCCTAATAATTGCACCGCCTGAAACAATTATATCATTAAGTGATAATTTGCGTACATATTCTCTGACCTGGTCAAGATCGGGATAAGTTCTGGTTCCTACGATAGCTACTTTCATTTGAATCACAAATCTTGCTTGCTTATATTTTGAGCTTCTTCCCATTTTTCAGTCATTATTATAGTTACTTGTTCTTCCAGCTCGGTTTTATATCGACTTGATAACTCCACTATTTTTTCTTTAGGAATATTATAATTATTGAGGTCACTATTAAAGCATTCGGAATATCCCTTGGTGCTTTTCAGTCCAAATGAAATTGCTTGCTTCAAAGATGATATTATCATTCTCTCACCAGAAACAGAATATTCGATTTGAAATTCTTTTTCATCATATGGCTCGATGGTAATACTATCAAACTCAGAATTGGTTAAATTTTCGCTCACTAATCCAAACAATTCAACAGTAACATCACCTTCTTTTTCAGGTAATTCTTTTACATTTCCTGATGCAGTTTCAACTGCATAACACATCCAATATGTCTGAAAGGCATTCATTACACACCCTTGATAATAATTACTACCTAATACTCCCCTGTGCCTTTCGATTTCTACGACTTGCCAACCGGGTTTATAAGAATCTTCAGCGATTTCTGCCCTATCTTTCAACTTATATTCATTAATGTCCAGTGGCCAGCCTTCTTTTTCGAAGAATGACACTAACTGATTAATTGCATTTTTCATTTTTCATGCCTCAATTTTAACCACAAAAATTTAACAATAGCAGAAGACGCATCAGCAGCATGCATGTCTTCACTACCACATGACTTTAGCAGCTCTTTATTATCCCCCACAATCCCATGCTGTTTCGAATACCTTGACCAAGGTTCATATGTAATCCCAGAGCTAATCAATTCCATCCATTCACATCACGGATATAATTGTTGTCCTGGTCATACCCTGCCATATACATCGCATGAGTCTCATCTGTTGTAAGTGATAATGCTTCCACTTCAGAACCGCTTCCGCCTGATCCATCACGGATTGTAATCTGATCCAGAACGCCCGTACCCACTGTGACCGTTCCTGTCGCATCTGAAGTCAATCCAGTGCTACTCAAAACTATCGTACCTGAAGTTGAAGAAGTAGAAGGTGAAAACTCTATCGATGTACCACTGCTCGCTATTCCATCTAAACTCCCCGTTACACTCCAGCTGCCGTCCACATCCGATAAATAATTATTGTCCGCATCATAACCCGCTGCGTATAAAATCAATGACTCATCTGTTGTCATGTTCACAGCACCAACAGCAGAACCGCCTCCATTCGCTTCATCACGGATCAGTAAATAACTTAAGGCGCCACCTGATACAGTTATAATACCCGTCTGATCCTGGAAAGTCGATGTGTCTGCCTGTACCGTACCTGTACCTATCGTCGCCACTGCCGCATATCGCACAAACAACTGCAAGCTTTCTTTTTCTATCTGTGCTAACGGCCTGACTTGCTGGTA
>ENA-OREN01002822-OREN01002822.1-marine-metagenome-genome-assembly--contig:-NODE-2822-length-16925-cov-4.431743_pt1 | contig 16925 bp, 18 predicted proteins | sample MGYA00248624_ERZ508555 | MGnify/ENA primary metagenome ERZ508555 (study PRJEB26222, sample SAMN06267773) | marine metagenome | isolation source: Saanich Inlet, British Columbia, Canada | place...
AGTTCCTAATGCTTCTAATGTCTCATGGTTTAGTTTGATAGAACGTCTCACATCAGCAGGATCGGGGCCTGAACCACCTGTATCTCCCCAAATCTGAACTGAGCCTTCGTGAGTTAATGTACCTGTTTTAATTGTCCTAATTGCTATCTTTGCTATGTTGTCTGCTGTAGGAGTAATTGGTATTGCGTGCCATTCAGTATCTAGATTATCTGCTGCATCTGGTGTTCCCCCATCACTTGCTGATAAGGCAGGAGCAAAGTGTCCAAAGCCATGCACAAAGTTGACCAACATATCTGCTGATGAATCCTTCCACTCTAAAGGAGCATTAAGTATGTACCCTAGTTTAGTAGCATCCCATGTGGTTGATACGGTACTAGCCAAGTCATTAGTGAATAGAAATCCTGAATCTATACTCTCAGGATCTTGAACTATTAGTGTACGGTCAGCGTTAACGTGCCATGTGGTATTTGCTATACCTGCTAGGTTTGATATAATTTGGGCAAATGATGCTACTGTATAGTTTATATTGGCTATCTTTTGTGATGTTGCTGCCTCCTCTATACCGTTTCCTGTGGTACTTGTCTGTGCTGTGATGTTTGTTAGTTGAGGCATATTATCATCTACATAGTGGTCTTTGTCTTGGAACAAATCTAAGATTAAGTTATGAATCTTTGTAGAATCATCTGTATCATCTAGTGTAACACCGTCAGATTCCTTAGCCTGATTTCTAGTTAGTCTACTCATTCTTTCCCGAAGTATTACTCCCCATCCTACACAGGTCATGGATATGGTTTGTATTCCTGTTGTAGGTCTTGATACTGTAAAGTCTTTTATTTTTCCATAAAACCATCTCTCCTCTAATGCTAATGTCTTACCTAAGAATAACTGAATACCCCATTCTCTGCCTATTACACCAGGTCTTTTAGGATCTGTCAAGTCAGTCAATGTGTTATCATGGTCATGTATGACTAATTGTAAGAATCCATAATCATCATCTGTTCCCAAATGTAAATTAAATGCCTCTAGTTTAAAGTCCTGAGTTGGTGTTGCTCTTAGTTCTTCAGATTCAAAAGTATACGCTTGTCCACCTGTTTGATTAGTTATGATAATTCTAGGGTGTAAGGCATTTGGATTATAACTAGGTGTTAATGCTGTCATATTACTGCTACCCCTGTGGATATAGATGCGTTACGTTGAGTCCATAATACCCTATCATCTATTTCTTCCCTACCTCTACCTGATATATCAACAATTTTGAAAGCCTCTGTTCTATTTAAACCTATTGATACCATTAAAGCATCTTGTTCAGCGACCTTATCTTGTAATCCTATTAGATCAAGTCCTCCTCCACCTGAAAATCCTGTTAATCCAAATCCACCTTGAAGTATATCTACCTGTGCTGCCATAGCCATATTTCTTTGATTTGATGCCTGAACTGCTCTCATGTGAGCGTTCCATTGAGCTCCTGATGTAGTGTAGCCTCCTCCTCTATGTGTCTTTCTCATACCAAAGTTACTTATTGAAAATCCTGTTCTTTGAAATAGTGATCCTATTGCTGCTGCCTGTGCTATTGCTCTTGATGATTTCTGAGAATTAACACTTGGAGATGAACTGTATCCAACAAATATTCCTAATGCTGATAATGATATTCTTGCTGAGTGTCCTGCTACTCTAAAGTCTTCTCGTCTTGCTGCTCTGTATGATGCTATATTTGTATGTCCTCCTGTTACTGCTCCTGATATAGATAATGCTAATGCAAATCCTGATGAGTCTGTTTGTCTAGTTCCTCCATATCTTAATCTTCTTGTGTTTTCTAATGATATTGCTCTTTGTTGTGCTACCCATGCAGGTACTTTGATTGAACCTGGTGCTACTTGTGCTGCACCTGATGCACCTGTTGAGTTGAAGAATCCTGTTCCAAAGAAATCAGTTCTTCCTATACCTGTTCCGTTTGCATTACCCCTCATAATCCTTCCTGCTGCTATATCTGCGTATGAGTGCTTACTACTAAGTAAGTCATTTAAATCTGCTCTTTGCCCAAAAGCATTATTTGCAGATATATGATTAAGGATTGATATTGCTGAATCTGCATTTCCACCTGCTGTGTTTTTGAATTGTTCCATAAGACCCTGAACCTTTGCTAATTCTTTTGATTGCCCAAATCCTATTGATTCTGCTACTCCACCTATATTGACACCTGTTTCTCTGAATACCTGTCCTTGTATTGGCCCCATGCCTGCTGATGATCTAAGTAATGGATCATCTTTTGATAATACTAATCCTGCACCGAATCTACTTGTTGTTCCAAATGATGCTTTGATTAATCTATCAAAATTAGTATCTGTACGTAGTCCTATACCCTGTTCTTGATTTCTCCTTATTGCTAATGCTTCAGAAACTCCTAACGGGGTATTTACTAATGCACCATTAATTGACTGTCCTGTAAATCTTGATGTTCCTGTACCTGATAAACCTCTAGCAAGTACACCTTTGATTGTATCCAAGTCAGGTAATCTGTTTGATACACCTGCTGCTATATCTGCCTGTCTTCCACCAACTGCTCCTAATGCCTGTCTCTTTTGAAATTCTCCTGAACTCAATCCGTATGATGCTGCCAAGTCAACTAAATTATCTATCTCTATCTGAGTTATTTGTTGATTTAGTTTTTGGGTTAATAGTTTTATTTTTAATGTTTCTGCCTTTTCTCGGGCTTTCTTTTGGTCTTCAACATTTAAAATCTGTCCTGTTATAGTCCTACCTAAAAATATGTTTTGCAATAAAAGTTTATTTATAGCTTCAGGATCAGTCTCAAACTTTGTTATCTGTTGCTGTATTTCTGAACGCTGTTCATCAGTTAATGTATTTGATGTTGCCACCTGTTTCTTTAACTGTTGTAATGCTTGTGTACCTCCTGATAAACTACCTAATGTTGTTAGTTCAACCCCATCTAATGTTATCCCACCTAACCCTATCTTGTTTGAAGTATCAAAAAATGCTCCTGCTCCTACAAAACTACCCCCTCCTGCAGGAGGTAATAATGGATATATTGCCCTGTCTACTGAGAACTTTGATGTTGGGTCAAACCCCTTATTAGTCTTTGATAATTCTAATAATAATTTCCTTGTTTTCTCTGAACTTTCATGTTCATCTACTGAATCAAGTCCTGCATATTGTGCAGCAAACTCTCCTAATTGATTTAAAAATGCCCTTCCTGAAGGGGTACTTAATATTTGAGGATGAGATATTGCTCCTGATGAATCTTGGAACACAGTTGATGCTTGACCTGCTCCTCTTATTATATGCCCTATAACATTTGAAGCTATGTTTATCGTTTGTTCTATAACTTGTTTATCTACAAATGCTTTAGCAGAGTTTGATTGTTTTGATGTAACAAATTTATTACCATTACTATCTATCCTAACTTCATTACCTGCCTGACTAATAGTCTCTGTAGTTCTTGGAACAAATCCTGTAAATGATGCTGCTGACCCTGCTATAATACTATTCATATTTACAGCATTAGGTGTAAATCTTGTATCTCCTTCATGCTGTATTACGTTAGAACCATTTTGAGTTCTAATTTGTTGGTTTATGCCTCCTTGTGGGGAGGCGAGACTAAAACCCGACGGAGTATTACTAATCTCCTTGTTTAGATTATTTACCTCTTTTGCTGTTGAGGAATAATCCTTTTTCATCCTTTCTAATCCTTTAGATATTTGTAGATAATTATCAGGTAATTTGAAAGTTAATTTTACTTGTTCTCCTAATGTATCATTAAATTCCCCTGCTGACCCATTTATTCCATTTAATTCATCTTGCACATCTCGAAGTAATTTTTTCTGGTCTTTCATCATAGGTAATAACTTTTGTACCATATCTTTGAATCCACCCAAGTTCTCTGTATATGCCTCCCACAGTAAAGTTACTGCTACAAGTGCTATACCTATTATAGGGAAAGATAATGTGAGTAATCTGTTAGCGTTTGTTGCTGTTTTAGTTACAAGCGTATTCTGTCTTACTGCTGCATTTAAAAATGGATATGTTTTTGTTGTAGTTAATATTCCTGCATTATGTAATTTTTGTGATATTGTTTGTTTAATGGTTGCTGCAATATCCAAAGTCCTCAAAGTAGTGATAGTCTGAATGGATGAAATCATAACGTTTGCAATGTTTGCTACAAAGAGTAATTGAATATCAAATAATGCACCTTCTTCAATCTTTAACTTGTCAGTCTTTACCAACAGGTCTGCTCTTGCTGTGGCTAGTTCATTTGTAAGATTTGTAGCTTTTTGAGTTCCTGCTCCTCCCTTCTCCATTAATTCGTTTAATCTCAACTGTTTGTTATTTAACAAGTCTTGAGCTCTTGCTACTGCAATTTGTGACATGGCTAATCTGTTACCTGCTCTGTCTAAATTGGATATGGAAGTAAATGTCTGAATACCTGCTGTTGACAGGTTTAACATTCCTTGTGTCATTGTTTGGAAGTTGACTGCTGCTGCTGCACTAGAACGCCCTGCTCCCTGAACAGAACTAGAATACTTGTCAGTTGCGACTGAGGCTTTCTGGGTAGATCCTGTAATCTGGTTGTTCATTTGGACTACTTGTCTACCCTTTGTAAGCATATCCTTAATCTCTAATACATACTTGAATACAGCTCTACCACCACTAACCATGAGTATATTCCTCTATAAATAAGAAAGAGAAGTATTATCCAAGTTTGATAGTTGGCTCTCGTCTTGGTTTGTTTGCAGATGCACCTCTACGCCTTCTAAGTGATAATCTCCTTTTCAACTGTCTCCTACCTGTTCCTGCCCTAACAAGAGTAGACCTACCTGCAAATGATGTACCACCTTTGAATCCTGCTGAGGATCTTCCTACTTGTTGGAATTGTCGACCTTTACCACCTGTTTTTAATAGACTAAGGAAATGCTTATGACCTTCTGCTAAAGCACGTTCTAACTGCTCTATGACCTGACTGTTGATAACCCTTGCCACATCATCAATGAATGGGTTTGGTCTGGTTCCAGGATGAAACACCTCAGTTGTGAATACCTCTTGACCACCAACTTCAAATCTTAATACCCTACCTGCATCTGCTCTGATTACGTGTGCAGATGTTCCTAATTCTAAATCTGAAACTAATCCTATCAAGTCAGTACCCACCTCTACATAATTTTTTCCTTGTGCTACTATTCTCCAAGATTGATTTAATTCCCCTGTATCTCTTGGCCCCATTTGCTGTAATAATAATACTGTAGATTGTCCAATAAGTGTTAGGAATCTCTTTTGTATTCTTGGCCCTGCAAACTCAAAATCTTTAAACCCTTTTGTTATCTGCCTAAGCCCTGTGACGGTTATTGGCATTACTATCTAATTCTTCCTCTTGAGATAATATAGTAAGTATATTTGATATTTCCATCATCTCATCTAGTCTCTCATCTGACATTTTAATTATCTCATTATATGTTCCCATACCTGCCTTTACTAGATTAATTATAGGTATGAGTTTCTTTAGTTCAGGATAGTCTGAAATTGCTATTTGTCTTTCTTTGGTGTCTCTACTTCGTATAAGCCTGACTGCTTGGCTCCTTCTATTGTTCCACAGGTTGCTAAAAAAGTGTATACCTCTGCCATAAGGATCCTAAAGTCTGGTTGTGATACTCCTGTGTCTTCTAGTTCTTCTAATGTTTTACCTAATCCTATTTCACATACTTTGTTAAACCATTCAGTTTCAAATTCTAATTCTTCCTTAGTTCCTGCCTTACCTGCCTTTGCGTGTTCTTCGGCTTCTACCATTTTTAGTTTAAACCATTTGAGGTCTTTCATTGGTATGTCTTCGATAACAGGTATCTTTAAATTTTTAACATTCCATACTTTCTTTTTAAGATCGAGAAAAACCATACATAGAATAGAATTAACTTAGTATTTAAACTTAACTGAGGTCTGTTACTGATTCTGCCCTTGCAGTTATACTCTCAATGAGAGCATCTGTAGAGCCTGCTGCGTGAGTATAAGAGTAGTCAGTTAATACACAGTTAGCGTATGTAAGTGTAATTGGGCCTGTAGAGTTGAATTTATATGATGCTGCATCTGCATCTTTAGATTCATATAGTGTGTATAATGCTGTTTCTGATGATGTTGTTCCTGCGAATACATCTGCTGTGAATGTGATTGATCTGTCAGTTGCTTTAGTATAAGTAATATCTGTCTCTCCATTAACTGCCATTACTGCCATGTTTCGTGTAACAGTTGTAGAGAATGATCTCTCTCCGTATGCGACACTATTGTATGTGAATGGGTCTGCTCCACCGTCAGAGTGAACAATAGGAGATGATGAGGTTTCTGTTGATTGATATACAGGAGTTCCACCGTTACCGTCTGTTGTGTTAGGAATAGTAATATCTTTTGCTACAAAGGTCATTGTTTGTTCCCACATTCCTCTTGATACAGATAAAGTTCCTGATGTTGGTCTGCATCCTCTGATGTGTTGATAATACTCTGTACCGTCTAATAGGTAAGAGTATGTAAATGATAATGATGAATCTGGGGAATCTGCTCCTCCACCACTTGCGTTCCAAAGGTATTTCCAAAGGTCTAAGTTGATAGGGTTGTTTCTTAAAGTGAAAGCATATAATGATTGTGTCTTTACTGCATCTATGACATCTTCAGATCCTAATACTGAGACATCCATGTGTTGCACATCTGGTTGAATGTTAATTTCAGAGTTGTTTCCTGCTAGTATAAATGTTGATGAACTAGGTGTGGATCCGTAAAGTGAAGGTGTTCCTACTGAATCTCCCTCTGTAACGTATTGTAATTCCTTTACAATATCTCTTTTAGTAGTTACATTGTGTGCTGAAACTGCCATGATGTATCTTTGTGTTAAAATGATATAAAGAAGTAATCTATGAAATGATAGTAAAGTATATCATTTTGAGTTCTGCTTGAGATGTAGGTGTCTGATCATCTTCTCCTTCAGGTTCTAACCTTTCAAATTCTACTACTGAATCCTCAAACCATGCGACCTCACTATTATTGCCATCTGATTTAGGTAGTCTAGTTCCTCCGTTAGGTTTATTCTCCCAAAGGATTCTATTTATCTCACGTTCAAAATCCAATAATACTATGAGTGATTCTCCCTGTGGTTCTATGAATACTCTAGTAATCCATGCGTGTTTCCCATCTCCATTAGTATCAAATGTATCAGGATCAAATCTTTCAGTAGATACCATATTAACTCTAATCTCATTGAGAGCAGAGTTGTCAGGTCTTGCTAGTTGGTCAGGTTCTTCAGTATCACATACAAAGTATGGAGTAATTGTTCCTGTTATGTTACCTGCTGTCCAATTATCACTAAGCAAGTCTTTAATTGTTAAATCTAGATTTTCTCTTGTTCCTACTAGATTTGTATATGTAACGGTCATGTATAATACACGTTACCCCAATTATGTTGATCATCAGGGGATTGATCCATATATGACATTAGTAATACCTTGAGTTGATCATATATTTGGACACTTGTGAGTTCTGTCCTTTTACCCCTCTCTCTAAGTATATCTGAACCTGTGATATTTGCTACTGAATCTATAGCAGTTGGTACTGTGGTATAATCAGAATTTCTGTTTAATACTAGGTTAATCATATCTGTAACTAATAGTTGTATTTCTGTTACTGTTCCAGGAGTTGAGGCTTTAGTTCCTCCCCATGCTAATTTCTCCATTGCATCTGTCGAACCGTACTTTGTCATAACTGATTTAACTCAAATTTGATATAGAGAAGTAATGTTATAAGGTTTGTGGCTACAATACTTATATAGGGTTTTATGTTAATAGTCCTCATGTCAACAATTTTAATGATTCCATTAGCAATGCAATGGTTTAGAGAGGCAAACAAATATCTAGAGAATTTACAGGTGTGTAACGTGTCACAATACGGTACAATTACTGTTATCAAAGACAAGAAAGATGATTCATTTGTAGATGAATTTGATTATATTGTATCCAATATGGGTTACTAACCCTTTTTTATCTATTCGGATTTTCGTCATAATACACTCTATCTGCTATGACACGTTCCCTAGTACGATAAGTCTTATCATGGTATAGTTCAATTCCTGGTACTCCTGCCTGATTCTCACTATTGATCTGACATTTAGGATGATCCTTAAACCACTCATATTGTTGATTGATAATCTCTACACCATCTCCATTATACAGAGAACCATGAGAGATAGTGTTGTCCTTATCACTCTCTACGTGTCCAAAGTCAAACGGAGCCTTGAATAGTCTAGGTCTAGTCATAGTCATTACCCCTTCCATTACCTGCTCTACAGGATAGCATTGTTCTGGTCTGTCCTGTATAGTCTGTAACAGACAGTTTAAAGTGTCAGGTTTTATCTTGATATATTCATCACTATCACATACTATCATATAATCCATATTATCATCTCCTGCTAAAGCCCAATACACATTACGTTTAGCAATCTGTTTAGTATCAGGTGCATGATATATCTCTATCTTTGAGTATATTGATTTAAGGTCTGCTAAAAATGCAGGGTGTCCTACTGGACTATCCTTTCTTCCCTCATATCTACCGTCTATGATATAAAATGTGTCAATATAATCATATACTATATCATCAGTTAGAATTTGTATTAATCCTTTGGGATCATCCCAATAGTTAATCCCTACGCCTACTTTAAAGATACTGTCTGATGTCAATGATAGAAAGAGTAAAGCGTGAGTATTTAAATCTATTCCAATACCAGAATGAACCCTTATATCTGTTGTTGACATTGCGATGAACTCCTGATACAAAGTAGTTAGTACCGTATAAGATAGCGTGAGAGACTTCGTGCATGATCCTATCGCTGTTCTCTCTTTGTTTAAACTCGTTTTTAGAATCATGTAGATATAGGTCTATTCTGTATTTGCCTGTAACTCCTGAAGGCATATCTGGGTTCACTCGTTGTCCTGATGTAGTTCTGATGTGTTCAAAGAATAGAGTATTAGTTTCAGATAAAGGCCATACGTGTATATCCCAGTCTTCTAGGAATGTATAGACATCTACGTTGTTATTGTATAATGTGTTCCATACTACACTATCTGTGAATGATTTGTTAATGTGGCTAGTGTGAAAGATTACTGGCATAAATAAAAAAGGAAGTTAGTGCTATTAGAAACTAATTTGCACTTACTCTTGATCTCTCTCTTAATGCAATATATGCACCTATTGGAGCAATGATTGGCACTAATTGTACTAGGTCAACACCGTAGTGAAAGCCAGTAATGACTATCGCTGCAAGTGATGCTAATGCTGTATGGGTTGAGTTCCATGACATACGGTATTGTTATAGTATGGGTATATAAAACTTTTCCTTTAAATCAAGCCTAGTGAGCGTGATGCTTCTATTGCTGCTATACATAATGCTATTACTACTATAGTGAAATCTCTCCTTCTTAACTTCTTCTCATGTTTCTTACTTGCTGCTTCCATGTGTCCGTTATAGTCTGCCTCTAACTGTGATAGGCGTATACATAAATCTCCTATTCGTTTCTCTATTGTGTCTAGTTTATCGAAAATCCTACCCTCAATGTCCATAAGTCAAATGTGGCAAAAACCATATAGAGAAGTAAATAAAAAAAGAAAATTTAAATCAGTCTAAGTTGCTACTGTACTGACTATGATGTATGTGTTTGGGTCGATAATGTCAACACCAATTCTATGAGTCCATACAATATCGAAGTATTGACCTGCGATATTCTTTTGGAACTCAATTTCCATCTTACGTTGTGAAGCTAAGCCCCATGCCTTACCTTTGACACAAACTAGGTTTCTGTCAGCGTTGTTGGCTTGTAAGAGTTCATTGGTTACAATAATATCTACACCGTATAGTCTCTCAAGTTGTCCGAGTCTGGTTACATTAGCATTACCAATTTGGGTATATTCAGATAATCCAGTTGAGCTGATTAAGGCTTCAAAGGCTTCTTCTGAAAGAAATGCAATAAGTTGTCCTGGTGCTGTAGAGTTACCAAGTTTTCCTAAGTACATTTTTGCTTTTGTGATACCATCTTCATCCATTGCACCATCAGCATCTTCTTCGGTAGTTGTAGTTGTTGCTACACCATCAGAACCTCCAATGTGGTAAGGTGCTGTGGATACTCCACCAAAGTCGTGATCTGTTGCTCCCAAGTCTTGAAGAATCAATTTGTGTTCATCTCTAATGGCTTCTAATCTTGCTGTCTCTCTTAATGCGTTAAGGAAGCTAGCAGGATAGTCCTCTAGATTTGCTTTTTCAACAACTTGTCTCCATCCTCGAATAGAACAGGTAACGTCTATTGCTGTTAGTGTATGAGTAACTGCTGTAATGTCAGTAGTTGGACTTTCAGTAATTGCTCCTGCATCAGGATTAGTGATACGATAGAATCGGGCAGTATTTTGACCTGTTGGAATTGCTTCGAACTGACCATACTGTCTGAGTGGAGTTGCAGTTTTTGAACCTAGTTGGATACTGATGTTTGATCTTTGTTTTACACCAGAAATAGTTCCTGATGTGGATACTGCTTCTGTAACATTACCTGCTACGTCTGCTGCACCTGGAACAGTATGTTCCTCGATCCATCCTTCTTTATCCATAACCAATTTGTTGTAGCCTGTTTCAAAGAGTTTATCCATGAATTGTTTGGCATCAACGTCAGTAAATGCTTCTTCAACAAATCCATTGGATTCAGTTGATTCTGCTACTTGACTTTTTGGTTCCCATGCTTTGCCAACGTTTTCTATAACGGAGGTTAGGGCTTCGGTTGCTTTAACTAAGTCAGATGATTCAGGAACGGATTCCTGTTTTGCATCGACACATTTGCCTGCGACCATCTTTTTGCCTTCTGGGCATTTTTCATCGTCACTTGCTTCTGTTTTAGTTGCTTCTGCTTTACCTACTTCTACTTCGCCATCGGTTTCGATAGTTACTTTGACTTTTTCCTCGACCTTTTCAGATTTAACATCTGTTGGGATTTCGGTTGTCATAGTGGAACTTTGTGGGGATTCTATATTGGAAGTATTATCTTGTGTTGGAGGATCTACTGTGATGCTTTGTGGTTGTTCTGGTACAGGTGCTACAGGTTGTGGAGGTGTTAGTATTGATGTAAATGCTTTTTCTAATCCTGATACTATTTCCATTGCTTTGCGTTGTACTTCTTCTGGTGCTGTGTCAGGTGCTTTGGCAGTTATTGATTGTACCAACTCGCCTAGTAATGCCTGTGAATCTATAAATCCGTTAAATGATGATAGTGGTTGATCTATGTTATCTGCCTCGTTGATGATCTTCTCAAAGAGTACGTTCTTTCCTTCTAGTACGTTCATTGTAGCCTCTGGGATTCCAGGAGTTCTGACTACTGATAATTCAATAATATCTTTTAATACAGGTGCGTTAAGACATTTGGATTTCATTTGGTCACATAGTTCTCGTTGTTCTAATACTGATGCTCCTATGGATACTTGGTATGCTTCATTGTCTAGTATTCCTTGCCACTTTTCATCTGTTACCTGTGCTGTATAAGTTACCTGTGAAGTTTGATCATTAAATGCAAATGTTACTTGTCCTATGTTAGTGTTTGGCCCTCCATGTTCTACTCTTAATGGTACTTGAACCCCATCGAACTTCTTTAGTTCTTCGACATCATAATAAATACCATTCCTAGACTCTCTAGGCATTAAGGCTATGCCTCCTATCTGCTTTGCCATGAGTGATTTTAGAGATTATTGATATAGAGAAGTATTATCCTTGCATATAGATATGTAAATGTTGTACGGTTATTCCTGCACCTGATGATGTTCTGAAGTTGATTTGGTCTGTAGGATTTATAATAAAGTTAATTTCATCCTTAAAATCACTCTTTTTTGAATCAGAGAATAAAGTCCATGAACTACCACCATCAAATGTAATTTCTACTATGACTGCCCCTGCATATCCAATATTCATATAAACCCTTCTGGGTTTATATGGAACACCTAAATCTGTTGAAAACCACTCTACATTTTGAGTAAATGTAGTATTATTTATTTCGGCTAATTCTTCTAAGTGTTTTTCATTAGATGTCATTTTTACCCTTTGGTTCCTCCTTTGGTAATGGTTTAGTAGTAACTTTATCCCCATCATTCACGTTCTGTCCAAATCTCCCACTAGGAGTAGGTTCTCTGAACTGTCCTGTAGGTGTAACTGATGTAATAGGAGGCTCATCTTCCATATCTTTCTCATTAATATCAATAGATGAGTTTGAGATAAACCATTTTCTTGCCTCACTACGTTTAATAAGGTTATCTCTAAATGCTGTTGTTACATCCTGTATGGTTGCCTCTTGTTTCTGTGGAGTTTCAAAGAACACTTGAATATCCTTTTGTTTCACACTCTTTTTGCCATTGTGAGATAAATATGGCATAATCATAAATCTGAGTAATTGTTTGCATAACCTCTCTTGGATTCTCTTAACCTTTCTGGTAAGAACAGAATCGGTACTCTCGGATGCTGCTCTTGCTGTAAATCCTGCGTTGAAGAATTGTAGTGGGAACTTTGAACCAGGCTCTAACAAGTCTCTTTGAATATGCTCAATATAGCCATCATATTTGCTGTTGCCTCGTGCTTCTATAATGTCTACTTTAAATTCTTTATCTGTAACTATCTTTGATCCTTTCTTCATCTTCTTTAAAGCATCTGCTTGATTCTTGATGAATTGTTCCCCTGCATCTGCAAAGTAGAACATGGTTGTAGGATCTGCGTGTCCTTCAAATATCTTACCCATTGAATCCTCCATCTTTTTCATTTGAATCAAAGGAGCATCATATACCTCTCCTGTTTCAGGATTCTCATACCTAGCAAGAACAGAGTGATGTAATCCTCTACCAAATGGCTCTCTTGCTACGTTGGTTAGTTTATAATGTGTAACATCTTTAGGTTTTAGTGCTATATCTTCATCATTAACGTGAGTATTGTATTTCTTGACATCCCCTTTCTTATTTCTGCTAATAGATACCATTGTAGGTAGTGATACCTCAACCCATTCACTAAAATCATCACTATGCTCAAAGAACATATTACCTCCACCACAATAACTATACAAACCATCCTCTAACATCTCATCCCATCCCATATCATTTAGCCAATCAGTAATCTTGTCTGCTACTTTCTGGTCTTTTGCTGTGATTCTTAGTCCTTTACCTAAGATCATCTGCACATAAGTCTCATTTGATAAGTTTAATCTAGGATCTTTGTTAACTGCGTTTAATGTTTCATCAAATGGTCTATCAGGTGCTAGTGCATCTTGCCAATCTGAATCGTGTACTTCACTTTTTTGGTTAAATTTCTCTAAAACCTCAATACTGCCTTCATATTTAACCTTTTCAACGACCTTTTTTGGCATTACAGCACTTTTAGGCCAAATAACTTCACCATTGCCTCTAATTACAGGTAAAACCATGATTTATCTTGTTATTTGAGTGAAAAGGAAGTAAAATTAATCATTTTCGATGTAAAGTTCATCGCTTCCATTTACGCCTATAGCAGTCAGTCTAGAGCCTGAAATGGTACATCTAAGCCTTACTTTGACGTTACCATGTATGTGAGGTGTATCTGATTCGGAGAATTTAATTAAAAACGTTCCATCTGAGTTTAATGTGAGGTTTGAAGTAGTTGTGTAGAGTGGAGAACCATCATTCTTGTCTATTAGTCTTAGTTCCCCTGTAAATGTATCTAGTGATGTCTCTGCTGTAGCAAATCTGTTATCCCTATAGATTGTTCCTGACAAATCATAGGTAGCACTATCGGTAAAATCTCCTTGAACCCATGAAGTCTGATCCATCTTTACGTACAAAGGCATAGTTTATATAGTCTGGTTTTTCATTAATAGAAGTATGTTAGCAAGACATACTCCTGCTGTATTTGAACCACGTAAAATGATACGTAACAGACTGTTAGATGATTTACAAAAGAATCATCAATATGAGATTGTTAAATGGCCTATGCACTATCCTGATGAATTATGTATGAAGTTGTTGAGGGTAAATCCTGATCCTAATGTCATTTTATACGTAGCCATGATGAAAGGTATTACTCCTATTGTAACCATTGGAGATCACAAGGCATTTGTTGCTGATTTTACCAAACCTAAAAAGTCTAAGCGACACCTGCCAAAGTACCGGAGCCCCTCTTATAGTAATACAAAGCTAGAAGGAAAGCATCTCCGAGATCAAAAGGGTTTTGCTTAGTCTTATCAGTACCACCTTTCTTGTTATACTTTATAGTCATTAATTGACTCTTTAATTTCTTGAATCTAGGATGAATCTCAACCTCGTTAAAGTCTACCTTGTTTGCTGCATAGTTTAACATCTTTTCTCCATACTGATTAAAGTTGATAGCATCTACTGATAGTTTGTATTTATCCCTCAAGTCTCTTATCCCTTCAGGCCATGCTCCATCCACGTAACACCTTTTACAATGATACTTTTCAGATAACATTCGTACCTTATTAACTATGTCGATATAAGATTCTCGCTCAAATGCTTCAGCGTATATGACACTAATCTTTCCCTTTCTTTTTTGGGTAATGCAGATACCAAATTCTGAGCTTCCAAATCCAGGGTCAATTCCGATAATTCTATCATTAGTTTCATCTTTTTCTTTCCATTCGTATTCTTTGGAGCATACTTCTTCAATGCCTTCAGGAGAAAATATATCCCCCACATTCTTTCCCCATACTCCAAGATACTCTCTCTCATAACTTCTCGCATCACTAGCCTTCTCTAAGTATTTTGGCGTAAAGATAGAGGTTTTAGTTTGTTTATCTGTTTTAAGACCTGCTTCAACGTAAAAATGGAATCTTTCATAAATTGTCTTCTCTGCTCCTTCGGAAGGTTCGAGCATAATGTCGTAAAAAAAGCCACTTGGTTCTTCCCCTGCTGTAGATACCCAAATAACCCACGAATCTGACTTTCCAATATATCTCTCTCCGACGGTTCTAACAATGCTATCGTCTCTAAGTTTGAAGAACGCTGCTTCATCTCCGAAAAAGAGGCTAACCTTTGGTTTACCTCTTGCTGAATGGATATTATTTGACGGATAACATTTAATTCTCGCTCCGTTGATTTCGAGTTCGTAAGCACCATGATCTACATAACCTAAACCTTTCTTCCTTAAAAAGTCTTTCGTTCTGAGTATCAAGTCTTGTGCCAAGTCAACGTTAGGGCCTGTAACCATCATAGCCTCCTTACCTGCAAAGTAAGGATCAGTAAAGCATTTCCATATTACCCATAGTAGTACGAACTCTGTTAGTCCTAACCCTGTTGCCTTGTATACACAAAACCATTTGCAATCTAGTGTCCTTTCACTATCTAGTTTCTCCATCTGCATCTTGTCTAGTATCTGTTGTTCATAGTCATACATTGGATGATATACACCATCCCTTTCAGGCCCTCCATAAGGATGAAATACAAAATGCCAAAAACAACAATGTTCCTCCTTAGAGAGAGAGTTTTTACACCAGAACTGATCAGGTACAATAGGCACATCCCTAGTTGCTGCCTGTGCTAGTATATCGTGTGTTTCTCTACTCGCTAAACCTTTTGCCATCTACCTCTCCTATGTCAACTGTTTCAGTTTCACTCTTTAATTCCATCTTTGGTTTAGGTCTTAGTCTTTCACGTTCTTTTTTAAGTTTCTTAACCTGTAGTGGTAATGCAGAATCTTGCAACATTTTAAATGAATCTAGTTTAATCTCATGTCTATGTCTTCTTAATTTAAGTTCCAATTCTGTATCTCCTGCATCATGTGCTAGTCTAATCAATCCCTCAACATCTGCTATATCCTTATCAAAGCCTGACCTTGCTCTGATAAACTCTGCAATATACGTATCCATAGCATCCTCGTTAATTGTATCTTCCATATCTTTTTGAATCCGTAAGATATGGTAACGTACACCTACAGGAGTAGTCTTGCCAAATTTAGACATCAGTTCAGTATCAGCGTTAATGTCTTCTGCTATGTTGTATGCGTTCTTTCCCTTAAACATATATTCTGTAGCGATATGGTCGTGGAACTCCTTTGATAACTCTGGGCCTCTAGTTCTTACCATTTAATAAATCCTCCCAGAAATTAGTATGTGGTGTATCAAACCAATCAGTCCATGCTAATACTATTATTTTGTTCTTAGTCATAATCCTTCAAAAACCTCTGTGTTACTCGTCTCGCATCATGGATAAGAAGTACCTTACGGTCATGTACCACACCATTACGGTCATGTACGGTACACCCTACTGCCATAGCCTGAAGACCTGTGCAAGACATATCTGGTAAGGAAATAGGATCAGGTTTATCATACGTAAATTTCCAGTCAACATAGTTCGTGTGCTGCTCAAGGAACATGGGCATATCTTCATACGGTACAATAGAGTTCTTATTTCGTTCATAGTATTCTACCTTTGGATATTTCTCCCTTATTCTCTTTTCTATGAAATCCCTTTGATAAGACCTATTGATACAGAACCAATCTCCTTCTTCCTCTGTTCCACAGTCATTGACAAAGTGTTCCAGGTCGACAGGGTTTGGCAAATAAGTAGAAGGTATTAACTCCATCAAATCAGTAGTAGTTACGTATACAGGAATACCAGATTCAACTATAAAGTCCTTGTCAGATTGAGACATACCTCTTAGTTTGGTTCCATGAAATATGTAGATCAGTTTGTGTGCAGGAAAGTGTGTGCTAAATTCAGTATAATCGTGTATTATTATTTTGTCATAATCAGGCTCTAACTCCATAGCCCTGAGTAGTAATTCCCCTGTGTTTGGGAATACCTCTGTTACTCCATAGAACTCGTCAAACCCAAACGGATCTAACGTTTCTAACTGTAAGACCTTATCTCCTGCACCATACTTACAC
>ENA-OREN01002826-OREN01002826.1-marine-metagenome-genome-assembly--contig:-NODE-2826-length-16911-cov-5.661875_pt1 | contig 16911 bp, 29 predicted proteins | sample MGYA00248624_ERZ508555 | MGnify/ENA primary metagenome ERZ508555 (study PRJEB26222, sample SAMN06267773) | marine metagenome | isolation source: Saanich Inlet, British Columbia, Canada | place...
TTGGGGTCACAAAACGATTCAGTCACTGAATCCTCAACGCCGTAGGTCATGTCCTCATCTGCCACGCCGTAACCCGTGTCGATGGGTGGAGGTTTTCTTTCACTTGGCATCGTTACAGCAACCTTTCTTTCACTCCGATAAACCCTGCATACTCTGATAAACCTGAGCCTCAATCTCACCCAAGTTGACCAACATGCGCCGCTGGAAGTCAAACTTCGGGTAATCCCATGCTGCCTCCCGCAGATGCTGGCTCCGAAACTCGCCAAGAATCTCCAACAGATCCTCCGCTTGGCGGCGGGACAACGTGATATCACTCACTGGTTGGCCTCCGCTTCGTGTATGCGCTTCTTCAATTTGCGGATTTCCTTCAACAATGCCTGCCGTTCCAACATCTCCGCAGTATTCTCTGCCGGGGTAACTGCTTGCAAATGTTTCGGGTTAATGCAAGCACGGTTGTGACATTTGTGGTGAATGACCGTCCCCTTGAGGACTGGGCCAACCCACGTTTCGTAAGCCAGACGATGCGCTCCGTTATAATACGACTTTCCAGCGTGGAATGCTTCCCCATAACCTTTTCTCAAGGCGGCTTGCCACACCCAGCAGCCTTGACGGTTCTTCTTTATGCGCTTGTTTAAATAGTTGCCTGCCGACACGTTGCGGTCCACTATGTAAATATTTGGATCACCATGTCTGCGCCATCGGTCGTAATGTTCGTAGCAATAACCCCGCGCACAATCATTCATTTTCGAGCAATCCTTTGCCAAGCAAGGAAAGGTGCCCCGTTTGGGCGCACCTTTATGTAACTTGCATGTGCAATTTGGCTCACACTTTCCCCTGTGATTGGCTTTATGTTTCCCACACGCACAACCCTCTTTGCATGGACCCGGTTTCACATTCACGCCCATGATCGTTCTTCTCTGCCCGGACGATCAGCCCAATCCGAATACATGACACCCCACACATCAGATAACGCATTCAACTGTTGTGGATCAAATCCGGCATCATGGCAAGCATTCTTGAAATTTGGATACCGCAACTTATCGTACGCATACCGCTCCAAATAATGCACCCAATCATCACGCAATATCACAATCCGATACGGATAATCTCTGTAAGGAGTAACCAAAATGTTTTCCACCACATAAGTTCCTGCTGGATGCGACTCCGCTAACAACTCAACTAGATTCACCAATGACTGCCTGTCGCGTCCCCTGACAAGAACAACCTCGGGATCGTCCGGCATGGACACAACAGAATAAAAACCATGAGTCGTATAAACCCACATGACACCACCTCCTAGTGGTAAATGTGCGGGGGGACGGGGTGGAAGGGGGATGCCCCGCCCCCGCGCACGAACTGTAAAAACTGAACCCTTCCTAAATGGCGAGCGTTGATATCGCAGACGCTCCCCTGCGGGCAGTCGGGGGGGGGGAGGTTAGAACCTCCGACCGCCAGACCGCCTTAGTCTAGTGGACTAGACGCATGTACGGCAACTGGCCGTACATGACCTCCCATTAGAACGGCTCATCGCCACTAGCGACAGCCACTAGACCCATCAGATACTGTTCAGCCTGATCTGCAATCGGCGTCTTAGCATCCAACGCCTTAAACAATGCACGTTCCTTAGCCTTCGGAGTGTTCTTAAACCCGGCGTTGATCCGGTGCTGTTCCGCTCCTTGAAATGCGTTGTATGCGTTCCACATATTGAATCCACGTTCACGTTCTTCACGCCATGCACTATTTACAGCATTGCGCCTATCTCCAATAGCAATCCGTGTTTTGTGGTGGGCATCAGCATCCGCTGACGGCAGAACTCGTTCCAACATTTCCCAGAACATACCGTTTGTGAACTCCTCATCGGATAGTATCTGAGCCATACGTCGCAACGTGTTGCCTTGTGCAACAGCCAACTCCACAACATCTGCTTTCATGGAAAGCAAATGGTCATGGTTCCTTGTGGCTCGCACCCCAATCAACTGACCGGTGTGACCCAACATGTTTTCACAAGACACACGATGCGACACAGGAATAATCTCTGTTTTCCATGTGCCATTCAACGACATGCGAGTGTAAATGCACGGCTGAATCAAATCGCCATCACCTAGGTCGTAAGGTTCATCCATGACCTGTTCCACAACGACTCGTTCGCCCGCTCCGTAAACGGAAACGCTGCGACACGAGTCAGGAAACAACTGATCCAATGTGTCAAACACATGCTTGTACCCTTCCCTGTTGGGATACCGGCCAGACATGTTACCTACCACGACCGATGTGTCGGCTCGCAGAATGTATTGATCCGCTGGCTCATCCTTGTACTTACCTCGCTGATACGTTGGGATTACCAACTCTCCAGATGCTGGATGCAGATACCCTGAAGGCACATACTCCAAATCGAAGTCAGCGCCTACAAGTTCAGCGACCCCTCGCACTGACTGGTCACCGGGGATCACTTCATTTTCAACAGGGCCATGTTCAGCGGTTTGACCCGCTCCCGACATGATTCGTTGTATCCAATTGTGAGAACCCCTTTCCGTATTGTCTGTTATGTCTTGGTTTCTTTCATTCATATACGCACCTCCTCAGCGCTTTTTATTAGTAACACTTTTGATCGCATTCAAATGCGTCTGATAATTTGATGCCCGCTCACGCCGTCGAATACGACGACGGTGCTGCACAAACATAACGATTGCACCCACCGTGAAATAGCCCAACAACAACCACCACGCATCACCCACAAAATCGTTGATGTTGAGCGAACTCTGATCGGGGCACGGGTTCATTGCGGCACAAGGAACCCCGTATTCGTCAGTCAGCATTAGACCACCCTCGTTCGTCTACACTTGCTGCACGCTCCCCCAGTGACTGCAATGCACCAAGCAACGTGTTGACTTTCGTTTCCAACTTGTCAACCCTGTCGCTTACAGAGGAGTCATTGGGGCGCAACGTAACAGGTATGGCCTGTTCCACCGCTGCCTCAAAAACAAGCCCGATTCTACATACAGAAGATCCAACGCTCTTCTGGTCCACATACTCCTGCAACAGATCGGTAATGGGTTCGCTTATGTTCGGTTCGTTGTACTCTATGTACGAACGGACGCCTTCTTCGACTGCTTCTTCGACATGATCGGATACAGCGTCCCAAGCGTTGTCATCTATTTCTGAGCGCACCATCTCTCGTACTGTGTCCGAAATGTTTTCCCATACCTCGTCTAGGTCAAGGTCACCATGTAGTTCCATATCCATTATGCACCTCCCGTGCAAATATTGTTAAATGTTTCATCATCTCACTCAATAACTGAACTTCACTTTGTTCAGTTCAGTTATTGAGTGATCAGAACCGATTCGCATGAGGTCGAAACCTGACAATTTCATCGTCACGCACACCCCCATACACCTTCGCACTAACCATATGGCCATCAGCGACTGCGCTAAAATCCACTTCCGACCAGTCCCAATCCCAAGGGCGCGCACCCTTTGTTGTACGAAACCGCAACACCAGTTCCACCTGTTGCCTGTCACCCAACGTGACCAGATCAAACTCTGGCCTCATCGGTACTCTTGGGCGCTTACGCTTCTCAGCCTCACTCATCTTCATCCTCCTCTCCGAACACGACCGGCCAACACACACGGCATATGAAATACCCTGCACGCTCACCAATCAACACTTCCCTGTCTTCCTTAGACAACTCGCGGAACAGCGACTGAACAGAACCCTCACGCAACAAATACCTGTTGTACGACGCCTGACCCACTTGCACTGTTTCCGTTTCATTGCAATGCCGACACTTAGCGCTTACATCACGCATCAATACCTCCCCTGTTCCATGTCTTCCCTGTAACCATCATCCTCACGAGTCAACTCGTTGAAATCGTGAGACAACACTCTGCGATTAGGTTTCTGATCCTTGTCACAAGAAACACAAATCGTTCCAAACCGCGCTCCCGACAACGGCCACAACGGGAACTCATTCCCTACGCCACCAACACCACAAACGCTACAACTACACACAGAATCATTCACCACTCATTTCCATGTTGACTGGTCCAATAGGTCGAACAAACACATGCTTATACTCGCGGGCATAAATGCCAGCCCAATGACTCGCATACTTACGAGAACCAATAGTCCACTCCGCCTTATCCGAACCATCGTCCTCTGTATGCGCCAATACAACAAACTGTTCAACCATTATTTGCCTCCGTTTCACGCAAATCTTGCGCTTTAGAATCCACACATTCCATAAAGTTTTGCGCTATTTCACGCCAATCAACACGCCAATGTGAACCACAATCACGCACAATAAAAAACAAATCTTCGCTGCAATGATCATCCACATCAGACAAATATTGATCCCAAATCTCCTCTAACGCATCCGCAACAAACCCCTGAGGGCGAGGCTCAACCGCCTTATCAGCAGCCCACGAATCACACCTATCCCAAGCACGCTGCGTCGCACCCAAACACGCAAGATACAACGGCTCCTCATTATGCAAATACAACGCAACAGCCCAAGTCTCCCGATTAGACCAACCCTCATAAGTCTCACTCATCACCCAACCACCCCTTTCCGCCTCTGAGCCTTACGCACCCCCGGCGTCGACTCCTGCAACCTCAAATACTCCCCACGAGTCAACGAATCATACTCCTGACGCATCAACGGAGACTCACGACGACCAGACACCCGACCATCAGACAACTTTGCGGCATGACGCTTCGCACGCTCAACATCCAAATACTTACGATGAGCCTTACGACACACAACACACCGGCACCTATGATTGTCATACATAGACTTACCGTGCTTAACCACACGCTTACGACCACCCATCACACAAGCACCTCACCATCCTCGCTCGTCCAATACTCCAACACGCCATCAAAATCACCCTCAACAGCAAACGCATACTCAACAGACTCACACCTGTCATCATCAAACTCGCACTCCACACTAAAATACGTACCAAAATCATGCGGATTAGACTTCACAAACAACCGCGCACCCGCAGGCTCCAACCCATAACAACTACGAATCTGCTCAATAAACCGGACACAATGCGCCCGACCCCTATGAGAATAACCATCATCACCCACCTGAGGACACGACTCCCCAAACGGACCCTCACCCACATACAACGAATCCTTCACAACAGCACCTCCCAGCGCATCAAACAACCCCACAAAAAAACAGGCTGCACCCTGTAGACGCAAACAGCGCCCACAAGGCACAACCTGTCACACACATATTACACACACACATCGGTTACAGCCGTACCGTGCTGCTCGCGCTCAGGGACCGACAACTCCTGAACCCACTCAGGCAAGCACCAAAGCCAACTTCTCAGCCTTAGCAACAATCCTCGCCTTAGTGGAACCCCAATGCGCCGGGCACAACGCATCAGCCTTCTCCAACGACGCAACAACCTTCGCCGTATCACCCTTGGCGGACGCCTTCGTAGCGTTCGCCAACTGCGCATTAATCTTGCGATTCAGCGTCTGATTCGCAACCTTACGCTCCACCTTAGACGGCTTCACAACAACGGCCTCCACCGCAGGTGCCTCAACCGTGCCAAACGCAGCAGCAATAGCAGCCACCAACGCCTTCGTGTCTATCTCATTCACAACAGCACCTCCCGATGCACAAACCCGACCCGGAACCTCCGAACCGGCAACAACTGGTCTCCCAGTTCCCACTCTCTTCACTTTGTTCAGAGAGTGGGAACAGGGACCCCAACAACCCATCACACAACCATGTATGCGCCATCATCTACCTCAGCAACAAACTCCTCGTACCGCGACCCATCAGCCAACAACACGCCCACAGCCTCCGCCTCAGAAGCCTCCCACCACTCGTCATACTCCCGAAGCGTCATCCCATACACAGGCACATCCGGCACCTCAGAAGCACGAACCGACGACACAGGCACAAAATCCCGCGCCCTAGACTCACCACAATCACACACCCCATCCGAATCAGAACACACACACCCCAACCCGAACAAACGCATACGATCAGACTGCGGAACCTCATACCGCCACAACGCACGCCGACGAACCTCCACATTCGGACACCCCGCATAAAAAGCATCCAACGCACCCTCAGGAACAAACACATCCCCATCATCCCAAGCACCAACATCCCGAAGGGATCTAATCTGGCTAGCAAGTGTCTCCATCACGCAACCTCCCAGTCACAAATCGAAAAAACCTAGTTGTTTGGTTGTATCTCCTTCTTCACTTTAGTTCAGAAGGAGATACAACCAACCTCAGCACCCCAAACCCAACCCCTACACACCCACCTCCACCACATACGCCTCATAAACATCCCCCATCAACCGATACAACGCCAACGAACCACACACATCCACATACATTCGATTCGCCACACCCATATCCGAACGAATATGATCAAAATGCTCACGATCCTCAACCCACAAACGCACACCCACCGCACGCATCCAAGTCAACATCGCAAACCACGCCCTAACCCGAACCGCAACCATAACACACACCTCCCATGTAAGCGCCTACCATCATCAGAGTCGGGACAGCGAACCCCCAACTGACGCACCCAGCACATCTGAATGCGTTTCGGCCAAACCCTACGCAGCCAAACCCAACGCCACATACTTACGCTCAATCTGCCTCACCGTCGAAACCCACCCCGAAGGAGTCACCTTCATCGCCTGCTGCAAAGCCACCAACGCCCCAACATCATCACCCATATCAGAAGCCTTCGTCGCATTCGCCAACTGCCCGTTGATCTGCCTCGTCAAAGTCTGATTCTCGCTCTTCGAGCGACCCTTCGCCTTCGACACCTTCTTCGCAACCTGACCAGCCTTCGGCTTCCCAACCTTCCTAGCCTTCGGCTTACACACCGGCTCAACCACCGACACCGGCTCCACCATCACCACCGAAGCCACCGCCAAAGCCACCGCCGTAGCCAACTGCTGGATCTGCTGCTCATTCATGGTCAACCTCCCGATTGCCACTCTGGGGGTTCCCTTCTGAAAACCCTCTTCACTCCGTTCAGAGGGTTTTCATAAGGGACCCCACCACATTCCCACCCCCCAAAACAACCCCTACGGGGTTAACCCCCACAACAGTTGCCGGTCTCTCCCAGTGGCACGGTTCTGTGCGCATTATGCGGGTTGGAACTGCGGGGACTGGGTAAAGTTTCGACTGGTTTCGAGGGGTCCAACGCGCCTGCGTGACCTGCGCGTGACCTGCGCGTGACACGAGGCACCGGACCCGACCCACCCGACCCCCCTACGGGGGGTACCCACGCGCATCTAGTCTATGTATAGATATCCATTGGTAGTGCGTTGGTTTGTATAACCTTGCCCCTGTATGCGCTGAAGGGTTTTAGTTGTACTTAGTGGGTTCTTGGTACGTTCTTAGTACCAATCTCCGGCTTGGGGCCGGAGATTGAGACTTAGTACCGACCTCCCTCCCTAGTAAAAGGGTCAACTGTCCCGCTTTTTGGGCACATTTCTACAGTTTGTTGCATGATTGTTTCAGATGGGGGTATCTTTGTACCAGATGGGTGGTACAAACAGGTGACGGAATGGGACATCCGATCTTTGAGGTAGGAGACTATGAAAGGCGCGTACAAGGTGGCTCAGAACGGTGGAGGCAAGGGTTGGAAAACGGATGACGATACGGGTGTGCAAGAGATGCCGGATCGTTGGTCCGATTTGTTGGATTGGTTGCTTCTAGGCCCTGATCGGAGTCCACGGACGCAAAGGGAGTGGGCGACTGAGAATGGCCTTCATGAGGATTCGATTCGTCGGATCAAGTCTGATGAGCGGTTTGTGAAGGAGTGGGATCGTCGTGCTTCTGCGTTGAATATCAATCCGGGGCGTGTGCAGTCTGTGATTGATTCGTTGTGGAGGCGTGCTTCGGAGGGGGACGTGAAGGCTGCTTCGTTGTATTTGCAATATATTGAGAAGTTTACGCCTAAGCGTAAGGTTGTTGTTGATGATGAGCGGGCTGTGGCTGGTTTGTCTGATGAGGAGTTGGCGGTGGAGTTGGAGGCTCAGGTTGTTCAGTTGCGGGTGGTTGGTGAGTGATGGTGTCTGATCGGATACCGTTGAGTGTTGTGCTGCGGGTTTTGGATGAGGTGCGTGTGGAGCGGGTTGTGGACCCGTTTTTGGATGACACGGTGTTGTGTCGTGTCAACGGGGTTGATGATGAGCCTTGTGAGTCTTGTCAGTGAGTCGTGTCGGTGAGTTGCGGCAGGAGGCGGAGTGGAGGCGGTGTGCTACGGATGAGGCCTATTTTTTGGGGAAGTATTGGTTTATTGCTCATCCTGCTCATGGCCGTATCTTGTTCTCGTTACGTGGCGCACAAAATGAGGCACTCCGACGTTGGGCGAACAATCGGTATTCGTTGACTTTGAAGGCTCGTCAGATTGGGTGGACGACGTTGGTGGCTGCGCACCAGTTTTGGTTGGCGTTTTTTAAAGATGATCAAAACATTATTGATTTGTCGCGTACGGAGCGGGAGGCTGTTTTGCTTCTCAGGAAAACAAAGTATGGGTTCAAGTATTTGCCTGATTGGATGTTGGCTCGTGGACCTAGGTCGTTGGTTGATCATCAGCAAAGGATGCTTTTCAGCAATGGTTCTCAAATTACTTCGATGCCTTCAGCATCCGATCCTGCTAGAGGTGAGTCGGCTACACTCGTTGTGGTTGACGAATGGGCGTTCCTTCCGAACCCTGAGGAGGCGTGGGCTTCTATAGAGCCTGTTGCCGATGTGGGTGGCCGTATCATTGGTTTGTCTACGGCGAATGGTTCGGGTAACTTTTTTCATACGTTGTGGGTTGGTGCGGAAACTGGGAACAATAAGTTTGATCCTATGTTTTTTCCGTGGTCGGCTTCGGAGGATAGGGATGAGTCTTGGTATGAGTCGAAGTGTCAGTCGATGTTGCCGTGGCAACTTGCGCAGGAGTACCCGTCTAGTGCCGAGGAGGCATTTGTTCGTTCTGGGAATCCTGTATTTGACCTTGACGTTTTGGATGGTATGTCTGTGCATGTTAGAGCGGGCGAGTCAGGCTATTTGCATGAGATTCAGAAACATGTTTTGGAGTTCCGATGTTGACCGTGTGGGAGCGCCCTAAGAGGTGGTCTGGTTACACTCTTGGTGTCGATACCGCTGAGGGTTTGGGGCATGGCGATTATTCGTGTGTTCAGGTGTTGGATGCCAAGGAGGGGGAACAGGTCGCTGTGTGGCATGGCCGCATTCCGCCTGACGAGTTGGCATACGAGGTGTACAACATTGGTATCTGGTATGGGAATGCGTTGTGTTGCGTAGAGTCGAATAATCATGGTTTGACTACGATTGTTCAGTTACGGCAGTTGGGGTATCCGAATCTGTTTCGTAAGCGTTCGTTGAATAGTGAAACGAATAAGATGTCGCAGGAGTTTGGGTGGAAAACGACACGCACGTCGAAACCGTTGATGATTGATGATCTTGGTATGGCGTTGAAGAACGACGAGTTGACGTTGCATTGCAAGGAAACTTTGGCAGAGTTGCGTACTTTTGTTCGCAACGACCGTGGTTCCATGTCAGGTTCCCCTTACGATGATCGGGTAATGTCTTTAGCGTTGGCTAACCAGATGCGGAAGTATGCGTTTGTTCCTGAATATGTGCAGCAGGTGGATGATTCTTGGACATTGGATTGGTGGGCGAGACAGGTCCCATCTAACACGCCTGTAGGCGATACGATTGGTTTACATACGACTCGTGGGACACCTTGAGTCTTTCTTATAGGACATACACACTGAAACGGAGCGTCCTTTTATGAGCAGAAAGTACAATGCTTCTGGTATGGGTGCGAACCCTCGCCTTGGCAACACCTCAATGCTGGATTCGCCTTCACGACCCGGTGGGTCGCAGAAGGCTACCGTGCGTTCTGGTACCGATAAGGCCCATCCGGGCGAGAAGGCTTCTGGTGTTCGTGGACGTAACACTCCCGAGAATCAGCATGGTCTTGGCGGCAAGGTTGAGCCTGCTTCTAAGCAGCCGTAGCGATGGCGGTTTGTCCGCCATCTGCCACATTTGAAGAGTTCTCCGCATACGTTGTCACCCACAAGGGTGAGAAAACGGATGCGGAGTTGTCGGAGTTGTGGGATTGGCGGCAAAAACTGTTGGGTCTAAAAGTAATTACTGGGGCCGGGTACCGGTCGCAGTTGCCTGCCGATGAGCAGGATTTGACTTTGAGGCAGCGGGAACAAAAAATAGTTCAGGAGGCGCGTGCTCAGGGGCGCGATCCTGTACCTGTCGGTAATCGTTGGGTGTAAGCATGGCACGGGAAACTAAAACGGAGCAGTTCGCTAGGGTCAAAGAGCGAATTGAGATGACGCACAAGTGGCGTACCGACGAGGGGTACGACTCTAAGTGGCATCGCATGATTGATTTGTACCGTGGCAAAACCTATTTTGGTGAATCCAACGGCGAGGACCGCATTTCTGTCAATTTGGCTTTCAGCACAATCAATGTGATCGCTCCGTCGGTTGCTGTGAACCATCCAAAAATTACGGTTACTGCCAATAAGGAAGGCGACGAAGACCGCGCCGTTTTTGTTGAAGCAGTAATCAACTATTTGTGGCGTCACCACGATTACCGCAAGCCGTTCCGTCGCGCTGTCAAAGACTTTTTGATCCTTGGTCATGGCTGGCTGAAAGTTGGTTGGCGTTTCGTTGAGCAAGAACGTCCTGTAACAGGTATCGAACTCGATACACAGTTGGCTGAATCTGCTTTGGAAGTCGCAGAGTTTGCTTACTCCAACCCCGGCATGGCTGGGGAGTTGCCTTCCGATGACGACATTGTTGCTTCAGTGCCTTCCACAACACTAGAAATTGTGGAGGATCAAGCGTTTGTGGAACGGATCTCTCCGTTTGACATACTGGTGGACCCTGAAGCGACTTGTTTGGAGGACGCTAAGTGGGTTGTGCAACGCATTGTTCGCCCATTGTCAGATGTCAAGAAAGATAAACGATTCAAGGCAGGGGTGCGGCGTTCTATAACGGCTGACGCTGGGGTGCGTTACCGTTGGGAAAACGACACGGAGCGGGAACGGTACTCCGATCTAGTTGATCGGGTAAGCCTGTACGAATACTACGACATTGAGAACGGCACCTTGTCGGTGTGTGCCAGTTCCGGTGACGATTACCTACTTGATCCGACCCCGATGCCGTATGCGTTTGGGCATCCATTTGTGATGCTTCGCAACTATGACGTACCAGACACGTTTTACCCGATGGGGGATCTCGAATCTGTTGAATCTTTGCAGGAAGAGTTGAACAAAACGCGTACACAGATGGTCAACCATCGTAAACGGTATGCCCGCAAGTACTTGTACCATGAGCGTTCCTTCGGTCCTGATGGTCGGGAAGCATTGGAATCAGATACAGATGGCAGATTTGTTCCTGTTGTGGACGAGAATCGCAACCTTGGAGATGTTGTTGTTCCGTTGCCTCAGGTGCCTTTGGCCCCTGAAATGTATAATCATTCTCAAATCATTGAGGCCGATATCAATACCGTATCCGGTGTATCCGAATACGCCCGTGGCCAAATGCCTGAGACTCGCCGCACAGCGACAGAGGCTTCAATTATTGCCGATGCCGGGAATGCCCGCGCTTCAGACAAGTTGGCGACAGTGGAACTTATCGTTTCAACTGTTGCCCGCATGGTGATGCAACTAACGCAACAGTATATGACTGATGCGCAAATGGTTCGTGTCACAGGCAAAGATGATCAGCAGCATTTCGTTGCATATGAACGCGACGACATTGTTGGCGAATTCGATTTCACTGTTGAGGGCGGTTCAACACAGCCTCTAAACGAGACTGCACGTAGACAGCAAGCCATTTCGTTGATGAACGCTATGGCCCCGCTTGTAGGCGCTGTCGTTGATCCGGCGGAACTGGTAAAACATGTTCTTCAGTACGGTTTCGGTATCAATGATGCTGAAAAGTTTTTGATGCAGCAGGCACCTATGCCTGATCCGGCAGCGCAGGGCGGACCTCCACCAGAGGGCGGCATGGCTCCTCCACCTGTCACGGGCGGGATGGCTCCGGGGCCGATCCCGAGTCAAGTTTTTGAGGCAACCGGCGGGGTGCCTCCCGAGTTGTTGGCGCAACTACAAAACCAGATGGGTTTAGAGTTGCCCAATATGTAAACGGGACACTCAGAGTCTCATAATAGGAACACCCGAAAGGATTCCAAAATGATAGATGAAGCAACGGGACTGGATTTCAGCACCCCTGACGTTTCAGAAGAGCAGCCAGTAGGCGATTCGTACACTGTTAAAATTGATGGTGAGGAACATGCCGTGACACTGGATGAACTTCAAAACGGTTACCAGCGACAGGCGGATTACACCCGTAAGACGCAGGAGTTGGCGGCTGAACGTGAGAACATGGCTCAAGGAGAGGCAATCGTTCAAGCATTAGAGTCTGATCCAAGGGGCGCAGTCATGGCTTTGGCTGACGCATTTGGGGTTAGCGTGGGCAACCAGAACACCGATCAGGAAGAACTGGTAGAGGATCTGGACCCAGAGGAAGTACGCTTGCGACGTTTGGAATCTTCCATTGAAGAACATAATCGCACATTACGGCAGCAAAATATGCAGAAAGAAGTAGAGGGACTACGGCAAAAGTTTAGTTCCGACATAGACGAGCGGGCTTTGTACAGCCACGCTTTGAAGCACAACATTGGCAACCTTGAAGCCGCCTACGCCCATATGACTTATGGTGATTTGCAGGATAAGGCTAAGAATGCTGACATTGTGGATGAGAAGCGTGCTGCGAACGTGGTTGAATCCACGGTCGGCAGCCCGGAAGGTACTGTGTCGAAGAACGTGGCTACTGCTGTGAACTCTATTCGTGACGCATTTGCGCTGGCAAAAGAAGAAGTATCCAACTAACCATAAGGAGGCATCGAAATGGCTGGCAACAGTAATTTTGACGCAATTTTGAGCACCACGCTCAAGAATTACATCCCGAAGTTGGCGGATAACATCTTTACTGCCCGACCGCTGTTTTATGCGCTGACCAATGGACAGTCCATTCGGCGCATCAGCGGGGGAGCAAAGATCGTTGTCCCCATTATTTACGGGACCAACAGCACCGCTGCTTCATACAGCGGTTCTGACACTATTGCAACCACGGCACAGACCGGCATTACAGCGGCTGAGTTCGATTGGAAGCAGTACGCTGCCACAGTAACCATTACGGGCATTGAGGAAGCAAAGAACAACGGTGAAGCACAGATCATTGACCTTCTTGAAGGCAAGATCATGCAGACCGAAGAGACAATCATTGAGAACCTGAACACAATGTTCTGGGCTGACGGCACTGGTAACAGTTCCAAAGACTGGAATGGTATTCAGAACCTCGTGACCGCTACGGGCACTGTCGGTGGAATTGATTCCACTGGTGCAGGTAACTCGTGGTGGGTGGCAGGCAACGTCAACGAAGCAGGTACTCTTGCTTTGGCTTCAATGTCAAACGCCTACAATGGCATTTCCGTTGGAAATGACCAGCCGTCGATTGTTATTACCACACAGACTGGTTATGAGTCCTATGAGGCTCTCCTCCAGCCTAACCTTCGGTACACGGATGCAGCGACTGCTGACGCCGGGTTCCAGAATCTGCTGTTCAAGGGCGCTCCGGTGACCTACGATAGCGGTTGCCCTTCAGGTGAAATGTACTTCCTTAACACGAAGTACCTGCGCCTTGTTGGACATACTGAGACTTGGTTCCAGCCGACACCGTTTGTGAGGCCCACCAATCAGGATGCCCGTTACGCACAGATTCTGTGCTACGGCAACTTGACGGTGAGTAACCGTTCACGCAACGGTCGCCTTTACGGCATCACCAACGCGTAACACTAGGAACAAAACATGTCTCGTGAAATCGCTGTCTCTTACGGCACTAACGCTGTGCCTGCGGGTTCCATAGGCTCCGTAGCATCCTCCCACTACGCTCCCGGCTCTCAGGCTGGTGCGCGTTGGGTGCCCGGAGTCAGCGAATCCCCAGAGATAAGTGAACCTCCCGCTTCACGAGACATGTTTTGTTCCGCTACGACCCTCGGCGGGACCGCTTGTAAAGCGCGTCCCGTCAGGGGGTCGGACCTATGTCAAGGCCACACTAGACAGAAAGCGGCAGCGGAATGACCGCCATGACGCTTACACAGATGCGTACACAGGTGCGTGCTGTGGTCGATATTGACAGTACCGATATTTCTGACACTGTAATGGACAACATCTTGGGTCAGGGTTTCGACACAATTGTTTACTCCGAGAAAAGGTGGCCGTTCTTTGAAACGTCCACAACCTTTACCACGGTCGATGGAACCAAAGATTACGCTCTCGCAACTGTAGGCGCCTCGGTCACACAAGGTGTCCGTGAAGTTATTTCTTTGCGTAACGATGATCACATCTTTTCTTACATTGGTTCTGATGCAGCCGATTACGATTATCCGCTAGATGTCGCCACTTCGGGCGATCCGTGGGAGTGGAGTTTCTGGAACGACACGGTACGCCTGTATCCAACGCCAGATACGGCAGCAACTATTTATGTACGGGCTGTACGCAATCCGACTTCGTTCGGGGTTGGTACCGCCGACGGGACAAGCCCCGATTTGCCTGACGCATTTCACCCAATTCTTGTAACTTACGCTATTAGTAAAGCATATTTGCAGCAGGAAGATCCTGTTATGGCAAATCAGTACGAGTCGCAGTTCCATCGCGATCTTGACAATGTGGCACGCAGGTTTGCTGATACGCCTGCCCCTCAGCCTATGGTGGCGAATAGCCGTCGATCCCAACGCTATTCGGCGGGTCTTGGTGCGTTGCGCTACGCCAATAGCGGTGGCGTGATCTGGTAGCGGGCAATGGCCCGTGAATTCAAACTAGAGGTTCTGGAAGCCTTCACTGGCGGGTTGAACCTCAGGTCTGACCAGTTCAACCTTGCGGATAACGAGTCCCCCGACATGCTCAATGTCGTTGTTGACCCTAGGGGTGGTATTCGTCAACGAGATGGTGTGGATCGTTTGAACACGACTGCTCTTAGTGCCGACATTGAAGGCATTTGGGGGTTTCATACTGATTCGGGAACAAATCAGATAATGGTCAATTACGGCACGAAGGTGGCTTACGCCACTTCAGCCAATTTCACTGATCTGACAGGGATCACGGCGCGTACAAGCGGTTCACGCGTGTATGGCATAACGATGAACAATGTTGCTTACGGTGTTTCTCGTGATCAGGTGTCATTCAAATGGGATGGTTCAACGGCTTCCGATTTGGGAACGACGTTGGATGGCACAACAGGCAACTTCCCGACCGCACAGTATGTTGCTTTTTGGAACAATTTTGCGTGGGTTGCGAACACGGTCGAATCAGGTACCGATTACAAGTATCGGGTTCGCTGGTCGAATGTCAACGACCCAGAAAAGTGGACTGCTGCCGACTATGTAGACATCGACAAGGGTGAGCATGGTGACTACATCACTGGGATTGTTCCTATGGGTGATCGTTTGTTGGTGTTCAAAACCAATAGTGTTCACGCTATCTTCGGATGGGATTCTGACTCATTCCAAGTTGTGACTTTGACCCACGACGTTGGTTCAATTGCTTTGTCGTCGCCTGCATCGACTACGTTCGGGGCGTTCTTTTGGCACGCCACAAACGGCATCTACGTTTATGATGGACGCCAATTCACTTGGGTTTTTGATAAGTTGCAGCCAGCGATTGATGATGGCCGTATCGACAACTTGATTACGAACCCTCCACAATTGGCGTGGGGTAACAATAAACTTTATGTTTCAGTTGATTGGACTGAAAACGGTACAACTGCCAGACGAACCCTTGTTTACGATCCGACATTGGGTGGAACCGTTAGTCATCATGCCAACAATTCTGACTGGCTGATGCAGCGAGGCGAAGGTGGCGCATGGGTGTCAACAGACATTGACGCTGCCCCACTGTATGCGTATCGTCCCCCTAACGCTGCACCCACCGTTTACGGTGGATGCGTTGCCAATACGGGCGTGCTAATAGATGTTGAAGATCCGCAGAATCGTACAAGTGATCGTTATGTGGGGGCAACCGAGGCACACATTTCGTCATATTTTGTGACTCGGTGGGTGTCTGGGCGTGACCCAATTGTGAAGAAGCGTTGGGGTCGTCCAAGGGTTGTTGTGTCTGCTGAGGCGACGGTGACGTTGCCGGTCACTATCTATAAAGATTACGATAAATCAGAACAATCCAATAGTTTCGATTTGTCTATTTCGGGCAAGGTGTCTCAGTCGCGGTGGGATACTGCCAAGTGGGATGATGCCGATTCAGCGTCTGCCTACTTCGCTGAATGGGATGCCGTTTCGTCTAATTTGACTGCGAATGTGCAGAATCTGCCCACACTTGGGACAGGTAGAAGTATTAGTATGAAGGTGAACGGACCTTCGTCAGATAACCATTGGGAAGTGAACGCTTTAGCGTTTACTTATACGCCAAGGAGACTACGTTAGATGGGCACGCTTGCTGTCACGAACGATTTTTCGGCGGGCACCACGATAGTTGCCTCCGACATGAACCAGAATTTTACGGATGTGGAAACATTCGTGAATTCAACGCCGGGTGTCGTCCAAAACGACATTGTGGATGCTAAAGGTGACATTGTTGCTGCTACGGGGGCAGATGCTGTTTCCCGTTTGGCTGTTGGCACGAACGGTCAGGTGTTAAAGGCTGATTCGACGGCTGCTACTGGTTTGGTTTGGGCCGCTGACAGTACTACGGACGCTACGAAACTGCCGTTGGCTGGTGGTGCTATGACTGGGGCGATCACTACCAACAGCACCTTTGATGGCGTTGATATTGCAACAAGGGATGCGGTCCTGACCTCTAC
>ENA-OREN01002833-OREN01002833.1-marine-metagenome-genome-assembly--contig:-NODE-2833-length-16882-cov-5.388277_pt1 | contig 16882 bp, 33 predicted proteins | sample MGYA00248624_ERZ508555 | MGnify/ENA primary metagenome ERZ508555 (study PRJEB26222, sample SAMN06267773) | marine metagenome | isolation source: Saanich Inlet, British Columbia, Canada | place...
AATGCGAATAACGATAAAGTTCATCACCTGTCTGCCAAGTATTGATTTGAGGATTGGTATTAAAGAATTAATTTACATCTAGTAAGACGTATTTGCCTTTAGTCTTGTTCCATTTGATCCATTTTGGTAAGGGTATGAATTTCATGTCTTATCTTTTGAATTTTGGTATGTGACCATGTACTGAATCTTGGATTTTAGCAAATCTAGCATAGTTTTCACCTCTTTGATTCATTAATGCAATTTGTTCTTTTCGTGCATTTTGCACTTCATTAAATGCTTTTTCACGTTCAGGACTATGAACATTTTTGTAATGTAATGACTTATGTTTTTCATCTAACTGTTTTATCAATTCATTATAATTTTTTATTTTTTCTTCTATGGGTTTTTCTATTTGCTTTTCCTCATCATATAACTTATAGATCATATCATTTTTGTAATCTGGTGTCTGTGTAGGATCAAATCCTTTAGGTTTTGATTTTGTAAACTTATCACCTAACTTATAATCTAATTCATGTCGTTTTTTGGTATCAACTAAATCTTCTAAATCATACTGATTTTTCCTTGCGTTTCTATGCAATAATGCAAAACTGATTGATGATGATTTTCGTATCTCTTTTTCTTTTTCTTCTTTTTGATCTAATTCCCACTTAATATCATCTAATTGATTTCTTAACTTTTCTACTATTGGTTCATTTTTATAATATTGTTCTCTATCATTACGCAATAAATCAATTGAACTAAGTTCTTTTATTTTATTTTCTATTTCTATATACTTTGGATTTTGAAAATATAATTGATGATTTTTCCATGTATCATCATATTGTTTATCTCTTAGAAATGCCTTATTTCGGTTGTCTGATATTTTTGCTGAAAGTCTTTGAGCATTTCTTAACATTAAGGCATCTTTTTTATTTTTTGGTGTTACTAGAAAATGTTCGTTATCTAATGACGGTAAATTCTTTATTCTATGTGTTTTTAAATTAGCAAACATTGCTTTTTCATTTTCACGATTCATAGTAACTTACTCATTTCATTTATTTTGTTTTTACATTTTGCACATACTTTGATAGGTGTTTTTGCATCATCTAATAATTTAGCATTGTATAACTTTGTGGTTTTTTTATGACAGAAATTACATTCAGGGTTATCAGCAAACTTTGGGTTTAAACGAGTTTTTTTATTATGAATTATTACCTTTTTATTATTGCCTAATCCAGTAACAGTATGTGTTTCGTAATTAATATGCCTTGACATTTCGGGATCATTGTAATGTGAATAACTTTTATCAATAAACATTCTAGTCTGTGTTGGTTTATCTTTATTCCAATATACTTCATTACCATTTTTTAATCCGTCTTTTATTACCTGTTTAATTAATTCTCTACGTTCATTTGCAGTTTTGCCACCAATCATGTGCTGTGTATCACCCTCTTTTTCTACGGTATGAATATTTGTGTTAAAATCTAACCCTGCTAACGAATTATCTTTTTTCTTTTTAGCAAACATTGCTTTTTCATTTTCACGATTCATTGTTTAATCACCCTCTTGACCAATTTCATAATGTCTTATAGGTATATTTCTTATTTCTGCTTCTTTCCTAACTAAATTATTACTTGGTACATCTTTAACTATTTGACCATCATCAGGATTTCTTTGTTGAAACGAACCTTTTGTACGCTGTACCCAATTAGCATTACAAAATACACAATTATAATTTATTCTACCTTTTTCTGATTGTTGTTTATCATAATAATGTTTAATTGATTTTGCATAAAGGTGATCTCTACTTTCTTTACAATTCTTTAATGGATATTTTAATTCACATCTTGTAAAATGTTTTTCTTTTGTAAATGAATTTGCACCATCAGCTAATCTTCTGTTGTGTTGTTTAATACCCATACTTTGTGGACTACCACCAGTTAATTGTAATGAACTTCTTTTTCTAGGTTTATACCCATTATATCGTCTTATTTTAGCAAACATTGCTTTTTCATTTTCACGATTCATTATCTAAAATATCCTCTATTTGTCGCATACGTTTGAAACCACCAGCACGTTTTAAATATTCATCAGTATCAATATATCCATTAATATCGCCTTTTGGTAAGTCGCTTTTTTTTTGCAAAACATAGTCGGTCATAGAACCATCTTTATAATTTATTACACTTATCGTAGGTTTTCCATCAAAGGTACTTGTTTTCCATAATTCAATCATAACTTTATCTGATTTAATTTTTGATTGTTTTTTACTATCTAATCCAAGTTGTTCTTTTGTTAATCCTGATTTTTTCTTACCAGCAAACATTGCTTTTTCATTTTCACGATTCATACCTGATTATTTTCCTCTAAACTTGTAAATATAGTTTCTTGCTTGGTACGCTTTGGTGACAGTTTTGATAATTCCTTATCTTCAAAACTCATCTTGTTTGTAATCCAAGTGATTGCACATTCAGTATGAAATAGGCAATCCAATCTTCGATAGCCAAGTGCAAGTTTGAAATCAACTGGTGTGTAGGATTTGCCAATCTGGTCTTTTTCTAATTCTGGTTCTTTTAATGGATATTTGCACCATCTGCAAAGTCTGTTTCTTTCAATGACCAGTATCTTTTTGGCATTGTTTACTTTATCATACAATTCTGATATGTTGTTTTTTAGCTCCATTACTGATTTGAAATTAGGTTCAGGATTGCCATTTTCTCTAGCGTTTCTGATTGCTTCTCTTTGTTCAGATAAGTTATTGCCACTTTGTAATTCTTTTTTTACTTTTTCTATCTGGTCATAACAAGCTCGAATTAGATTATTGTAGGCATTTTCTTTTTCCATTAATTCATTGATAATTAGATTACTGTGTAATTTGCACAAATGAAATACCTGATTGATTCTACCACATGGATCATAGAACCAGAAATATGTTGAATCAGTTGCCTTTTGATTGCATACTATTCCAGCAGAATTTATGGCTTTACAGGTAGCCATTTTAATCTAAGTCAAGAGCTCCACAATCAGAAATGTCTTTTACAATCAACGGAACTAGATGTATGATTTCTTCTTGTTGTAATCTTTTTACGATAACATCATTTGTTGGATCAATTAGTGCATCTAAAATAAGGTTGAACTTTCTATCATCTAGGTTGTACTTATCACAAATTAAATTCATTTTCCATAACTTTGTAGTCATTGCTTGTTTTTCCTTTTGTCAATCAGATTGATAACGCCTACTGTTACAAAGCCTGAAATTATGATTGAAATTCCCATTGCAACTAAAGTTATTGCAATTAAGTTATGATAAATGATTATAGTTCCTGAAATTGTTACAAAGAAAAACAATGTCAAATATCCTAGTATTGTCATATCTCTATCTACTTTGGTATCTATGAAGTTCATAGAGATATTCCCTCACCATCACATACTTTACAAACTGCATTACAGTATTCACCTGTTCCTAAACATGGTTGACACCTACACCAACTACAATCACATTTGATTCCTTTCCATGTATGATTTGGACAATCAACATAAACTTTAGAAATACTTTTTCTGTAATCACTTGCTTCTTTTTGTTTTGTAACCATACTAATCTCTAAGAATAAATGGTATAAAGGCATATCGCTTAGGTAGTTACAACAGTATCTTTATTATCTAGTTATAATTATAGACATTATGGTAACACAAACAATACAAAGACCAATATCTTGTTCTGCTTGTGATGATAAATTCTCTACAAAAAATGGTAATGAAATGAGAGAACATTATCAAGCAAAACATGATATAGTTTGGTCAGGTATGAAATACCAATATGGTTGGACAGTAGGTTCAACTAACACATACAGATGGCTACATTCTGATTCGTTAGAATTAGATGAAGAATATCTTAGAAAATGTGATCATTGTAACAAACCATACATTGCATACAACCACCAAGATGATTGTGATGAATGTCTAAAATTAGATGTTGTGCAAAAATCAGTAAAGTATAGTTACAATCGTTCACCAATTGAAAGAACAAACCATTACACGCACTTTTGTAAAGTATGTGGTGAAAAATCAAATGATGGTTTTGAATTAAGAAGTCATGGTGAATTACAGAAAATAGATGGTAAATTACAATACATTTGTAATCCCATCTAACTCATTTTTATTTTTTATTTTTTATTATGGTACAAACCTATCTTTTCCACCATGTCTAATTCCCATGAAATGACAGGAATCACATTGCTGACTAGCTAACCAACTATGTGCTGTTTTAGTTGAATTTGTGATATTGCATTTTCCACAACGTTTGCATCTCATTTGTCTAAACCGTTTTGTGATATTCTAGCTAATAATGTTTGGATATAGGAATTTTCAGTTTGTTTTGTTACACCCCATAACTTGCATTTCATTCTAAGTTCATCTTCTGTTGATCCTCTCATTGCCATTTGTAACAATGTTCTTAATCGACCTGAACGTATTGCATCTGCTTTCATAACTTTCTACCTACTATCTTATATTCAAACTCAATTCTACCATTAGCATCTACATCAGACATATCATAAGTTTTGCATATTTTTTCAAAGTTTGTTATAACATCTAATGATTGAACACCTACTCTTGATAATATGTATTTTTTTGAACAATCATCTAATATGATCATTTTTGCTATTTTTAAATGTCTTACATAATAACCAGTTTTTGATGAACCATTGTAACCAGATTTTTTTTTGCTGTTTTCCATAATTTCACTATAAGTCATTGCACCGTTAATTCCTATTGTTTTTAAAATAATTCTCATATCTTTGTTGTTTATTACACGATAAACTTTTGCCAACATATTATCATCAACCATCAATTTAACATTCCCTCACACTTTTTGCTGTGTTTCCACAAGTCACCAAATGGTTGTCCACACTTACTGCAATGCAAATCAGGAAAAACTAGACCATTATCATCTAAGTCTGAAATCTTCATTGGCAAGTATTGTTGTAACTACTTTGTATAAAAGAATTAATTTAGCAGTTATTTCCAACGGTACATACTTTGTCTATTACTGGTTCACCAGCGTTAAGGTTGTTAATTGTTCTACCGTAGTAAATTTCCAATATGTAATCATCATAGACAATGTTTTCTATAACAAATGATTGGTCAAGGTTCAATGGTGTTTTGACAATTCCAGTTGTGTCTGTAATTCTGATTTCACGATACATTGATTTGAAATCAGGGTGATTTGCATCATACTTTTTTGTCGGATTGTCTTTGTCAATTAATACAATTTCAGCATGAATAAACTCACTTTCTAATGCAATGAAATCCAATGGTGTTAAAGATAATTTATCTATCCATGTGTTTAGATATGGGAATTGACAATCCCATTGGTAATTAGCTGGATCAGATGTATCAATTGTTACATAAGGTGATTGACCAAATGGTGCTTCTAATTGTGCATCTACTTCTACTGTTAAGTTACACAACTGTCTATTATCAGAATTTGGCAATCTCAAATCTGCTTCTGTTTCTTGTTTTCTTACTTCATCTTTGTACTTTTCAGTTTCTTCTGTTGTTTCAGGACATAGTTGTGGAATTATTGCACATACCAATCCATCTTCTGTTGCAGTTTCTAAATTACCTAGAACTGGAACTATGAATATTATTGCAAACAAAAGAAATGCAACTGCAATGATTAAAGTTGTAATTCCCAATTATAATCCCTGTGAGAATACTTCGTTAGGTGATTTAATATTACTATCATCATCTGATGTTACTGGTCGTCTTTGTTGCATCATTGTTCTTTGATTACTATTGCTCTCATTGTTATCATCACTATCATTTGATGATTTTTTTATCCAATCCCATTCTGGTCTTTCTTGATAATCATCACCCTCAATCTCATGTAACTTTGTTAATTCTTTTTTTACAGTATCTAACATTGGCTTATCCATTTTCTTAGATTTTTGATTTAACAATCTTTGAAGATTTTGTATCTTCATATTGTTTGGTTCATCTGAACTGATTATATTTTTAATTCTAATGTTAATCTCTTTAAATTCTGCTTCATTTTTTGCTTTTCTTTCTTCGTTCTTTTGCTGGATTTTGCCATGTATTCCAGTAATTTTTCCCTTTGTATTGTTTGCAAATTTTTCCAAATGTTTTCTTTTTTGGTTGTCTGATTCGTTTTTATCATTATCAAACATATTGAATTTCTGTGATGCGTTATCCCATCTTAATGCTGATTTTTTTATCGGGTATGCCTGACCACTACTGTTAGTTTTAAATTGCAATAATCTCTATGGGAAAAATCTATTATTTAAGATTAATTAAAGTCACATTATAGGCGTGTTTTGATACAAATATTCTCATTATCCAGTTGGGAAATCATTTCGTGTTTGGAATATTTCTTTCATCATTGAACTGCCATAAGCCATTGACATTTCTTTTTCTTTCATTAATATGATGTTCAATCCCTGTGAATACACACGCAATAAATTGGGTACAACTTCTTTTCTAAATATTACTCTATGAGTAGATAGGTAATTGTCATAAGATATACGGTTGAAATCTTCAAACATCTCTACGCCCTCACTTTGCCATTCAACGACCAATTCCCAATACTCTATTATCTTCATAGTCTTTTTTTGCAAGTCAATAGTTGATTGATATGGATCATTTGGGTTAATTGGTGCTGGTTTTGATTTGCCTGAAAACAAAGATGCCAATCCTTTCTTTTCTGGTTCGGGGTTTGTTGGAATATTAATCGTTTCACCTTGTTGCTGGTTTGGTAAGATTAACGGTGTCTGATTCTTTTCTAGTCTGAACAACCTTTCTTTCATGTCTGATATTACTGGTTCAATCTTATCAAGTGCAGTAGATATTATAACCTGATACTGCTCAAATTCACTTTGATTTTCTAACTTGTACTGGTATGGTATTTGTTCTGAACCATTAGTAGGCTTTAGGAAAAATCCAGCTAGGTTAGTTATTGCTGATTTTAAATCTGCTTCTGTAATTGGCTTTGATGCACCTTGCATATCATGCTGAAATCTAATGATTTCAGACATTTCAGATGCAATTGATTCTCTAGTCGGGCTACTCATCTTTATCACTATCCAATTTTAATTCATCAATGTTACAGTTCTCATGGAAATACTTGTGCAAATCATTTAATATGTTAGGGTAATCAAAATGCAATCTGCTATGTTCAGGATCATCTAACATCAATGTTTTAATCTCATCACATTTTTCATCACTAACATCTAGGTTCTTTATTGGCATGATTATAATAAGTACAATTACTAGACCAGCTAAAATTGCAACAAGCAATCCAATCTGATATGATATGTAGTTATCGTCATTCATCATCAATCATCTTTTGTTCCTTTTCCTTATTCTTGTTTTGGATATAAGCTAATCCACCGATTATTATAATTGCGATTATCATTCCTACAAACTGTGCTGTTTGAGGTGCTAACTTTGGAAAGAAATCAGGAATAAACATTACAGACATTGATCCCAAAACTACTGCAACTAATGCCATCATAATATTCTGTTTTTCTTTTTGTGTTGCTTCTACCCTACCAGATACAACATACTCTTTTTGCCCTAGCTGTCTTTTCTTCTTTTGTACCTTTTGGTTTGATTCATGTAAATCAGTAGTTGTCTTTTCTAACTGTCTGGTTGTTTCGTTTAGCTCGTTTCTTAGGTGTTCATTTTTTAGCAATGCGTTTGTTACAAATGGTGCAAAGTCTAGAGCTGATGCTAGTGCCTTACCGTTAGTTATTTCTTTTATCTCAATATGATGTGTCATGCCACCAACTGCACGATTGTCAAAACCTACTACTTGTTTTTCAGACACCATTGGTAGAGGTGACATGATCCACCAATCATCTAAGTTTCTATCTTCGTTTAGAACTTGTACTTTCTTAGCTGATGAATATGCTACAACATTTCTTGTTCTTTCTTTAGTTAGCAATGAACGCCATGTGAATTTTCCTTTTTGGTTTTCCCATGAATAAACATCAGACTTTAGATCACCTGATGAGATAATAAATATTCTATTTCCAAACTTATCCATAATATCACTATCATCAGGATTTTTCATTGTGTAGATGAACAAAGTTTTTTCTTTATACATCTGCTTTAGAACATCAGGTACTACTTTGAGCTGTTCTTCTTGTTTTAGCAAATCTAGTTCTTCATCATCAATCATTTCCCATTCTGCTAAATTTCCCTCTAGTGCATATTTACCCATTATATCAATGCGATAATGTCCAATAGGTGATCCTGAACCTTCAAAGTCAAATCTACGTCTTAACTGCACAAGTACAATTAATGCGATAAATGCTACTGCAATTACTGCTATTACAATTGCAATCGTTGATGTGCCTTGCAATAATTCTGTAAATAACCCACCAGCACCAGATGCTATATCTTCTGCAATGGTCATTTAGAACCTGTCCTATCTTTTATCATCTTTATTACAACATCATACTTTGTTTTGAAATCTTTATCGTCATTGTACTTTGATATTGTCTTATACATTTTTGATTGAATATCATACAATTCATCTGTTGATTTTTTGTTTAATTCCTCGTACAAATCTTCTGTTGGTTTAGGTTGTGATTTGTCTTTTATTCCAAACTGTGACAATGATTTTTCTTTTAGTTTTTCAAACATGGTCATGCCTTTTGTGACTTTATCATCTGTTATGGCATCAACTTTTTTTATTGTTTTTTTGTCTGTTGTTTTGTCATTGCTGTTTACCATTTTTAACAAGTTTAATGATAGTGACTTTTGATCATCTTTAGGCTTAGGTAATGGTTCTGGTAATGCGTTTACTTGTTTTGTTTCAGGCTTTGGCAAATTATCAATGAACTCTTTCATGTCTTTTTTGTTGTTGAAAGCAGTAATTGTAATATCTCTTAACCCTCTTTCAATTTTGTCTAATATGTAATCTATTTTGGTGTCCTGATATTCAGTTGATACTCTCATTAGTTTTATCGCATCAGCAAACTTTAATGTCATTTTGCCAAACTGCTTTGATACAAGTATAGAGTTGGCAGTATCTTTTGACTTTGACAATTTCATAAAGAACAATATTACAATGAATGTTAGACCAACGCCAGTTACAGCTATTACTATAATTGAAATCATGTCATTTGTCTGGTCTTGTTTCAGATGTGTTATTTCATGTTGTTCTCTTTCATATTCTGCAATGGTATCTATGATTTCTTCATCTGTCATTATATGAGGTGCTGGTGCTGTATTTAGCTCAATAATCTTGCAAAAGTTATTTCTGTCTGTATGCCAATTTCCTACCTGATTAACCATATTGTCATTTGTGAATATTTCGTACAGAAAGTTTCTTGATTCATTGCTGGTGCTGTCATAATCAATATGAATCTCTATTGTGAATAAATCAGTTGAGTTGGTAGCAAAAAAGAATCCCTCATTGTTAAAGTCTGATGCAAACAAACTTTGTGGATCTGTACCTTTTACAGATGGAATTACATTTGGCGTAGATGGATAAGTCAATGTAAAACGCATTGGTGTATCAACGCCATCTTGTATGCTTAGATACTCACAATTCTCATTTTCATCTGTTGATAATGCGTTTTCTATTGAACCCCTAGACAACTGACCAAATGCTGTTGCTGGGATAAGTAAAATTAAAGCAAATATTAGTAACACAACTAACTTGTATATTTTTTTCATTTAACATCACGTTTTCCCTTTTTTTTTGCCTGACCAATACTTCTTGCGTTGTTTCTAACTATGCCTTTTTCTTGCAACTCGTAGGTTCTACCAATAACCCATGCTAGTAACTCGTTTTTTGTTAATCCTTTTGTAAAAATTTCAAATTCCTCAACTGCGATTGAATTTAGAACTTTGATATTATCAAATCCACTACTTGCTAATTTACTGTTAATTTTTTTAAGTTGATCAACGGTTTTGAAAGGTAATTTAAGATTTGGATCTTTTCTAGCACCTATCATTGTAATATTTAGGTAGTTTTAAGATATTTAAGAATTAATTTAGCGTTTCTTTGGTTGCCAATACAAAACAATTACAATTAATGCGAAAATCAATGCACCAATGATATAGATAGGATCATGTAACATTTCGTGGAAATCTTCCATTGTCATAGCTCCAATCCATAATATTGAAAATACTATAATTGCAATTGGTAGATAAACATGAAAGAATTTTTGAACTGATTTGAAATTTGCACTAGCCATTTTGTTAATCCTTGTGTTTTACTATTTGTGAAACCATGTGACCATTATGGTGTCCTTGTGCAACTACTGTGTTTTTATGTTTTAGGAAAATTGGATTTGCGATATGTACTTTCTTTTTATCATGTACTGAATATAGATTCAATCCACCTGATGAATGACCATGTGTTGCATGAATTAACGCATTTTGCTGTTTTGTTAATTTTGTTCTTTTAATCATTTCTTTGAGAACACCAAACTTTCGTAAATTGCTTCTGATACTGTTAATTCATTTTGTAGTTTATTGATATGATTTCTTAATCTGGTAATCTTTGATTGTTTTTGTGTCTTTGATTTGTTTTTGAACTTATCATCTAGGTTTTGTCTAACAAACGTATCTGATTCGATAAAGTCATTTGCAATAACTGATGATACCTTACTATACTTGATATGATTCTTTTTTGATACACTTACTGCATAATCGTTTAGGAAATTTGGATTTTCAGATAATTTTTGTTTTAATGAAATCTGCATTATCTTGACCTTTTTTCCTTTATCAAAGAATTGAGAGTATTCAATGATGCTTTGTGAATACTTTGATCATTTCCTCTTGCTGATGTTGATACATGGTTTTGGAATTGTTTTAACGCAAAATCTAATTCTGTATTTGTTAATGTTTTTGGTTGTCTAACTTTTCTCATAACTGCACTTCTTTGTGCCATTGATTTGAATTTCAACATTTAGCCTTGATTATATTGATATAAAAGAATATTGTTTGGTGAAACTTAATCGGTTCTGATGTACTACCTTGAACATTTCACCTTACAATTAGGCTTTGTAAAATTTGCATTTAATTTTTGGTGTCAAGTAATTTCACCTACTTGATCTAATTCCACACACACAAACATAGTGATCCAAATAGTTGATTCATGCCTAAATGATACAAACCCTAACAATAGGCATGGTTAAGACGATACTATGTTAGGCATGAACAATGATTACTTTGTAATAAAAATAAAAAAAGATTACTAATTAATAATCTTCACATAACTAGATGATCAACTAGGTGAATCTATTGGCATCATCATAATCTGGTATGCCCTCATCTAATACTTGTTGTCTTGCAACATCTTGTTCTCTTGGAATCTCACCGTAGAAACATACATGGATATTATTGCACTTTGAGTAATCACAATCACCATTGACCATGTTTAGATAAAATTCCTCATAACCACCTACAACATCAACCATCTGATCATACCACCTTTTGACAGTTACTTGGCTTGAATCATTAGCTATTTTTGAACCACGATTTAACATTCGATTATAACAAATGTTTTTGTTTTCTATCAAGTAGGCATTAACCCAATTGTAAAACAATGGCTTTGAATCTTCTGATTTCTTTTGTTCAGGTGTCCTATCCCTGCTAGGCATAACTGGTCTTGCAGACTTTGTATTTTTTCGATTGCATGAATAACATAGTAGGCGTAAATTGCCACCATGAGTTCCATCTTTAGAATCACAATATCTTGTATCGCCATCTATGTGATCAATAACTAATACTGGTAAGGTTCTGTTTGGTTTTGATTCTCTTATCAAAGTCTGAACATCTTTTGCACATGACACGCAATGATACCCATCTCTTGACAATAACAGATTAACCCAATACTCTCTTTGTTTTGTAGTAAAATCAACACGCTTCATTGGCATATACCATTTTGGTATAATTTGTCTTTAAAATCTTTTACTTTATTTTTGTTGATTAAAAGCAGTACATTGTATGCGTTATGGGCGTGTTGTTTCTTTCCGTATTTGTCTTTGAGCTGTTGTTTGTCAAGCTCGAAATAGATTGCACCCCTTAGTGGATAGTAAAATGCAAACCCATTTGGATTGACTTCTATTCTGTTTGGTTCTACAATGTCTTGCCAGTAAGAGGTACGCATATTGGTTGTAGGGATCAATATTATGGCATTAAAGTTATGTTTCTGATATTGCTCGTATATTCTCATAAGAAATGATTTGTAATCGTTATGAGGTGCATTAGCCCATACTGAATTGGGTACTTTGCCATTTGGCAATACAAATTCAGTTATCATTGCATCTTGTTCTTTAGATATGTGTTCAACACATCTAGAATTATTAGCTGATGCAAACACATCAAGTTCTGGTGGATCAATCCCTAATTGTGATAATGTATCTACTATTGAATAGTACACATCTTCTGGTGTTTCTAATCGATTTGCTTTAGAATCTTGTGATTCATTTGGATCACTTTTGATAATACTTTCAGTTTCATTTTTCATTGGCAAGTATTTTTTAAAATTAATAGTATAATAGAATTAATTTAAGTTGGATCACTTTTGTGTGCGTGTCACACGTGTATAATTGGTAATGATAATAACTTAAAATCTTTCAAAGTCAACAAAATTTTTTTTTCTTTTGTAATTTACTCATGATACCATACCCTAAAACCCTATGGGAAATCAGTAAGTTTGGTATATCTCACGCCTGAAAATCATACTTTCATACCCTAAATTATACCTGAAACATACCTAGATTCGTGCCTAGTATTACGAGTATGAAATTCTATGCAGTTTCAAACTTTTTCTTTAGTTTTGCAAACTTGCTACCAATATGTAATGCAGATATGGTTGAAAAGTCAAGTGATGAAGATAATTCACCGTTCTTTTGTTTAACTGATAACTTTTCACCAACATTAGCCCATGTTGTACCCTTTATTGATTTGAGCTGTAACATCTCTTGATAGAGGTTTCTTTCATCAACATTTGAAACTTTTGCCCTACCTTGTGATGTTGATTTCTCTATCAATGATTGATCATGGATTAAGCTAATCCCTGTAATCTTTTGCCACTTATCGACTGGTTCTTTGTGTCTAATACCTAGTGCTGGTACTGGAAACAGTTTAGGATTATAGCCATCTATTAGACCATAAAACCATGTCTTGTTCAACGATTCAATGATAGGATAAGATGAATCTGCATACTGCCACCCTAGTTTGTTAAATCTAAAATGTTCTGCAATCTTTTCTCGTTTTGCTTTGATTACTGGAAATATCCAATCAAATTGATCACCAGCTAGCTGTTTGTTCCATTTTTTGATGCACCATACGTCAATCTGGTTTCTGATTGATGATATGGCATCACCTGTGTTTTGATAATCAAATACACCAGAAATTGAACCATGTCTAGCTAATCTTACAAATTCCAAGAAACCTTTCTTTGTATTCTTTGAGTAACCTGATTGATCACCTTTCATCATACTAGGGAATAATTGACCAATTTCTCTTAGCTGAAATGCCATCTTGTGATATGATTTTTCCATCTTTGTCAATGGTCTGCCTAAATCTTCTGGTGTTAGTTGATCAAAATGCTCATTTGCTACCTTTAGTATTCCCCTGAAAATAATTTCCAATGTAAGAAACATTACCTTTTCAACTGGAAAAGCAGTTGTGTTAAATGTCATAATTCTTCGTTCAGTTCGGCATCTTAGTATTTCTGATGTAAGAATCTCTAAAATCTTATCATTTTGTTCACTATACGGTTTTACTGTTGCAACAGGGATTTTTACTAGCCTTACTAGAGGGTATCGGGTATTTACCTGTGAGTTGAATCTGTCTATTCCCTCTTGGTCTGTAATCATTGATTCAGGTGCAATTATTGTTATTGGTATTCTCTTTGTGTACGGTTGTCCATCTGCGTTTAGACCAACTTTAGGTAAGCACCAGAAATAATTCTCATAAAATGGTGCTGAAAACAAATCCAAACAAGTAAAACCGTTTCTGTGATAAATTTCCAGCAATGAATCACCCAAATATGATTTACCAGCTCCCCTAGCTCCCAAAATACCTGTAAATTGCTGTTTGTTTAAGTCAATTAGCGTACCATGCTTTGAATCAACGGTATCTTTCCTTATCTTGATAACTTGTGACACTAATCAACACCAGCAATGAATGAATCTTGTTTCTCTATAAAATCTTCCATTCCCAAACCCATACCAGAATGATCAATTATCTTTTGAAATGATATGCTTATGATATTCCAGTTTTCGTTAAAGAAATACTCGAAATCTTCCATTAGACTATTGAATACCTGTCTTGTTATGTGGTACGATTTCATTGTTAGTGAAGTCATATCTTGTTGTGTGAACTTTGGCATTGATCCATCTGACATTTGATGAGTTAAACCAGCATCATTGATTAGCGTTGCATAGCTAGAACCCTCAAATGCGTACTTTAGTGGAATTGATTCTCTAATTTGGATTAGTAATGTTTCATCTGAAATTTTTTGGTTTGGTATCATGTTTCTGAACTTTGGTAGCTGTACTATCTCATCATAAGGTTCTTCTGGTTTGATGTAATGAAATCTTCGTAAGAACGGATTCTTTAGCACACCGTAATAACAAGTGCCATTCCATATTGCATCTAAACAATATGCTTCTTTTTCAGGGAAATTGTAATCTTTTGGCACTTTGCAGACCTTGTGATCAATTGCTATCTTTACTTGTTTGATAAACTTGATAATGAATTGATTTTTGCTCATCTCGTTTGAAAAATAACTTCCAAAATCTATAATTCCCATACCAGCACTAACGTACTGTGTGAAATCCTGATTACGAAATAATACTGATTTTGGTTGATATTCATCTTGTGACAATGATTAATAGGTAGTTTTAAATTATTTAAGAATTGATTTAGTTAAACCCAACCACGACCACTTGCACCATAAGCACAATTAGTACAATATGTATGAGTACCACCATATTTTCCTCTATGGTGTTTTCCGTAACTATTAGAACCACATTCAGGACATTTAGATTGTTTTCCTACATCTTGTAACATACCTGATTTAAAATTAATTCTTCTTTCTTGCTTTGTTGGTCTAGCTATTTTATTTTTCCAGTAATCAGGTGATGCTGTATTTTTACCATTTGCTAACTTTGCAAAATATGCTCGTTGTTGTGCTAATTTACTTTTACCTTTACCTTTCATTAGAATCTCATTCCTTTTCTGATTCTTTCATCTTCTTCTACTCTTTTTAACTCATCTCTAGCCATCATTGCTTGACCTTTACCTTTCATTATAATCTCAACCTAAAATATCAATACCATTACTAGATGTGTTATATTCAAATGTTGAACCATCATTAGCAATAACTTCCCAATAAGGTACATAAAATCTTCTGTAACTATTTCCTACATCATGGAATCCTTTTAATCTAAATTCTTTAAAATTGTCAAGTACATCTAATTCCCTATATCCCATATTTTTTCTAATGTTTGGTCTGTTTAAAAATTCCAAACCTTTTTGATTTTGTGCTTCTGTTACCATTACACCATTAGAATTATTCCAAATTAAATTGTCTGCCATTTTACCAAATTTTTCTCTTTTTTCTGTACCAGAATTAAGATTATTTGCAATGTGTTGTATTTCACCCTCATGTAAAACTACATCTTTTTTTGCTAGTTTATCTAATACAGCATCTTGTCTTTTTTTTGCTTGTAAATGTGTTGTTAATTGTTTTTCTTCTAAAATATTTCTAACTGCAACTTGACCTTTTAATCTATTGCCACCACCAGCACGATTATTTAAAATACTCATAACTTTCATACGTTGTTTTTCTGATTTGAATTTAAAATTTGAATGATGTGCCATTAGATATTATCACCATGAATCTTAGATTGCATCTGTCTAATGAAATTAATATCATCTTGTGGGATTGGTTTGTATAACCAAGAATGACCATAATGATAACCTTTGTGTGGGTTTGCATTATGTTTTTTCAATAATGCTTGTGCATAATCATAATGAGAATCAAAGTCATTTTTATTTAGATCATTTCCATGTTTTTCTAAGATTTCATTCTGTCTGTCATTCCCTGCTGTAACATCATTTAGATGATGTTTATCCCAAATATTTAACAATCTTTTCATTTCTGAATGAGTTAAACCAACTGGTGTAAATTCGTTTTTACTTAATGCTTTTTCTAACGTGTCATTCATTTGACCACCCTGAACAATGTCACTATGGTTTTGATTCCATACACTAGCTGACATTGACAATGCTAATGGATTTGTATATTTTTTACCATCTGTACCATTAAACGTACCATCTTTCTTTTTCAACTCAATTCTCAATGTAACATTTTTTCTATTTTTACCATAATCTTTAATTTTGCCTATGTTTGGTTCACCATGAATTTTTGCAAACATTGCTTTACGAGATTTGTCATTCATCTTAAGTGACCGTACCTATGCCAACGTATTGAAGTGAATTGTTTTTCTAATTGATCATGTTGTAACAAATATTTGTTATCTGAAATCTTTCCATCAAGTGATTTTTGATCTAATGTATTCATCTTATTTTCAATATCAGATAACTGTCGATTCATGTTTCGCCAATCAACTTTATTTTGTGTATGTGAACCAACATGATGTGCTATCTGTTTATTTGAATCTAAAAACTTTAATTGTTCTTTTTCTTTTTTACTTTTCATTCCTTTATGAATCGGTATTCCATTTAATTTGTATTTACCATCATGTGAATCATATATGATATTACCTTTATTTTTAGCAAACATTGCCTTTCGTGCAGAATCTTTCAACAAAAATACTAGAATTAACGTGTATAAAAGAATTATCTAAACGGTTCTTTGTGGGCTAGTTATCGTTGGTTCAATGAT
>ENA-OREN01002834-OREN01002834.1-marine-metagenome-genome-assembly--contig:-NODE-2834-length-16876-cov-3.799512_pt1 | contig 16876 bp, 12 predicted proteins | sample MGYA00248624_ERZ508555 | MGnify/ENA primary metagenome ERZ508555 (study PRJEB26222, sample SAMN06267773) | marine metagenome | isolation source: Saanich Inlet, British Columbia, Canada | place...
TAAACTTGTTAATACAAAAACTTATTCACCAGGTGAGGGCCGGCTCGGGCGCTGACCGCCGCGACCTTCGCCACCACCTGAGGGACGCTGGCCACCGCGACCTTCACCGCCACGGGACGGACGCTGGCCGGATGCACCTCCGCGGCCACCGAAATTTGGACGCAACTCGTCTTCGGTCAACTTGCCATCCTTATTCTTGTCGAGCTTCTTAAGGGCTGCAACGGCACCCTTAATTTCCTCGGGGGAAATCTCACCGTTGCCATCACTGTCCAGTGCGCTCATCACAGGGAACATCCGCATAAAACCACCTGGTCCTCCCTGACCACCACGGCCACCGGACTGCGATCCACGCTCACGGCTTGTTCCGGACGGACGTTGACGACGCTCGGCGCCCTGACCCCGTTCACGACTCTGTCCACCAGCCGCTCGGTCCGGGCGTTCACGACGCTGAGCACCTTCACCCCGCTCGCGACGCTGCTCACCGGCGGCTCCGGACGGGCGTTCACGACGCTGAGTACCTTCACCCCGTTCGCGACGCTGTTCACCAGCTGCTCCGGACGGGCGCTCACGACGCTGAGCACCTTCACCCCGTTCGCGACCACCGCGTTCCTGCGCGATTGCATCACCTGCCATCATGCCAAAACATGTGACAGCCATTACTAGTTTATATGTCATCTTTTTCATAACACCAAATCAATGGTCTGCTTCAAATATACGATCCATCCTGAAGATGGGTTACAATTTTAGTACACCCACGGACGAGCTTGCTTGATGGATAAAGTTCCATCCCTGGTAATCTTGAACTCAACTTCCATCGCAAATTTTATATCTTCCAAGTTTGTCCCGTATAATTTACTGAACTTGCTATGGATCTTGCCTAAATACCGGTTCATCTGCTCGAGTTGGCCCTCGGTCATAATCAACTTATCATCTTTTAACTGATTGGACTTGCGCATCACCTTGTAATCACTTGGCCGCCACCAATCCAACAAAAGTTCTTCAGGGATTGAATCAGCGTCGGGATTGGTCACCAGATTCTCGCCAACCTGGGTATTGAGGTAATAATTGCCCTTGGTCTGGTACAGGATGTCGTCGGTAACCGCCACACCGTTGGCCACTTCGTCGGAAAAATTTGGGTGAACGAGCACACCAATGGCTGTGGTGAAGTGGTCGATCCGGTAGAACGTACGCTCCTCAAAGGCGCGGAAGTTCCACAGGCTGGCAAACACCTGCTTAATCGTCTTGGCCAAGTGGCCCTCGTCCGACTTGTGAGTGAATGAGTCGTACAGGCCGGCGCCGCTGAAGTCGGGAAGATCCTCGTTATTGGTGCTTGAACGGCAGCGAATCCCTTGGCCGTTGGCGAAGGAATTCTGCAGCTTGGCCAAGTCCCCCATCATCCAGTCGGGCATGCTGCCGGACTTGATGAGTTTACGAAACGCCTTGAGATCTTTGATCTGTTCATCGCGGTTTTCCTTGAACGACTCGTTGCCCAGCATTGCACGGGCCTTGTCGTACAAGACATTGTGTTCCATGAAGGCATCGTAAAAATGAAACGGCACGGCGTGGCCGCTGGGCACGGTGCCATCGGGGAAATCCAGCGTGTGCAGCGTGGCGAGGTTGGTGGCCTTGACGCCGAATGCTGCTGAGTCTTCAAAACCGATTTTGTCGAGCGGCTTGATCTCCTTAACGGACAGGTCACGCTTGGGTGTCTGCACCTTGGCCGGGCGGATGGCAGCGAAATGTTTGTCCACCTCGTCGACCGAGGCCTCACGAAGTTCGTAGCCGTTGGTGGTGACCTTATAGTAAACAAATTTGCCAATCAGCGAGTTGATTTCCTTGTTTTCCGCTGCACCGGTAATGAACGCGTTCGGGACACTGTCCTGAATCGCTCGCAAGTTGACGTGCGATAGGGGCGTTTGTCGCATGGCAGTGATCACACCAGCAACTCGCGGCATTTCATTCGGCAATATCTTGTAGATAACGATGTCTCGTGAAGTGGGCAATTCGTCGGTCTTAATGAGACGCAACCGCCCGTAAGACGCCTCTGTGTTCAAAGGTAGGAAACCTATGTCGCTCTCGAGGTCTTCGTCGAGCACCACGGGGAATTCTGCCGCATCGTACATATCCTTTTCATCAAAGTAGACCGATCGGGCACGTGGCATCGGATAATAGCCAAGTTTACCTTTAAGGTAAGGCATATGTTTGGTCAGCATTTCGTACGAGAGCTTGATGCGCTCGAATGGATAACGATCATTCGGCTCATACTCGAAAGTGAACATGCCCGGCTGGCCATTAGGCGACTTTTTGAGCGGCCGATAAACAAGCACACCACGCATTGAGCCGTCACCACGCTGTATTCCGATCTGGCGCATGAAAAATGGATGTCCCCGGTGGGTTTTGGTGTTGATGAAGTACAACACGGGCTCCCCCTTGCCTACATCCTCGATCTGGAACTTCACGAACTTCCAATCTGCGAGATGCTGATCGACCATCACTTCAGGACCTTGATAGGAAAGTTTTTCGAACATTTCCCTATCCGGGATCGAGGCAACACCGTCCTTAAAATCGAGTTTCCCCGGCGGGATGCGCTCCATCTCGGGCTTATTGCCTCGCTCAAGGGCCCGACCACCCCGACCCTCTCGGCCCTTGCTGCTGCTTCTACCACCCGGACCGCCAAAACCACGGGGGCCGCCGAAACTTGGGCGTAGTTCATTACCGTCGATTTTGCCATCACCATTTTTGTCGAGCGTAGCCAGGGCTTTCTCGGCGTTCTGTATTTCTGCAATGGAGATTATCCCATCCTTGTTTTCATCCAAAACGGCCATAACAGGAATAATCATTCCGCCCGGACCTCGTCCTCCACCTCGCGAAGGCTGCGCCTGCAATGTGAACGTCACGGCAAACACTACGCCAACTGTTTTGAATAGGATAAGTCGTTTCATAAAAAACTGCGGAAAACAGATGCCTGTTTTCGAGATAAAGTTACAACTAAAATCAATTGATAATCGGCTCGATGCACTTGGAAGCTTCGAAGCGGGGGTTGTTCATGAGCGGCGTGACATAGTGCTCCTGCATCGGCTCGTCGTCGAACGGCCGCAGCAACCGCTTGAGATCAGCCGCTTTGCTTTCGGGCGAGAGCCAGTTGCCGTAGTCGGCAGGATGAACGATCACCGGCATGCGGTCGTGCACGCGCTTGGCCAAACGATTGGGCGTCGTGGTGATGACGGTGAACGTGCACAGCGTCACGGCTTGCGCTTGGCCAAGGCCCGGCAACTCCGGCTCGTCGGTTTGCTCCGGTGTCGTCCACGTTTCCCACAGTCCTGCGAGGCAAAACAGGTCGCCATCGCGCATCGAGTAGTAAACCGGCTGCTTGCCGCTTAGCCGCGATTCCCACTCGTAATAGCCATCCACCGGCAACAGGCAGCGCCGCCGCCGAAACGGCTGCCGGAAGCTCGGCTTTTCGCCGATCGTCTCCGCCCGCGCATTAGCCATCTTGGCCCCGATCGACTTGTCCCTTGCCCAAAGCGGGATCAACCCCCACCGCATCGCCTCCAGTCGAACATCGCCAGATGCTTGCACGGCAACGAGCGCATCCTGTGTCGGTGCAAGGTTCAGCCGGGGCGTGATTGTCGGCGTACCGCCCCTGGCCTTCATCTTCTTTTTGACCTTGTCCCTGCCGGAACCCTGTGCCACCCGACAACACATCTGGATGTTACTTTCGTTTGTTTAAATAATCGTCAATCTTCAATTTGGTGGATTCATCCATTTTGATGAGGGGGGGCCATTGTCGGAGGTGGCCTTCGGCGGGGAGTTTCTTTGTGGCATCGATGCCGAGCTTGGTGCCGACGGCCATCTCGGTTGTGGCGTGGTCGAGGACGTCGGCAGGGCCCTTTGTGAAAATGCTGTCGCGTTGCGGGTCGGTGCAGGCGCAGAGGCTGAAGAGCACTTCGCTGGTGCTGTGCACGTCCACGTCGGCGTCGACGACGATGATGTATTTGGTGAACATCATCTGGCCCATGCCCCAGAGGCCGTTCATGATTTTGTAGGCCTGCATCGGGTAGGTTTTTTTGATGCTCACGAAGACGAGGTTGTGAAAAACGCCCTCGGCCGGCAGCGCGATGTCCACAATCTCCGGGAAGGTCATCCGCAGGATCGGCAGGAACAGCTTCACGCTGGCGCTACCCATGTAAAAGTCCTCCATCGGCGGGATGCCGACGATCGTCGCCGGGTAAACGGCCTGTTTGCGGTGGGTGATGGCGGTGATGTGAAACACCGGGTACGGCTCGGGCAACGTGTAGTAGCCAGTGTGGTCGCCGAACGGCCCCTCGTCACGGAGCGGCTCAGTGGGATCGACGTAGCCCTCGATCACGATGTCAGCGTTGGCTGGAACCTCGAGGTCGTTGGTTTCGCACTTCACGATCTCGACCGACTTGCGGCGGAGGTAGCCGGCGAGCAGGAATTCATCCAGCCCGTCAGGCATCGGCGCGGTGGCACAAAACGGAAACACCGGGTCGCCGCCGAGGAAGACTGCCACCGGCATCCGCTCGCCGGTTTCGTAGTAGCGGCGTCCGTGGCGCGCGGCGACTTTTTGCAGTTGCCAATGCATGCCGGCGGACGAGTCGTCGTAAACCTGCATGCGATACATGCCGAGGTTGCGGTCGCCGGTCTCGGGGTCGCGCGTGACGACGCAGGGCAGCGTGATAAAGCGCCCGCCGTCGAGCGGCCAGCACTTGAGGATCGGCAGGTCAAGCAACGTCGAAGGTTGAAGGTCGAGAGTCGAGGGGTCGTTGACGTCGGGTGCGCTTGGCCAAGGCTCGGTTCGCGGGGCCGGGGCGTCGAAGCGATGAACAACTTCCTTGCACGGGCCGATCTTGACGCGCTTGGGCTTGGCGTGGCGCAGGGTCAGCGCTTGGCCAAGCAGCGCGATGGTTTCGCGGATGCCGGTGGGCGGCTTGGCTTGGATGAGTGAACCCAACTCGGAGGCGGCGGCATCGACGCTCTCGGCGCCGAGGGCCATGGACATGCGCTTGGCCGAGCCCATCGTGTTGATGGCGAGTGGGTGCGGGGATATCTGCCCATTGACGGTGGGTTGCTCGATGAGCAGCGCCTGGCCACCGCCCGGCTTTTTCATCTCCCGGTCGGCCAGCTCGGTGATCTCTAGTTCGGTGGCCAGCGGCTGGCTGATGCGAGTCAACTCGCCCGCCTGCTCGAGGGCTTCCAGGAATTCCGCGTATGATTCGTAGGCCATGATGGATGCTTGCCCCGTCTCCACGGCACGGGAGGCGAAGTCGGACCGCAGTTTATTGGCTCGACTCCGCTTGGCCAAGCCCTACGATGCGTGTCCCCTACTAATCACGCAAAAGGAAAGTTTATGAAGCAGATAATAATTCAAGTTATAGGCCGCCTGGCAGCGGTCGCCGCCGTGTGTCTTGCGCTTGACCAGACGCAGGTTGAAGCCAAGCCGAACGTGCTGTTCCTCTTCGCCGATGACCAGTGCTTCGAGACAATCGGCTCGCTTGGACTGACCGACATCGACACGCCGAACCTCGACCGACTCGCGAGCCGTGGCACGCAATTCTCCCGCGCGTACAACATGGGCTCGTGGAGCGGCGCGGTCTGCGTGGCCAGCCGACACATGCTCATAACCGGGCGGCACATTTGGCGGGCGCAAACGGCGTCGCAAACTTTGCGTAGCGGTAAAAAATCGACCGACGAACAAAAGGCCGCCCGTGAACAGGAATTCAACAATCTCTGGCCGCAGGTCATGGGCCGCGCGGGGTACCAAACTTTTTTCACCGGCAAATGGCACATCCAGGCTCCCGCCGACAAGGCGTTTCAAGTCACTCGACATATTCGCGGCGGCATGCCGAACCAAACACCACAGGGCTATAACCGACCACTCCCCGACAAACCGGATCCGTGGAGCCCTTACGACGTGAAGTTCGACGGCTTTTGGAAGGGTGGCAAGCACTGGAGCGAAGTCGTCGCGGACGACGCGGTCGGCTACATCGGCACCGCCAAGAAAGATGAGCGGCCGTTTTTCATGTACATCGCGTTCAACGCGCCGCACGACCCGCGCCAGGCACCCAAGGAGTACGTCGATCGCTACCCGCTGAGCCGCATACAGGTTCCGGAAAACTATCTCGACGAATACCCGTACAAGGACGCCATCGGCTGCAGCGCCAAGTTGCGCGACGAGAAACTCGGGCCGTTCCCGCGCACGCATCACGCTGTGAAAATTCACCGTCAGGAATACTACGCGATCATCGAGCACATGGATGCGCAGATCGGCCGCATCCTCGACGCGCTCGACGCGTCCGGCCAGGCGGAGAACACCTATATTTTTTTTACCGCCGACCACGGGCTGGCGGTCGGGCATCACGGGTTGTTTGGCAAACAGAATTTGTACGAGCACAGCACGCACGTGCCGTTCATCGCTGTCGGCCCCGGCATCAAGGCCAGCCACAAAATCGACGCGCCGATTTATCTGCAGGACGTGATGGCCACATCGCTGGACATCGCCGGGGCCAAGCGCCCGGCTCAGGTCGAGTTCCAAAGCCTGCTGCCGCTACTGCGCGGCGAGACCGCTGAGTCGGGCGTCAAGGCGGTTTACGGGGCGTACTTAGGCCTGCAGCGCTCGGTCACGGTCGGCAACTGGAAGCTCATCCTTTATCCGAAAATCTCCAAAGCCCGCTTGTACAACATCAAGCGGGATCCGCTTGAGATGAAAGACCTTGCCGACAACAAGAAAACAGAAAAGGTCATAAAACGATTGTACAAGCGGCTGTTGAATCTTCAAAAGGCCAACAACGACTCGCTGGATCTCAAGGCAGCTTTCCCCAACCTGGGCTAACCCTTATTTCCCAACAACTTTTTGAGTAATCCAATTGATCGGCCGGCGATACAGCGGACAACAATTTTCGCGACACTTTTAATGCTTGGCCTTGGTCAAGCAGCAATCGCCGCCGAGCACTCCATCATCGCACCGGAAAGCAAAGGCACCTTCCGAGGGAGGCCCACCGTCGCTGCTGTGCGCGTTACCAAGGCCCCCAACATCGACGGCCATCTCATTGACGAGGCATGGAGCTATGCCAAACCGGCTGGCGAGTTCCTTCAAAAGGAACCCAAACAGAATATACCACACTCACAACGCACCGAGTTTCGTGTACTCTACAATAATGATACCCTATTTGTTGGCGTGTGGTGTTTTGATACGGAAGCTCGCAATATTATTGCCCACACCATGGAACGTGATGTCACAATGCGTTATGAAGACATGGTAAATATCACGCTGGATACCTTTCAAGACCGCAGGAATGGCTACATATTTACGGTTAACCCTAATGGAGCTAGGAGTGATGCAACTGTCAGTAACAATACCTCGCGCAACCGTGAATGGGATGGTGCGTGGAGGGCGAAAAGTAAAAAACATGCCTGGGGTTGGAGTATTGAGGTAGCCATCCCTTTTAAGTCGTTGAGCTTTGACGAAAAAAACGATAGCTGGGGATTCAACATATACCGAAATATTGGCCGTTTTGGCGAGCGAGGTCAGTGGGCCAACTCACGACCATCCAGTCGCAGCTATCATGTCTCCGGCTGCGGCGACTTGACTGGACTACACGGTCTAAGACAGGGGATCGGGCTAGATATCACGCCCTATGCAACGGGTAAATACAGGAAAGACTATGACTCCAGGGATTCTGATCTTCTTGGTGACTTCGGTTTCGACGTCCGCTATCGACTCACTCCCAGCCTAACCGCCCTAGCCAGCATAAACACTGATTTTGCCGAAACAGAAATAGACACGCGCCAGGTCAACTTCACACGTTTCCCGCTGTTCTTTCGTGAGAAACGGCAGTTTTTCCTCGAGGACTCTGGCATCTTCGGTTTCGGGGGCGGAGAATCATCTCGCCGCCGTTCACGGGATTCCTCGGACACACTGTTGATGCCGTTTTTCAGTCGGCGAATCGGCCTAAGCAGCAAAGGGCAGATTACCCCCATTCAGTTTGCCGGAAAAGTGACGGGACGGATAAAGGACTACAATATCGGCCTGCTCAACGCAGTGGTGGAGGGAAACGACCACCCTCGCAATGCTTTCGTCGGCCGCGTCAGTCGCAATGTATTTGAGCAATCGTCGTTCGGATTCCTGACAACGGTGGGTGATCCCAACTCGGATGAAATGAACTCGGTGACGGGTATCGACTTTCAGTACCGTAACACCGACTTCATGGGGGGGCACACCTTCGAGGCAAATCTTTATGCGCTAGGTTCCTATTCAGAGGATTTGGGTGGTTTGGAACCGACCTGGGTAACCAACGCAAAGTTATATGACCGGAATATCGAACTGTCAGCCAGCGTGATGGAGATCGGCAACGACTTCAACCCAGCCATGGGCTTTGTACGTCGACGAGGAACACGGCGTTACATGCTCGCAGCGGATTTCATACCCTACTTCGAGGAAATCAGTTGGTTGCGAAACACCCACCACGGTTACGAGGCGGAGCTTTACACCGATCTCGGGAATGATGTCGTGAACACCAAGCAGACCTTCAACCTCGCATCCCTTTCCTTTGAAAGCCAGGAAATGCTCTCCTTGTCAGTCTCCCATCATACTGATCGACCCAACAAGGACTTTGATATTTCGGATGGAACTGTAATCCCGGCAGGCAATTATGATTGGTGGGATGCGAGGCTTTCTTTGAACACCGGTTTGTATCGAAAGTTTGCCACAGCTAATTCTTACACCGTAGGCAGTTTTTACGACGGCCAGCGGCAACAACTTTCCTCTACACTCGTTTATCGTCCTACGAACCGGATTTCACTTAGGCTGGATTACTCTCTTAACCTTATTGATTGGGAGCAATTCAAGGATTCAACTATTAATTTGATCTCCGGGAGTATTCAGTACAGTTTCACCTCGGACCTGACCCTTTTTAACCTGATTCAGTATGACGACATATCCAATTCAATCGGGGTCAACAGCCGACTTCAGTGGGAGTACAAACCGGGGGCGAAAATGTTCTTCGTGCTCAACCAAGGGTACGTCGACGAGATGACCGGTTTCGTGATTAAGGACCTTGAAGTGGTGGCCAAGATCGGCGGAATGTTCCGCTTTTAAGCATTAAGTGGAATAATAGATGAGGCATATCTCCTTAAAGCAAACGTCATTTCTAACTGCCCAGACCAGTTGGTTTCGTCGAGCATTGGCCTTGGCTTTTGGTGTGGTCCTTGGTCAGGCGTTGGCGGCTGACATTCCCAAGCCATCAGCGATCGCGCCCGAAAGCCAGGGCACATTTCGAGGTCGGCCCACCGTAAAGGCAGTGCGCGTCGACCAGGCTCCAGACATCGACGGCCATCTCATTGATGAACCATGGCTCTTGGCCAAGCCGGCCGGTGAGTTTCTTCAAAAGGAACCCAACGAGAATGCGCCACACTCTCAACGAACGGAATTCCGGGTGCTCTTCGATGACGATGGATTGTACATTGGCGTGTGGTGCTTCGACACAGAGGCTGATCGCCTTGTTGCACTCAATATGGAAAGGGATGGTCATATGCGTTTTGAGGACGTGGTGATGATTACCTTGGACACCTTTCTGGATCGCAGGAACGGCTATCAATTTTCGGTCAACACAAACGGAGCGCGCGGCGATGCCACGATCAGTAATAATACCTCCGTAAGTCCCGAGTGGGACGGAGCATGGATGGCAAAAAGCAGGCGACATGTCTGGGGGTGGAGCACCGAAATCGCCATTCCGTTCAAGACCATCAGTTTTGATGAAACAATCAGCACATGGGGATTCAACATCTACCGCAACATCGGACGTTCTAATGAAAGCGCTTTGTGGGCCAACTCGCGCGCTTCCATTCGAGGTCATCATGTGTCCGAATGCGGTGACATAACCGGATTGCAAGGGCTCAGGCAGGGGCTTGGTCTGGACATTATGCCATATGCGACGGGTAAATACCGTAGGGACTACGACGCAAAGGACTCGGATTTGCTTGGAGACTTTGGTTTCGACGTCCGCTACCGGCTCACTCCCAGCCTGACCGCCCTTGCGAGCGTGAACACCGACTTCGCCGAGACAGAGACCGACATGCGCCAAATCAACTTCACGCGGTTCCCGCTGTTTTTCCAGGAGAAACGACAGTTTTTCCTGGAGGACTCCGGCATCTTCGGCTTTGGCGGTGTAGGGTCATCCCGACGGAGTTCCCGCGACTCGTCAGACACGCTGCTCATGCCATTTTTCAGTCGTCGAATCGGCCTGGGTAGTAACGGGGAGATTATGCCAATCCAGTTTGCCGGCAAAATAACTGGCCGTCTTAAAGATTATAACATAGGCCTGCTCGATGCCGTGCTCGACGGGGAGGACGGCCCGCGCAACGCCTTCGTCGGCCGGGTCAGCCGCAACGTGTTTGAGCAGTCGTCGTTCGGTTTCCTGACCACCGTAGGTGATCCAAACTCAGATGAATTGAACACGGTGACGGGTGTCGACTTTCAGTATCGAAACAGCAATTTCTTGGATGGACGCACCTTTGAGGCCAACCTATTTGCGCTTGGTTCCTATTCGGAGGACTTGGGTGGACTGGAGCCGGCCTGGGGCGCCAGTACAAAACTGTACGACCGCAACATCGATCTCTCCGCCAGCGCAATCGAGATCGGCAATCATTTTAATCCGGCCATGGGGTTTGTTCGACGTCGGGGCACTCGTCGGTACATGGTCGAGGCGGATTTCACAACCTACCACGACAACATTAGTTGGTTGCGGAACTCACGCCATGGCTACGAGGCGGAACTCTACACCGGCCTTGGAAACGACGTTGTGAATACCAAACAGTCGTTCGATCTAGTTTCACTCTATCTCGAGAGCCAAGACTACATATCGCTAAAGGTATCGCATTTGACGGATCGGCCCGATGAGGATTTTGAAATCTCAGACGGTTCGATCATCCCTGCCGGGGATTACGAATGGTGGGATGTTCGGTTGTTAGCCTATTTGGGCATGAACCGATTACTATTCCTTAGGCCAATGTACAGGGTCGGGGGCTTTTACGATGGCACGAGACAACAGATCGAGCTTGAAACACGCTATATCCCCTGGCCAAAGCTCCGCCTGAGCTTGGCTTACTCACTAAACCTGATCGACTGGGACCAGTTTGAGAACTCGAGCATCCATGTCATGTCGGGGATGGTCCAGTACAGCTTCACGCCGGATCTGGTCCTGTCGAGCCTCCTGCAGTACGATGACATCTCGAATTCCATGGGTGTGAACAGTCGACTTCAGTGGGAGTACAAGCCGGGCGCCAAAATGTTCTTTGTGGTCAACCAGGGCTACGTTGACGAGATGACCGGCTTCGTGATCAAGGACCTAGAGTTGGTGGCCAAGATCGGGGCTCTGTTCCGTTTTTAGCGGGTTTGCGCTCGAACCACGCGCCACCACCACCCACAATGCGGCGTGCACTTGGCCCGACTCAAACTGCGTGACTTCCGGAATATCCGACGGCTCGACGTCGAGTTCGAGCCGGGGTTTCACGTGTTGCTCGGCCGCAACGCGCAGGGCAAAACCAACCTGCTCGAGGCCGTCTACCTGCTGGCCACGCTGCGCTCGTTCCGTGGCGTCGGGAACGCGCAGATCATCCGGCACGAGCGGAAGGCATTTTTCGCCGGCGGACTCGCGATTGGCCAAGCGAAGAACGACATCCGCTATTACTGGTCGGCGGTCCAACGCAAACTCACCGTCAACGAAAAGCCAATCCGGCGTGTCGCCGATTATTTGGGCGCGCTGCGCACTGTTGTCTTTTGCGCGGAAGACGCGTTGCTGGTCAATGGGCCAGCCAAGTCGCGCCGCCGATTTCTCGACCTGCTGCTCACGCAGACCCGGCCCGGTTACCTCGACCTGCTACACCGCTACACCGAGGCGCTGCGCTCGCGCAACGCGCTGCTCAAGCGCGACTCGCCCGATAATGTGCTGCTTGACAGCTTCACCCGCGAGCTCGTCGGCAATGGCGAGAAACTCATCGTCGCCCGGCGCGAGGTCGTCAAAAAACTCTCGCCGCTCATCCGCTTGGGCTACCGCAAAATCGCCGCCAAGCCGGAGGACGCCCGCATCGACTACGCGCCAAGCGTGCGAGAGGATTTCGCGGTGGACTTGGCCAAGTCGAGAATTCGCGAGCAGCGATACCGCTCGACACTCGTAGGGCCGCACCGGGACGAACTCAAGCTGAGCCTCGATGGTCAAGCCGCGGCGCAGTACGCCAGCGAGGGGCAAAAACGCACCTTCGCCATCGCGCTGAAAATGGCGCAGGCCGACTACCTCGCCGGCATCCACGGCTCGCCGCCGATCCTGCTGATCGACGATGTGATGGGCGAACTCGACGCCGGGCGTCGGGCCGGCTTGGTGCCGTTGATCAGCCGCGTTGGCCAAGCGCTTGGCCAAGTTTTCATGACGTGTACAGAGGAAAACTGGCCCGGCGAACTCTCCGACAATCTCCACCGCTGGCAGGTCGATGAGGGGACAGTGAGCAGAGAGGGATGACCCCTTTTCAGGGCTTGGCGAAGAGACGGCCGAAGAGTTTGTTGAGCAGCACCTTCCACGTAACCTTGGTGGCGATGCGGTCAAAAAGTGGGCGCAGGTCGCTGAGTTTTTCCACGTCCTGCACGGTGTAGCCCTCGATGTTGATATTAACGTCGCGGGATTTCCCAGCGTCGGCGAGGTTGGTGAATTTCAGCCGCTCCCACGTAAAGTTCAGGTTGCCGATGGTGAAGTAAAGCGGCGACTCGCCGAGAGCGAGCTGGGCCGACGACTTCGCCACTGCGTCCGGCACGGAGATGAGGTTGCGCTTGCCCCCTTTGGTCTCAACAAGGTTGAATTCGATGATGCCTATGCGCACCTGCCGGAAGTGCGGCTTGAGCTTGCGGCGCACGTTCATCAATTCCGAGAAGTCGCAGTCGATGAACAGGTCGTCGATCTTGAGCATCGGCGAGCCGCCGTACTCGGGCAGATTGTAGATAGTGATGTCGGAGGCGGAGACGGTGGAATTGAGCGGAAAACCGATCTCGAGTTGGCCGATTTTGGCGTCCATCCCCTGCTCGCGAAACTCGCTGACAATCCACCACTTGGTCAAGGCATCCTTCGTGAGGAACAGCCCGATTGCCAAAACAATTAGCAAGATGAGCAGGCGATACGCCCAGCGGAACAAAAACCGCATCACGCCGATTTACCAAAAACCGACCCGTGTGACAACTCGAAACACAGCTCAATCCGGACTGGACTCAACGAACTCGAGCACCTCGCGGTGGTGCATTTTGCCAGTGCCGAGCTTGGGCAACACGTCCATCACCCGCAGGTCGCGCGGCACGCAGAGGTTGGTCATCCCCGCTGCAGTGACGGCTTCGCGCACCTCGGCCAATGTCAATCCCAGCTCGTTGGTCACGGCGACGAGTCTCTCCCCTTTCTCCGTGTCCGGCAAAGTCACCACTGCCACCTCGCACTCCTCTCCGTGTTGCGGAAACGCCCCTGCCAGCGCGTCCTCCACCGCCGTGAGGCTTACCATCTCGCCGCTCACCTTGGCAAAGCGCTTGGCCCGGCCGCGTACCCAAAAGTAGCCCTCGGTATCAACGTGGATGATGTCGCCTGTGTCGTACCAGCCGCCGAGCACTTGAAAGGCCTCGTTGGCGTCGGTGTTGAGGTAGCCCTTCATGATGTTCGGGCCGCGGACGAATAGACGGCCAGCATCCGCCACGCCGTCGATCGGCTCGAGCCTCCACTCGATGCCCGGTAACAACCGTCCCACAGAGCCGAACCGGTTGTCGGCCTTGGTGTTGGCGCATATCGCCGGAGCACACTCAGTCACCCCGTACGCCTCGTTAATGCGGATGCCGAACTTGCGCGCCCATGTGTCAGATGTTGCCTGCTGCACCTTCTCCGCGCCAGCGAGTAGATAGCGCACGTTGCGGAAGTCATACGGATGCGCCTTCCGCGCGTAGCCGTTTAGGAATGTGTTGGTGCTGAGAAACATCGTCGCGTTGGAATTATACACGGCGGTGGGGATCTGCCGGTACTGCAACGGCGACGGAAACACGGTGGTGCGAATCCCCCGGCACAACGGCAGCAGCGTACCCACCACCAGTCCGAAACTGTGAAACATTGGCAGGCAGTTGAAGAGGCTGTCGGTGTCCATCACATCCACAGCCGAGAACAACTGCCGCAAGTTAGCGAGGATGTTGCGGTGCGTCAGCTCGACCCCCTTGGGCACACCCTCCGAGCCGCTAGTGAACAGGATGACAGCAGTCTGGCCGGTCGGGATGCCGAACTGCGACCGGCCAAGCCCGAACCGGTGCTTGAGCAACACGCCCAGCTTGGCCAAGCCGGAGATGCGTTTCCGAATATCCTCGAGGTAAATAAACTCGATACCGGCCGCCTCCATCGGTGCCACGTCCAGCTTGGCCTTGGCCAGAAACACTCGGGAGGTGATCACCTGTTTCAGCCCGGCCAGCTCCGAGCAGGTGAGCATCAGCGGCACGCCGCTGGAGTAGTTGAGTACAGCCGGGATTTTTCCGATGCGCCACAGGGCAAGCAGCGAGATCGCCGTGCCATTCACGTTGGGCAACAGCATGCCGACCCTCACCTGTTTGTCATCGAGCAACCGTCGGAACTGTCCGCCCAACACCTCCGCGCCGACCATCACCATCCGATGATTGAGGACCTGGCCGGTGACGTCCTCCAGCACCACCGTGCCGGGCCGCTCCCGTGCCTTCGAGGCGATCTCGGTCAGTACGTCGCCATGACCATGGTCCATCTCCACTTGAAACTGATGCTCGATCATCCGCTCGCGAAGCCACTGCGTCAGCCGCTCACGCACGTCACTCATGCCGCTGAATTGCCCAATCGGCGGCTGCAACACATCACCGAAGTGAACGCTCAACCGGGGGAACCACTGCTTCCAGCCCGGCTGCCGCGACCACGGTAGGCGATACGCGTTACGCAAGTGGCAGGTGATCACCTTGGCCTCGGTTTTGTGCAGTAGGAAACCGGTGCCTTCGAAGAGCTTCATCAGGCAGCCGGTCTCCGAGATACGGCCCTCAGCAAACAAAACCAGCCGGCCGCCGCCCTGCAGGAAATTGGCCATCTCCTTCACGGCGAACGGCGAGGCGTGATCCACCGGGAAGGTGTAGCGGTTGACCATCATGAACCGAAACATCCAGTGGCTGTCCGCCCTCGAGGCCGAGGTGACGAAGCGCCAGTCCTCCCCCACGCACAGGCCGACCAGCCACCAGTCGAACCACGACACGTGGTTGGGGATCAGCAGCACCGGCCCCGGCGTGTCCAGCACGCCGCCGCCGTGAATACGAAGGCGAAACAGGACACGGGCCAGCAGTCGGCTGATGAAGCGGATAAAAGACATCGGCTCGGGGTCGAAAAAACTCCGCCGGTTGTAGCGGGATCAGCGCCAAACAAAAGCCAAAACCTCAGCCACAGCCTCTCACCCCAGCACCGAGAGCATCCGCTCGCGATCCAGCGGCTGGATCTCGTTCACGATCCAGTCGCGCATCGACTGGCCAAGCGCGGTATCCTGCGGATGCGAAACAAACGCCAGCTCGACACCAAGCGCCCTGGTCAGGCGCCGCGCCATCACCGGCCACACCACTCCTATATCTCCCGTGACAGCCAAGCTCCCCTCCAGCCGCGCGAAGCCGGACATCTCCATCCGGAACGGCACCTCGAACTGCTTGGTCTTGGGTCGGCCAAGGTTAATTGCCTCCTGCACCCCCTTGTCATCCCGCTCGGCCTGCCAGACTTTTTCCAGCGCCGGGTCGAGGTCAATCCGGACGATCGTCCTGCCCTCGAGCGACCACGTTGGCTGTCCCTCCCACGCAGCCCACATCCCGTGGCCGGTGTGCGTCTCGAACGGCCCGTCGTGAATCTCCTGCGTCAGCGCCACCGCCGACTCGATGATCACGTCGGCCTCACCGAGCATCCCAGCCAAACGCGTTGAGCGTTCGCTGACTGAAAGACTGTCGCCGATGGCAAAGCCGACCGCGCCGCCGCCAACGAGTTGCGGAATCGTCACCAACACCGGCACCCGCGCGCGCGCGCCCGCTCCGAGCATCGTCCGCTCGTCCGCACCCAAACCAGCCACCTTCTCAAAACTCTCGCCGCGTTCCTTGGCCAAGCGAAGCACCACCTGGGCCAAGCGCTCGATGTGCAACCCCATCGGGTAGCCGAGGTTTCCCGCAGCCTTGATGACCGACCTACCCTGCGCTTGCCCAAGCCGCTCGATGAGTCCCTCATCCAGCGCCAATTCCTCCCCGAGCTTCGCCAACGCCGGCCCGGTCATCTCCGTCAACTCGAACACGCCGCCGTGCGGCAACAGCGACTCGGCCACGCCAACCTCTCGCCCGTCTACGCGCTTGACGCGATCCAACACGCCGGCCATTTCGTGAGCGACAACGGCCGAGCTGGTGGTGACGCCGTCCACGATCCCAGCGCGCATCAACTCGGCTACCAGCGTGGTCACGCCCTCGTGAATATTAGGGCCGCTGCCAGTGACGACAGCGACTTTTCCACCGCGCTGTTTCGCTTCGACAATTCGGGCGACGGCGGACTCAATTCGCTGCAGGACAACCGGCGGAAGTTTTTTCTCGAGATGCTCAACGGCATCCCAATCGGGAGGCAATGGTGGCACGACTTTTTTCATTTCACTTGGGCTTGCGGGCGGTCCTGGCCTTGGCCGGATACTCCCGCGCCTCGTCGGGCGGCAGGTGGTAGAAAAATCCATCATCCGCGCCGAGCAACAAATCCGGCTTGCCGTCGCCGTCCCAATCGGCGACAGCGATCTTTCGCCGGCCGCTTTTGCCAGCGGTGCCGGAAGCACAGGT
>ENA-OREN01002836-OREN01002836.1-marine-metagenome-genome-assembly--contig:-NODE-2836-length-16867-cov-15.105063_pt1 | contig 16867 bp, 14 predicted proteins | sample MGYA00248624_ERZ508555 | MGnify/ENA primary metagenome ERZ508555 (study PRJEB26222, sample SAMN06267773) | marine metagenome | isolation source: Saanich Inlet, British Columbia, Canada | place...
GGAAAATCTTTTGCAATTGCACGGAACACCATGCGACCAATACGACCAAAACCGTTAATACCTACTTTTATTGCCATCTTTTCTTACTCCTATTTACTTTTTATTTACTTCTATTACGATTACACCAAAAGGATGTAATTTTTATTAAAACAAAGAGATTGCATGCAACCACTTTGTTCAATTCTTTATTTAACCTAATACGTTTTTAGCAGTCGCAACAACGTTGTCTACGGTAAAGCCAAATTCTTTGAATAGGTCGCCTGCTGGTGCAGATTCGCCAAAGGTTGTCATACAAACCAAACCGCCGTCGATACCAACATACTTGTACCAGCCATCGCCAACGCCTGCTTCAATTGCAATACGCTTAGTGCCTGGTGTTAATACAGAATCTTTGTATGCTTGATCTTGCTCGTCATAAGCATTTGTACAAGGCATTGAAACCACACGCACATTTGCGTCCATTGCCTCAGCAGCTTCTACTGCTAAACCAACTTCAGAACCCGTTGCGATAAAGATAATGTCAGCATCGCCGTCACAATCTTTAAGCACGTAACCACCTTTCTCAATGTTAGCTACTTGCTCAGCCGTACGTGGTTGAGGTGTTAAAGCTTGACGTGAGAATACCAAACCTGTTGGTGCACTACCTCTCAACATTGCCATCTTCCAAGATACTGCTGATTCGATTGCATCACAACCTCTCCAAGAATGGAAACCAGGAATCATACGCATCGTTGACATTTGCTCAACTGGTTGGTGTGTTGGGCCGTCTTCACCCAGACCGATAGAGTCATGTGTGTAAACATAAATTGTGCCAATCTTCATCAGTGACGACATGCGTAACGCGTTACGCATGAACTCCATAAACATGAAGAATGTTGCACCGTAAACTTTAAAACCACCATGAAGAACCATACCGTTCATCATGTGTGCCATACCAAACTCACGTACACCCCAAGAGATGTAGTTACCGTTAGCATTGTCTGCATTTACTTTAACAGTGCCTGACCAGTTAGTTAAGTTTGAGCCTGTTAAGTCAGCTGAGCCACCAAACATCTCTGGTAATAATGGGCCCATCGCTTCGATTGCTTTTTGTGACGCTTGACGTGATGCGATGTTTGGCATTTCATCTTGAGTGTTAGCAATAAACTTATCCATTTCCGTTTCGAAATTAGCGGGCAATGTGCCTGCCATACGACGCTCAAATTCTGATGCGTCTTCAGGGAACTCGGCCTTATATGCTGCAAATGCATCATTCCAAGCCGCTTCATCTGTAGCGCCCTGTGCTTTATGATCCCAACCTGCGTATACATCAGCAGGGATTTCAAATGGAGCATGCTCCCAACCTAATTGCTTACGTGTTGCCGCGATTTCTTCATCACCTAATGGTGCGCCGTGACAATCGTGTGTACCTGCTAAATTTGGTGAACCAAAGCCAATTGTTGTTTTACAACAAATCAAACTTGGCTTATCTGTCACCGCTTTAGATTCAGTGATCGCTTTGCTGATTGCATCTGCATCATGACCATCAACTGCAACAACATGCCAGTCGTATGATTTAAAACGTCCTGGAACGCCTTTTTCCATCCAATCGCCAATGTGGCCATCAATTGAAATATCGTTGTCATCCCAGAATGCGATTAATTTACCTAAGCCTAAGGTACCAGCCATTGCACATGATTCATGTGACAAGCCTTCCATTAAACAACCATCACCCATAAATACATAAGTGTTGTGGTCAACAATTGTGTGACCTGGCTTGTTGAATTGTGCGCCTAATGTGCGCTCAGCAATTGCCATACCAACAGCGTTAGTAATGCCCTGACCTAATGGGCCAGTTGTTGTTTCAATACCTTCAGCGTAACCATACTCAGGGTGGCCTGCAGTTTTAGCGTGTAATTGACGGAAATCTTTGATATCATCCATGCTTAATTCGAAACCCGTTAAATGTAGTAACGAATACATAAGCATTGAGCCGTGGCCGTTTGATAAAACAAAACGGTCACGATCTGCCCACTTAGAGCTAGTTGGATTGTACTTCATGTGATCGTTCCAAAGTACTTCAGCAATATCTGCCATACCCATTGGTGCACCCGGGTGGCCTGAATTTGCTTTTTGAACGGCGTCCATGCTTAGGGCGCGAATTGCGTTTGCTAGATCTCTGCGTGATGGCATATAATTTCCTCGAACAAAACTGAATAATTATACCCAAAACCCAAAATCAATCAAGTGCGTTTAGCTTGTTTGTTGTTTACACCACAGTTTGGCTAATCCTCTCCTGTTGTCAAATATAACTCAACACGTTCCATGTCTTCTGGCGTACCACTGAGCACTAGATAATCATCTATTCTTAATCGGGTTTCATCCGAAGGATTATCACCTCGAATACTACCGCGCTTAATAGCCTGCACTTGAATGTCAAATTGGTCAAATGCAAGATCGCCAATCGCCTTGCCCGTTGCAAAATCATCGGCACTTAAAATAATGGCATGAATAACACCCTTCATTACTTGGTGTTGTTCCATCGGATTGTCATCTTCACCTGGGTAAAAACTCTCCAGCAAGCTATAACGATTTTTACGAATATCCCTAACTTCTCTAAACACTTTTCTAGGTGGCTCGCCGATCATTAACATCAGATGCGAAGCCAGCATAATGCTCGACTCAAACGTATCTGGAATCACCTCATTCGCACCCGCTTCTAGCAACTCATTCACATGAGAATCATCAGGCGTACGCACTAGAATTGGGATAACTTTATCCATACGTCGTATGTTTTTTAGAATTTTAATCGATGCATGAAAATCACTAAAGGTGATGATAACAATCTGCGCCTTATTAAGGTACGCCGCTTGCAAAATCGTTTCTTTAGCCGCGTCACCATAGTACACACTCTCACCCGAAGCATGTGCTTCATGGACGCGTTTAATATCCATATCTAGCGCAATAAAAGGCTTGTTTGATTTGGATAAAAAACGACTCACCGTTTGCCCCACACGGCCAAACCCACACAAAATCACATGCTGATCAAGGTGCTGGCTGTTGTCCATAATGGTTCGTTCAATCTCATGATGATTGGCCGAATAAGAATCCTTATGCCATGCTTTGCATATTTTCCCATTAAACTTCAGCAAGAAAGGTGCCATAGACATACTCAACACCGCTGCTGTTAATAAGATATTACCCATCTCTATCGGTAATAATTTATAAGTAAACGCCAGCGTCATCAGCACCAAACCAAACTCGCCCACTTGTGACAAAGAAAGTGCAATGCGCAACGCCACACCGCCTTCTTTTTTAAATAGTCTGGCAACCGCGTACAACACCACACCTTTGAGCAGCATAATGCCAAGCGTAATAGCAATAATTAAGCCAAAATGCTGCTGCAAAACTTCCAGTGAAATCAGCATGCCCACCGTCACAAAAAACAAGCCCAGCAAAATATCTTGGAACGGACGAATGTCCGATTCAATCTGGTGACGATACTCTGTCTCACTCAGCATCATGCCGGCCAAAAATGCACCCAACGTCATCGACAAGCCCATCTGTTCAGTAAAGGCAGCAGCGCCTAATGCAACGGTCAAAACTGTTAAGGTAAATAACTCTTGTGATTTTGCAGAAGCCACTTCATGAAACAACGGCCTGAGTAAATACTTGCCAATCAAATGCATGATCACCACCACAACCACACCTTTCAAAAAAGCAAAACCCAAAGTCATGCCAAGCGTATTGTCGCCCACACCACTTAACGCCAAAGCCGGTATTAAGATCAACAGCGGAATAGCAATAATATCTTGGAAAATCAACACACCCAAAGCAGAGCGCCCATGGCGAGAATGAATCTCAGACTGCTCAGTCAGTTGTTTGATCACAATCGCCGTTGAAGACAAAGCAAACGCACTAGAAATCACAATATTCGTATTAGTATCTAGGCCTGATAAATAACCAACCAAGTACACCAAAAGTGCAGTTGTCACCACCTGCACCGTACCCAGCCCAAACACCTGTCGGCGCATGGAAATCATTTGCGCAAGGGAAAATTCTAAACCAATGGCAAATAGCAAAAATACAATACCAAACTCAGCCAATAGCTCAATATTTTCTTCTTTATCAATCCAACCAAATCCATTCGGCCCAACGATGATACCAACGATGATATAACCCAAAATTGGTGGAAAATGTAGGCGTCTAGACAACGCCACAATTGCTACAGCAATGGCAAGTAACAAAACAATATGAATTAATAAATAGTCGTTCATATTCTAAAAGGGGACGGTACCCTTTTTTGGCCTACCAATCTGTTTAAAAAATAAATCTCTGCCCAGTTTCTTTCCTAGTTCAGCAACAAACTCGTTACTACCACAAGGTAAGCCCTTATTCACATTACGACGTAAAATATCAACGCTTGTTTGATCAGTCGTTTGCTCTAGATATGCTTCATATTCCTGCTTGCTCACACCAATATCATACTTAGAAATTAGCTTATTAGTCAGCAATCCACAATGATGTCTTGCGCTTGAATATTGATAATCTGTCGCTTTCGAAACCATCTTTGCTTGCACAGGATTATTCTCAACATATCGAAATGCATAATAAGTGTATTGCTCATCCAGTGCGGAAGAAAAATACCGCCCTTGCCACAAATGACCAGACCAATTTTTTTTCTTATTAATATACTGTGAATAACGCATATGCAAAGGCTTCAACACCTCTTGCAAGCCCTTCTCAGTCGAAGGCTTTAAGATAAGGTGAATGTGGTTTGTCATTAAACAATAAGCCAACACCTCAACTTCATGATCTTGAGAATATTGTTTTAAGAGTTTTAGGTAGTAGTCTTTATCGACATCAGAAAAGAAAACGTCCTCTTGACGATTACCCCGTTGAGTAACGTGGTGGGGAATATTGGCAAATACGTTTCTAGCTTGTCTTGGCATGCAGGCATTATAACAAAACTTTATAATAAAAGGGTACCGTCCCCTTTTATTCGCTTTAACATACCCCTGTTGAGACCAGGCTTCATGATAACAATGAGGCTAATGAGCGTTAAATTATAATACCAAGTACAATATTTTAATTGCTTTCATTAGCACGAGCAATCAGATATTGACCATACTGATTTTTCTTTAGAGGTTGAGCCAAGTCTATGAGTTGACTCTTAGATATGTATCCCATTGTATAAGCAATTTCTTCAATACAAGAAACCTTTAATCCCTGACGACGTTCAATTATATGAATAAAATTAGAAGCTTCCAGAAGAGACTCATGAGTACCGGTATCTAACCATGCATAACCACGTCTCATTAATTCTACTACCAAAGATTTTTGTTCTAAATAAACTTGGTTAATAGATGTGATTTCATACTCCCCTCTTTCTGATGGCTTTACATTCTTTGCAATATCTATCACGCTATTAGGATAAAAATATAAACCTACGACAGCATAATTACTTTTAGGTGCTTTTGGCTTCTCTTCCAAACTTACTACATTCCCTAGATTATCGAATTCAGCAACTCCATATCTCTCAGGATCTTTGACATAATATCCAAATACTGTAGCTTTTTTATTATTTACAACATTAGAAATAGATTTTGACAATAAATCAATAAGACCATGCCCGTAAAATATATTATCTCCCAGTATCAAACAGACATCATCATTTCCAATAAACTCTTCACCTATAATAAAAGCCTGAGCCAAACCATCAGGAGATTGTTGTTCAGCATATGTAAAGTTAACGCCTAAATGACTACCATCCCCTAGTACTGTTTTAAATTGAGGTAAATCATGAGGAGTCGTTATTATTAATATTTCTTTAATACCTGCTAGCATTAATATAGATAATGGATAATAAATCATCGGCTTATCATAAACAGGGGTTAATTGTTTACTGATACCCTTGGTTATTGGGTAAAGTCTAGTCCCTGAACCACCAGCAAGAATAATACCTTTCATTTTGATACTCCAAGGCGCTCTCGATAATACGAAGCATCCTGAACATTATTACACCATTTACTATTATCTAAATACCATTGTATTGTTTTACGAATTCCACTTTCAAAACTTTCCGCTGGCACCCAACCTAATTCATTTTGTATTTTAGATGCGTCAATCGCATAACGCATATCATGCCCAGGCCGGTCATCAACAAAAGTAATGAGCTCTTCATATTTTGAAATACCTAGAGGGTGATTCGGCACCAATTCATCCAAAATTGAACATACTGTTTGCACAACTTCTAAATTTGTTTTTTCATTATGCCCACCTATATTATAGGTTTCACCTGACTTTCCTTCTGTTGCTACCTTATATAAAGCATAAGCATGGTCATCCACATATATCCAGTCACGAATTTGATTTCCTTTACCATAGATAGGCAGAGGCATAGCATCTAAAGCGTTAAGTGTCACTAATGGAATAAGCTTTTCCGGAAATTGATATGGTCCATAGTTATTAGAACAATTACTGATGACAACTGGCAAACCATAAGTTCTATTCCAAGCGCGTACTAGATGATCTGATGAAGCTTTACTTGCAGAATATGGCGAACTAGGATCATATGAAGTCGATTCAACAAACATACCTTGTTCATCCAAACTACCATAAACTTCATCAGTTGATATATGGTGAAAACGGAAGTTTAATTTTTTATCATCAATCAATGTTAGCCAATACTTTCTTGCCCCCTCTAATAAATAAGATGTGCCGACAATATTTGTTTTTATGAAATCCAAAGGACCATCAATTGAACGGTCAACATGAGATTCGGCTGCCAAATGCATTACGACATCGGGGCAAAAATCATTAAATAATTTAGCTATAGCTTGTTTATCACAAATATCTATTTGTAAAAATTGATATCTCTCATTGGATGAAACATCGGTAAGAGATTCAAGATTTCCTGCATATGTCAAGCTATCAACATTAACAACATTATGTTTTGTTTTTTTTATTAAATATCTAATTAAAGCGGAGCCGATAAAACCTGCCCCACCAGTAATAACAAAACACTTTTCATCTGATTTTTTATTTTTCATATTAAATGTTTTTGACTCTATCAAATTTATAAACCTCTTGCATTTAATCTTGCAAAATTAAATCCGCATTAACAAACCTTTCATTTATTACTATTTTAAAGGAGGTGGTGACCTGCACCCATAAAACATACATATGCATTAGTACGTTTCATTATAGTCCTGAAAAGCTATATTATAAAACTAAGCGTTAAATATTCAAAATATTTATGGAGCATACAGCTAGTGTCTTTAGGTGGCCACATCATGTAGCTTCTAAATAATATTGACTTACTGTATCTATCACAAAATCTAACTCATCATTTGTGATGTCATAAAATAAGGGCAGACGCAGTATCGTTTCACTCGTCTTTGTTGTGAACTCATCACCACCAAAAAAAAATCCATATTTTTTTCCAGCTGGAGATGAATGGAGTGGTATATAATGAAAAACTGCATTAATAGATTTTTTTTCTAAATATCTAATTAATAAATCACGTTCTCTAATATTTTCACATTTAATATAATACATGTGTGCATTATGGAGGCACACTGAAGGGATAGTTGGGCGTCTGATTTTTTCTGCATTTTCAAGCAGCTCAAAACCAACATGATAGTAATTCCAAGTTTCTAAGCGGCGGCGAGTGATGCTTTCTGCCTCTTCCATTTGCGCCCACAGAAAAGCAGCAGTAATCTCTCCTGGTAAATAGGATGACCCCAGATTTACCCATGTATATTTATCTACCTGGCCACGGAAAAACTTGCTACGATTAGTCCCTTTTTCCCGAATAATTTCAGCAAGTTCAGCATGATCAGGATTATTAATAAGTAACGCACCACCTTCACCTGAAATAATATTCTTTGTCTCATGAAAACTGAAACAACCCAAGTGACCAATAGACCCAAGTGCTCTGCCTTTGTAAGTTGACATGATTCCCTGTGCGGCATCTTCAATCACAATTAAATTATGTCGCTGAGCAATATCCATAATGGTATCCATCTCACAGGCGACACCTGCATAGTGTACTGGCACGATCGCTTTTGTACGCGGAGTAATTGCATCTTCGATTTTTCGTTCGTCCAAATTTAATGTATCTTCACGGATATCCACAAAAACCGGTACAGCACCACGTAATACAAACGCATTGGCAGTTGAAACAAAGGTATATGATGGCATAATCACTTCGTCACCTGGCTGAATATCCGCGAGGATTGCTGCCATCTCTAGTGCAGCTGTACATGAATGCGTCAATAGTGCCTTTTTGCACCCCGTACTCTTCTCCAGCCATTCCTGGCAACGCTGAGTAAACGGTCCATCTCCAGCCAAACGACCATTCGAGTGAGCTTCTGAAATATATTCAAGCTCCTTACCTGTCATAAATGGCTTATTGAAGGGGATTTTGTCACTAAGCATAAAAAGTTCCTATTCCAATTGACTAAATTGGATTTTTTTTGCAACTATTAAACAGCTGCCACCAAAACGCATACTGATTTTTTTACAAATATTTTTAAGTTCTGACTTCAATAATACATTGATAATTTTTAGTAAAATACTATCATTCGTCAAATGGTCGTTTGCATTTTTTTTTCTTTTCTCTACATTTTTTACACTGTTTATGCCTAGATAATAAGGTATCGCCCTAAACAAAAAAATTGGGATCGGTAAGAATCTAAAAATATAACTGGAATACTCGATACTAAAGCCTGCAGACTTTAATCTTTGTGCCATTTCATTCAATCCATATCGCCTATAGTGACCCGCAGTCACATCATCATTTGACCATAAATACGAATATGCCGGCACGGTCATATAAAGAAAACCATTTTTATCAATCAAATCATGAATACTTTTGAGAAAAAGAACATCGTCCTCTATATGCTCCACAACATCAAATAAACCTACAGCTGGCAATGACTCTACTCTAAATTTAGCAGAATCTGTCGTAGCACAAACGATATTTTTCAATCCGCGAGATTTAGCATTCATAGCCCCTTCCTGGCTTGGCTCAACTAGAACAGACTCAAAGCCTGCATCAGTTAAACCCAATGACACATATCCATTACCTCCACCAATATCGAAGATAGCGCCATTATCTCTAGGAGGAAACTGTTTTATAGCAGAAATAATGCATTCACCTCGATGCTTAAACCAAAAGGATTCATCCTCAATTAGAAAACAAGAATCAGAGCTACCCTTAGGGTAAGACAGCTCCTCATCAATACCACTCCCATACCATATTCCATTAGAACGAAGTTTTAATCCTGAAGCAATTAAGCTTACATCAAACATACCATCTCCTAACCTCCTCGAGGTCATCATATAAACTAAGATCAATATTCACGACTTACAGATAAAATTAACCTTCATAAATGACATAGCTTCTTTGCTACCTAATATACCAGCAAGCACCTTTGATAAATAAAGCATAAATGCAACTAAAACACCTTGAGAAGGTTCAATAGAAAACAATACCAATAACCCAGACATTGTAGCTTCACGCACACCTAAACCACCAAGTGAAATTGGAATAATCGTTGCTATATATACTAATGGCATAATAAAAAGTAGAAAACTAAAGTTCAAATTGATATCTAAGACAAACATAAAAAAATAAACAAGGATCACATCAGAGATATGTGCTGCTACAGAAAGAAAAAACACAAGAAGGTATCTAAAATAATTAAGTGAAACATAAGTTGAAACTTTATACTTAATATAGACAAGAACGGGTAGCAACATAATGATAATTAACAAGTAATTAAACGAAAAATATTTTTCATGCATATCAAATGAATAAACAGCGCCAACAATAAATATAAATCCTAGAGCTGTTAAACCGATAATACGCTCTATTAAAACTAACAAGCCCGATTCCTTTAAGTTTATTTGAGCCTTATCAGCCATATATTTAATTCGCATTAAATCTCCACCGATAGAACCCGGCATAAATATGTTAAAAAAACCACCCAGCAAATAACCCTTTAATGCTAGACTAAATTCAACTTTTTGGTTTTTTCTATATTCAATAAGTAAGCGCCAACGAACAGCCATAAATGATAATGTTGCCAAAACAAATAAAACACCTCCGAACAAAGTGCTCCATACAATAGGCTCTAAATCCATCACCCTATCCCAATCTAAAAAAGTTATAAGATAGCTAATGAGAAACAAAGAAACTGCTATTTGTAGAATGAATTTATATTTATTGAGCATTATAATTATAAGAGACTAAAATACCTTTCACTTATTATCATTTATAACAGCAATGTAATCACCAATCGCTAAAATATCCAATCGACTTTCTATGAACGAATTGATAGCTTCTTCCGGTGTACATACAATCGGCTCTTCATGCATATTAAAACTAGTATTAATGATGCTTCCAACGCCCGTTATATCATAGTAATGTTTTATTATATGATAATAGCTTTTATCATCTTCTTCACTGACAAGTTGTGGCCGTGCTGTACCATCAATATGAACTACGGCTGGAGAATGCTCTTTCATTAAATCAGTACAATCACAAGTGATTGTCATAAATTTTGATGCATGGTAGTAATCATTTCCTTTTTTATTTATATAATATTTTTCGGCTAGCTCAAAAAGTGTTGCTGGTGCAAACGGCATAAACTCTGTTCGGTTAAATCGTTTATTTAACCAATCATTCACATTTTTATCATTAGTAGCACAAAGTACACTTCTATGCCCTAATGATCTAGGTCCATATTCCATTGCACCAAGAAAACGTGCGACAACTTTGCCTTCAGACAATGATTTTGCTACATCATATTCTAAATTTTCTGAAAAGTGATATGAAACCTTTGATTTTTCTAAAGCTTTTAAAATATCATCATTGTCAAATGATGGGCCAAAATACATATTATTATATTTATTTACCTTAAACTCTATCCCTAAAGACTCTCTATACTCATTATATGCGTACAATGCTGCACCAACGCCCAAACCAGCATCAGACATGCCTGGGTGAATATAAATATATTTAACATTATCGAGCTCATAAATCCTTTGGTTAAGCTTTACATTTGCAAAAACACCGCCACTTAAAAAAATATTTTCCGATCCCGTTTTTTCAATCCAAAATCTTACCCATTCACAAACAATTTCTTCTAAAAGATACTGAGCAGTAGCTGCAACATCTTCTTTTGTATAACCATCACAAAGGCTGCTTATTTTATCTAAATAACCTTTAAAATTCGTATGAGGGTATGGGCCAATTACAAGATCATCCGCCATTTTAGAAATAATTTCGCCTTGTTTATTAACCTCAAACAGATTACGGAACTCACCAATAAGACTTGTATTTACATTTCCATATGCTGCCAACCCAGTTATTTTGCCCTCATGCCTAACTGCCTTAAACCCTAGAGCGACTGTAATTGCAGAATAAAAATGTCCGATTGAATTCACATAATACTGCTCATGAAGAACATCGATAGCTCCATCATTACAAACACAAACCATTCCACTTAAGTCATCTCCTTTACCATCTAAAGAAAATGAAACTCCTTCATTTTTTATAGCGGTAAAGTAAGCTGACGCATGATGTGCCACGTGATGATTAACAAATCTAATAGGAATATTACTCAAACCTAACTCAATCAACATTAATTTTATTTTATCAATTCTGTTTTGCTGCGTGACACCTGGGAATGCATGAAACATTCCTGATGGTATGCCTGCAAACTTAGTTCTAAATGAGCCATTATTTTCAGAAAGGAATTTAACTCGATCCTTTCGTTTAATATTTCCCTGGATATCATCAAAGAAACTTTTATAAGATTTAAATGACAAAGTCTCTGGCTCATCTAAAGCTAAAGCAATCATGTCAATCTTATCAATTCCATCAATACAAAACTTTACCGATTCAATAGGTGCAGCATTTGAAAGAATTCTAGCGTCATGATTTTTTATTCTTGAAAAACGTTCTTCTTCAACAACTTTAATTACTTTGCCATTAACTATTAATGCGGCGTTAGCATTATGCCCATCGTATATACCTAGTACATTCATATTATTTTTTGTAAATTTCCCTAATTACATATTTTGGTGAACCTTGAACCTCAACGAGTATTCTATTCAAATACTCCCCTATTACTCCAATTGATAATAAGATTAATCCGCCATAAATATTCAATAAAACAACAAGTGTAGTCCAACCACTTACAATACTATCGAACATAAAATATCGCAAAGCATATATAAATGCTAATATTAACCCTGTAAATGACGCCATTATTCCAAACAAACTAATAAATTGAAGAGGAGCAGAAGAAAAGTTTATAATGTTATCAAATGTTGTTTTTAACAATAGTAAAGTACTGTAATTTGATTTTCCATACTTCCTTGGACTATGCTCTATATCAACATTAATAATGCGATTTGTTGATTTCAATACCATAGGGCCGAAAACTGGATACATGGTTTTATGTGCTAGTATAGTTTCTACTAATTCTTTTCTCAATATACGAAATGCAGACATTGTTAAATTTTTAGGCTTTCTAAATATTTGCTCATTAACTTTTTTAATAAACAAACTGCCTATATTTCTTACAATTCCGTGTTCTTTAACAGCTGGCTTTCCAAAAACAGCATCTAAGTCGTCATCTTCTTTTATAGTCTGATATAACTTAGTTATATCAGAGGGGTTGTGCTGAAGGTCATCATCTAAAGTCACTACAAACTTTCCAGATGATGCCTCTAAACCACAATATAATGCTCTAAACTGGCCCACATTAAACATTAAATCTATTAAAAGCATATTGGAATATTTATTTACAACTTTTTTTATCACTGTAAAGCTATTATCTTTTGAGCAGTCATTTATGAAAATGACCTCATAAGCAACGCCCATATCAATCAGAACTAGGTTGAGTTTCTCTGCTAATTCTTCAATCGATTTAGAACTATTGTAACAAGGTATAACTATACTTAATTCAACCATTTAAACACCCAATTCTAATATACGAGTTAAACAACTTCTAGGCTAATTTGTGAAACCATATGCTCTACAAGCTTCTCACTTTCCACAGCACTTTTGCCTTTAACTATAATGTGTCCAATTCTATCTGGGCCGACTGTGAATTTTCGAACTTTATCACCAATGGATACATCCCATTGAATGCCTATTAAATCTTCATGTTCCAAGATACTTTTAGGTACATGTATGTTTTTTAATGTACCCGTCTTATCACTCATTAATAATAAACATGCATTTGCTTGTTCTTGTTGTGCAATATATTCACATTTATTACCTAATGCTAAATCAATTGCATATTCATATGCATCTACACCTGAATAAATCGAAATATTTTCAGGAAGGCAGGTAGCCCCCATTCTAGCGCCAATTTCTATTACTGCAGGCATTCCATTCACAAGCATTAAATCCACATTTGATATACAGTTATTTATTCCTAATGCTTGCACTGCTTTTTCAATTATCTTTTTTGTTTCAACTTGTAGCTTTTTTGGTAATTGAGTTGGCATTGAGTGACCTACCGGAGTGAAATAAGGCCCAGGTGTTACAGTGTCTCCATGTGGAAAAACTAATGTTACTTCGTTATCTTTTATGAATGCTTGAGCCCCGAACTCTATCCCCTCAAGATATTCTTCGATTATAATTTCTTTAGAGCGAGAAACTTCAAGTGCATCTATCCAAGCAGAATTAAATCCTTCACCAGAATCAACTTTAGCAATTCCTCTGCTACCAGAAGAATCAGTTGCCTTCACCATAACTGGATAGCCAATTAAACAGGCATATTCTTTTGCATCTGATTCTGATTTAAAAAAATCAAATTTTGCAGTGAGAACATTATATTCCACAAAGGCTTGCTTCATAAGTATTTTATCCATACTTTTACAGGCTGCCTCATAACCTGTACCGGCCAAACCTAATTCATCAACAACCCTACCTAAAGAGGGTACACATACGTCTGTTCCTGTTGTCGTTATTCCTGAAATTTTGTACTTAACTGCTGCCTTAATAATGTTTTCTTCATCAGTAGTATCAATATCAATATGTATATCTGCTAATTTTATGCCAGGGTAATTTCCATTAGGGCTAACAACTATTACCGTTAGGCCTTTGTCCTTTGCTTTTTTTATCAATGGCACTTGATAAGTACCAGCACCCAAGATCATTAGTCGTTTTTTCATATCAGGGGCATCCTTTTTATATTGTAGTGGCATAGTTAATTTGGCCACCTAACTAGAGGTGATATCATACACCTCTCATATAGTTACATTATATGGCTTTTAGGTGTCTAGAAAAGTCGGGGAAGTCCATACCATTAGCCAGGAAGTCTATATACAGTAATTACCCACGGCGAGCCTGTATCCCAAGTTGGACCTAGTGTGGTAAAAGTTCCCATACTCGTAAGTCCTAACTCGGTTGCATTAGAAATAGTTGGCACTGAAAATAAATATTTCACACCTAACGCCCTAGTTGCGGGAATATCTAAGTCAAAGTGTTTAATAACTTGCGGAGGATGTCTATGTCTAGAGCAATATTGCCCATCCCTTGGACACTTCATCTCAGCGCTGAAAAAATAAAATCTACTTCCCCAATCATCGAAATAGCTCAACAAAGCTTCATTTTTAGAAAATTCATTTATCACTGCCTTTCGAAACTTTAACTTGTAAGCTTTAGGATAAAAAGATAAATATCCGTCTGCAGTTCTAAAGCCGTTATATTGAAGAACAGAAGGATGAATACCAATACTTCCTACTAAATATGATTTTTTGTCACCTGGTAGTGATTTTTCAATCTTTTCAAATAAATCCTCAGAGAAAAACTCCTGGAAAGTTATACCGGTTCTCTTCTCTTCCATTGTGTACTCATGATTATCTAGTTCCATCTTGATTTGCATACCAATAACCAACGTTACTAAAAAAACACCCATAATCGGTATTCGTATTAGTCTAACAATGATGACCAAAGCCAAAGCAAACGTTACCATCCAAATAAATGGAAGAAAAAAAGTAAGGCGGGTAAAATTTACCTCCATCAGTATTGGAAAAGTCTGTCTAAACGAAACTACCGTAGACCAATTCCAAAATGCAGCATAAAAAGATATGACGATAGAAGAAAAAAACAATAGCACCATTGCCAAGATAAGTCCTTGCGGCCATGGTTCTGATTTTGTAATACTAAATCCCGATCCAAGACGATGTTGCCATGACTCTAGTGTTGTAGTTTGTGCTGAAATCCGAGTGCTGAAGTCTATCCAAATAAAATAAATGCTCGTAAAAATTAGTGCAGCACTAGTTATTTTTAGAAAGACCAGTTTTGGAAAGGCTTCTCTAAATGTCTCCACCGTAGGCCAATTCCAGTATCCAGAATATGATAATATAATAATGGAAATTAGAATTATAAGTAATAATAAACGAGGGATCTGTTGCCACGACTTTGATTTCACAATAAAAGAAATAATCCTAGTGTTAATGCGAATCCGTATCAAATTAATACAAAGCAGAATCAGAGTTACACTAGTTACTTTAAAAATAACCAAGTTGTGAAGAGTAACAGCCCAATCACCTTTAAAAAATATTTGTTTTGCACTGGCCCACGAGTCAGAAAATGAATAGCCATTAAAGACCCTGTCTACACGATGTGAAATCATTCCACCGAAAAAGAGATGCGACCATAATCTGTAATCTACGACTAAATGAGCCGCAGTAATAATAAGCGCACCTACAATCAACGGGCTCATTTGACGATATTTTAGATACTTGATTAAAGCCAGTAACCAGACTATCCCAATGATGAACATGCCTATAAGAACCGTAGATGAATAAAAGGGATAAAGTATAAGTATAATAACTTCTGTTTTCCCGATATAACCTTTCCAAATACGGAATAGCGCATAAAATATAAAGGGAAGTGATGCTACCCCACCAGTCCACGCCCAAAAGGGAAGGAATGCATAGCAAAGTGATACTCCAAATACAATGAGTGACCGTGCATTTTGGTCTGGTTGGATAATGCTTTTTAGAAATATATACATTCCTGAAAAAGCTACTATACGAAGCACAAATTGATTAACTACGTAGGCCCAGTAAGGATCGAAAATAGCGTAAATCCATGTAATAACACTTAATTCCCTAGGGTATGAGATGCGAGGCATACCGTGCTCAGCAATCGGACCCACTTGGGATAGATTTGACGCAAACCAAAAGTTGGATTCCGTGAGTATCTTGATCCATGCCATGTGCGAATCAAGACTATCATGAATTCGAATATATCCAGATTCCCCAGCTAAAACCCACGGATACACATATGCAAATACTGCAGAAATACCTAGTAACCAAGGAAAAACATCCTTGAATAATTGATTCTGTAACAACGTTTTAAAAATTTTAATTTACCTCTATGTAATATAAACGGTTTCTTCAACAAACGCACCATCAGAAACAAAACCACCTGGTTGTGGGTTACGTGACTTGTAATTAGTGTAGTAATAACCTGTATCATTTGGGCAAAGCCCTGAGTTACCTGCAACAGCAACGTTAAAAAATGTTGTTGCTAGAAACGAACATATAACTAAAACTTTATACATGATATTTCCTCATAATTAGTACTTTTCTGTGGCTTTCATTCTTAAATTGTATAGAAAGTTTTTCTTTTAGAAAATCATACTTTACAGAAGTTGGTAACAAAAAATTTACCCTTACTTTCATATTTTTAACCTTTAATTAATAAATTTAGCAGTAGTACCTTTGGCTTCATAAAAGTAATTATAAGCTCAATATGAGAATCTACTTAGATATGTAATCCTCCCATTTCTAACGCTTGCTAAAAATAGAATCTCCGTTGTTTAAATAGCCTCAAGTAGCTTTCTTG
>ENA-OREN01002837-OREN01002837.1-marine-metagenome-genome-assembly--contig:-NODE-2837-length-16863-cov-3.159955_pt1 | contig 16863 bp, 13 predicted proteins | sample MGYA00248624_ERZ508555 | MGnify/ENA primary metagenome ERZ508555 (study PRJEB26222, sample SAMN06267773) | marine metagenome | isolation source: Saanich Inlet, British Columbia, Canada | place...
TAATCCTAACAGGTCAATTTTTATATTATTTTTTCCCATTTTAACTTAATAGTTCACTAAAGGATATATAGTTTATTCTGTCATGTTCTTTTAATTCTTCAACACTAGTTGCCACAGCACGACCACTACGACTGAGCATGATGTTAAAGTTTCCTGTCAGGCCTTCACAATAATAAATGATGGGTGTATTAACTGCAAATGAATAGCCAGCTTCAAATATTGTTCCCAAATCTTTATCTCTAGTATTACATACAACAAATTTTGCGTGTTCTATTGCTTTGACATTCCCACGAAAAACCTCTTCTTGTTCTTGACTTGTTGCATTTCTCTTAACAACAATTTCATCTTTGGGAGAAAAGTAATTAACATCTAATTCATCAAGAACATCTTTAATATTTTCTAGATCTTGGGCTTGATTTGGATTGAACCATCCACTTGCGATATAACAATCGTACATTTTTACAACTCCTTTATTTTGTAACCATTTAATAATATATATAGTATTGATCAGTCAAAAATTGATTTATATCATAACCACTTATTTTAGGTAGTTGATATGATATATGAATATCCATTTTTGAATAACCAGCTGCCTGTCCGCTTGTCTTACTGTTCAAAATTTAATTTGAATATTCTTGGTCATCATTGTCACCTGTAATAGGAACTAACTCGCAAACATCATTGTTACAAAATTTTTCAACGTCTGCTTCTTCATTTTTGATAGTACCAAGTGTTAATTTCTTTAATCTCTTTAACATCTTATTATACAGTTTCTCATCAATTGATTCGTAAGGCATTTGTTTATATGCACCAAGTTCATGTCTAGGGAGAAGTGAAATACCCTTAAGGTGGTATTGATAGTAATTTAATGCGTGGGGAATTTGTTCTGTCTCTGTTTTGGGATCAAAAGTTACAGTACAACTTACCTGATTGTCAGCCCAATGTCTTTGCATGAAAGCTGCTAAATTAAATTGCTCCCATATAGTTAGTTCTTTTACAGTTCGTATTCCTTCACCGACATCTACAGGTACTTCAACAACAACTGTATTATCTTCACTGCCAAATGCTGGTTCGATATGATAGTTTGCTTTCTTTAAGGGCTCAATTAGTTCAGAGTACTTAGATAATCTCATTCTCCTAATATAAAATCTGCTTTCTGGGTAATGGATTCCAGGTGTTGCTCCTACTAATAAGCTTACAGTTCCACTTGGTTTCACGGAGCTCAACTTTATACTGCGAGGTACTGCAAACCAATCTGAATACATTTTGTCCCATTTTGTGAGTTCATCATAACCCTCTTCACACCACTCTCTTAAAGTGTTTAGACCTTTGCTAGTAATGAATTGTGCTATACCACTCATAGATGTGCCAATTCTTCGATTACGCAACATTACTCTATTTGTTTCTGGCCAGTGTGTTTTTCCTAATGTAACTGTTTTTGCATAAAGATATGCATACTTTAATGTCTTCTTGTAATCTTCTAAGTCTGCATGATTATGTGGAAATGTTTCAACAAGACAACATAGCTCGTAGCTTTCAAGTGACTGCTCAAGGCATGGGTTACCACCTGCTACTCTATGATCTTTATTATCTTTGCCATTTTTCATTCGTGAGTAACCACGCATGTTTTCTAACCAAGCAAATCCTGGCTCACCATTATCTGCAATTCTTTTTGATGCCTCAGTATAGTCCATACCAAGCTCAGCAAATATAGAATTATTAGATGTCCAGCCATATTCTTCCCTATGTGGATTTTTCTTGTAGTTCTTTAGGTCTAGATATTCTTCTGATTTTGGATCTCCGAACACAATTTCCGCAGTTCTTCTCACATTTCCAGCCACTACGCACTTACCTATCAAATTCATAATATCAACAATGGTAGTTACTGTAATGGGTGCGTCTGTATTACTTTCTAGTATTTTTGTTACTCCAGCATGCACTTCTTTGAGAGGTTCATGACCGCTTGATAAGCCACCAAAACCTTTAATAGGCTCTCCTGGACCTCTGATTAAATCATAATCAAATGTTATTGAAGCTGTGCCATGGAAATATGAGTCGATTAGCATACCCACAGACTCTACCCATCCTTCACGTGTGTCTGGTATTTTATAGACTAAGTTGTTTTTATCTTTTTTAGCACCCTTTACTATGATTTCACCCGCACCCTTAGTATCAAATCCAACGCCTACACCAACCATCGAGGCATCCATCAGGAATGTAAAAGGTTTTGATGAATCTTCTTTAATTGTTTTAGTAGAAACAAATGCGCAATTATTAAGTGCAGCATATAATCCACGTTCTTCAGTGATTGCAGTGCCCATAGCCCATAAGCCCCTACCAGGAGGAAGAAATTTCATATTAAATATTCTATCATACATTTCTTGCGCTGATCGTTGGGCTTGCCATGCATTCCATCCAAGTTGATAAGAATCAATATGTTTTTTCTGCATTGTGTAAGTGCCCTCTACAACCCGCTTTACTGTTTCCCACCATCTCTCATTTTTACCATCTGGCTTAACACGAGAATATGTTCTCATATACACTAGCTCACCAAGACCGTTAAATCCCCATGGTGGCTTTTTTCGTTTGTATTTATTTATAAATGCGTCTGATAGTGTAAAAGTTTGCTGCATAAAATGTCCTTTTATTATTTACTAAATTGAGTATGTCGTAATACTAAATAGTAAGACATACTAATTTGTTGGTTTAAAGTCATCATACTTTTTAGCTAATAATTTTCTAGTATACTCGTTTCCGTTATCTTGTTTCTTTTGCTCTACAATCCCATTTGATGAAGATGAATCAAAAATATCAAGTTTGCCAATTGATGTATTCATCATAGTAGGGAATGTCATTCCATCAGGACCAAATCTGTTTTTAATAACATGTACACGTCCTGTATTTGCGATCTTGTCCTCAATCTTTCTTGATAGAGACATTACAAAATCAGCAGTCATGATTTTTGAATACGATTCTGCAATTTTTTCTGCACCGATTATGTCATCTTCCAAACTTGATCTGTTGGACTGGCTGGCCGTCCAAATAGGTATCTGGAATTCTCCGCTTAGTCCCCTTAAGTCTTCATAGATATTACCCAATGCATGTCTAACTGCTATGTCTTGCTTACCTACATCTCTTAAAAGATCTGCATAGTCAACTAGAATAAGATCAGGCTCATGCCCTAATAACTCCACTGTTTTTAAATGTGTGTGTATTGTTTGAACAGTTGCGCCCCTTGTTGGAAAGTACTTAATGAGTAAATTACCATTGCATTCTTTTTCAATAATAGCTTTAATAGCATCTTTATTATCTTTGATATTTGCAACTGGTACTTCTGAAAATATAGTTGCATATCTTAAACCCACGTAAGCTTCATTGAGCTCTAGTGTGTAATGTATAACATTTTTTCCTTGCTTAAGTGCATTAACACCTAATGCTTGGAGGAACCAACTCTTTCCGATACCAGAAGGTGCAACAACAACACCCATCTCACCACCTGCTAGACCACCGTCCATGATAGTATCAATTGGTTCCCATGTTGTTGCAATAGTCTCTCTATTAATGTTTTCTAAAATAGAGTCAAATTCTTTTATGTATTCTAAGCCAATATCTCTATGTGTTCCAGCACGCATAGCATCATCAACGATCCTTTTTATCTCATCGTACTCTCCCATCTGTAGTAGATCTACAGATTTAATAATTGCTGCTTTTAGTTGTTGGTTTTTAGCAAAGGTTAGTGTCTCATTCTTAACAAATTCTAAATCAGGTGCTTCAATGTTTTTAGTAACTTCTCTTAATTCATCAATGATAGAGTCTCTTAGTAACTGTGTTGAAACTTCGTTTACTTTGATTTTTAAAGCAGCTAATGTAGGCGTAACTTTGTATTCATAATAGTATGCTTTAATCTGCCTCACAAGCCATTGTTTGGCTTCAGTATCTAGCAGTTCTGGTTGAACTAGATCATATATTGTTACTGCAAATTGTTGATCTGTTAGTAGGCATGTTATTATTTTTGTTTGAAATACCGACCCATATTTTGTTAATGTATCATTTATTGGAGTCATTTTCTAATATCAATTCCAGTTTATTAAAACTTGATTGTAACCAAACATCAGGATTTCTTATTGCTTGATTGATTGTATCCTCTAGAAACATTGAATGTAACTTATATTTTACTAAACGATTTGTGCTATTACTAACAATATCCTGGATTAGTAGTTTTGTGCTTCCAGGAATATCAACGTCTTTAAGTTGCATTAATTTATAGTTTCTCTCTAGTAGTTCTTTATGTTCTGTGAGTTGTGTAACGTTCATGAACTCATCAAAGTCACTTACTGGATTATTGCTTAGAAATGGGAACTTCTTTCTTATAGTTTTCAATCCCATACCCTTGATACCATTAATGTTGTCAGATTTATCTCCATCTATTATTCTATAGTAGACAAAATTCTCTGTTAAGATTTCGAAATCTTCTTCTAGTCTTTCCTTTGTGAGCATTACTTTTTTTGTAGGAGACCAAACTTGGACTCTATCACTTGCCATCTGATAGAAATCTTTATCAGTACTCATAATTGTAACTTTAGATTTGTTTAGTACTTGATTAGTTATGTATGCAATTGTATCATCTGCTTCAATATTTTCTATAGAAAGTACTGTTACTGGTAGATACTTTAAGTATGTAACTAATCTTTCAAGCTGGTGTCTCATATTCTCTGATTCATTTTCATCAGATAGACCTTCTATTCTGTTGGGCCTTTTAATTGGTTTACGTTGACCCTTATAATCAGGGAATATTTTTCTTCTTTTAACAGAGCCACCCTTTCCATCAAACGTGATTATACACCTTGTAGGTTGAACTGTTCTTATTGCTAAAGCAATTGTTTGTAAGAATCCGACGATTCCCCCAATGTGTTGTCCATCTGCATTAGTTGCAGGTGATGCTGCCCATGCTCTAATAAAATTATTTAATCCATCAATTATTAGAACATTGTCATTGAGATTGTTCTTATCATACACACCTTTTTTTAGTTGTGATAAGATTTCCTGATAACGTTTACGCATCTTCATTCATGATTTCATCTGTGAATTCTACATCGTCAATTCCTCGTCTATCTTCATAAGCCAATATTGTTTCATCACAAATCTTTTTATATAGATAGTCCTTTAAACCATCTCGGTCTTCAAGTAATGCCTTAAAGTCCTTAGAAAGAAACTTAATCTCTTCACCATTGAAATTAATTGTATACCATGCGCCTTTAATCGTAGCAACTTTAATATCTTTCAATGTTTGAAGCCAACTGCCTGCATCATCAAGACCTCTGTCAAAATACATATCAAAATCTGATACTCTCATTGGTGGCCCAAGTCTGTTTTTAATAATTTGTGCTCTACACTTTACACCAATTACGTTTGTATCTTTGTCTTTAATCATTCCCATATTTTTTAATCGAATACGGGTTGATGAATGAAAGGGTAAAGCTAATCCTCCACTAGTAGTATACTGGTCACCGAACATGACACCAAGCTTTTGTCTTAATTGTTGGGTAAATACTAATGTTATCTTATGTCTACCAATCATTTGAGTAAGCTTTCTCATTGCTTTTGATATGATTATTGCCTTCCCAGTTGACCAACCATCTTTGTCATAGTCTGATGACATTTCTAATTTTGTGGATGCTGCAGCTAAACTATCAATGAGTATTGTAACGTATTTATCCTTATCTGTTTCCCTAACCTTAATAACTATGTCTTCAATAGCTTGAAATATATCTTCCACAGTTTCTAAATGCAAATAAAGAATATTACTTACATCTGCACCAATTGCTTGCAAAAACTCTCTGCTTACTGATGTTTCTGTATCAATGTATACCGCAATTCCACCTTTTTTCTGTGTCTCTGAAAGTATGTGGGCACCAAGTAATGACTTACCCGTTGAGGATAATCCATTAATCTCTGTTATTCTTCCCACAGCAATTCCACCATTGGGACGATTCGATATCGACAGATCTAAAAGGGCAGATCCTGTCGATATAAAATCGTCAATGTCAGTAGGTGTATGATCAGTTCCATCTAAAAAGAATGCTACTTTTTGCCCTTTTATTTTAGAATTTAGACTTTCAGCTAAATCGTTAGCTAAGACATCGCGTCTATCGCTCATAAAACCTCCTGTTGTGTTATTTAGTTATTGAATAGATCGTCAAAGGCTTTTGAAACATCTTCTGTCTCAGTAGCTTTAACTACATTCTTGGTTGGATCTGTTGTTTGCTCATCCTTTACTTCATTGTCTTGTGATAACCAAGTTTCAAGTGCACCTTGCAAATCCTCATAACTCATTTCCTGATAAATATCAGTAATTTTCTTTTGAGTATCTTTCACAACTTTCATCACGTCAGGATTCTCCGTCAATGCTGTCTGGTTTGGCTTGACACGAATAGTTGTACTTGGAAATGCTCTTCCTGTTTCTTCACTTGTTTTGAATTCAACAACAATATCACGTCCTTTTACTGGATCAGTAATGTCACCATAGTCAGGATCTGAAATAACTGAAAGTAGCTCTTGATAAACCATTTTACCAAATCCCCAGAACTTAACACCTTCATGTTCTTCACCTCGTACAATAACAGGGGCGTATGTGCGCATTTTGGCTTCGATCTTTCTTCCTAACTTATAGTCTTCTTTGTTCCCTGAAGTCTTTAGCTTAACTGCAAATTCTTCAATTGGGTCAGGACGACCAAATGATACTGGTGATAGATAATGCTTATCTCCCATATCATAATGAAAGTACAATTCAATAAATGGGTTATCCTTATTGAATTTGTAAGGGACAATTCTAACTTGAGTGTTGCCTGGTCCTGGTTTCCAAAGTGATGATGTTCTATTGTTTGTTTGTTGTAACTGATTGAGTTTGTTTTTTATGACACTAATGTCCATAACTATTTCTCCATTTGTTATTTGTTATTTGTTATTTGCTTCATAAATATATATATAAGTAAAACTTGAAAATGTTCTTTTTTTTGCTTAAAAACCCCAGTATTTTATCTTATACCAGGGTTTAGGGAGGGGTAAACTTAGTTTTTAATTTGTTATACTAGTCCAAGGGTTTGCTAGTTACATTTGCCCGATTAGTTAATTTGTTTAAATAGCTTTTTAAGTTCACCAAAAAAAGCTTGATATGCTGCTACTGTTTTTCCGAATTGTCTATTAACTACTTTGGATTCTGATGTAGATACGGCATGTGCTAATCTAGAAAATTTTCTTCCCATAGTAGCAAATTCGTCCATTAAATCTTTTATGTCTCGTTTTGTATTATCATCCACTAGAAGTTCTTCTTAATCCAGCTTTCTTGTATTTTTTCTAAATTTCATAATTTTTTCCTTAAGTTAATCTAATCTTAAATAAATATTAGCAATTAATAATTTTATAAAGTTTTGTTTTGACAATATTAAGACCCTGATCATTAGTTAACAGTAGACTATTTTGATATAAGTTCCAGTCTATTGGAAATGATTTGTCTAACATACCTCCATTATTTTCACGTATTGCTTCATTAAGAGCATTAATTGTGTATAGTGTGTTAGTCTCTTTCTTGCGATGAATCGCCATTGTCTTGCTATTCTGAATAAAGTCTTTAGTTTTCTCAACATTATATGTACAGATTAATGAATTACTTTCATCTACATTTTCAAATACATAAATCTTGTTAAATACTATATCAGACACACTTATGATTAATTCTGTTACGTCATTAAAATCACTTTTTGTGCAGAAAGTACACAATAATTGGGTTTTCATTTTATTTCTCTACCTTACTTATCAAGCCGTTTTCACCGTGATCATAATATGTACCGCCTTGTATAATTTCGCCATTTTTGTCTGTTTTAACCTTGACTGAGGATTTTTCGCTAATGACAAAATCGCCATAATGGTGTTCGTCCTCATCAACTGTTATAATAACACCTGATTCTCTGTGTTTAACATCACCGTAAAGAAAGCCTACTAGTATATCTTTCGCCATTTCTATAATTTCCCTTTGTATATGATACTTGTACTCCCGATAAGCAATTTCCTTCAATAGTGCTAATCGATTGCTTTCACTATCTGATACTTTTGGATGTTTTTCAATATACTTATTTATTGATTTTTCCATTTTGGCAAGTATATCTGCTCCAAATGGTGGATCTGGTAAATCATCAGAAGATGCTAGATCTTGAATTTTATCAATGTTTTCTCTATGTTTTTCGGGAACTTTATCTCTATCAATTTTATGAATAGAATTTTTTGCCATTGTTTTAATGTAATCTTCTACATATTTCCTATCTTCTTTGGGAAGTTTATTTATTAAATTTTTCAAAAGTTCAATATTAGAAGTTGCTGCTCCCTGAATTTTAGATCCCTTTTTTGTAGACTTTACTGAGATGCCTCGAAAGGCAATTATCTTTGGATCAGCGTTGTCTTCTTTCATAATAATGTCTGCAATCGGATATGAAGGATCAGAAGGTAAATAAACTTCTTTCCCTTGCGCTAATAAGCCTAAGTAAACAGATATTTCGCCGTAATTCTTGAGAACCTCACTAGCTTCTGCTTCTGAGTATGATGCTACAGTAGCATGAAAGTCTGAGTATGCTTTAGCGATTTTTTCTTGATCAATTGGAGTTTCATTGAAGGCTTCTACTGCTTTACTATTATACTCTGTCCATGCTTTTTTTGTTTCATTGCTTGTGCTGGACATGATATTATCGTTAACATCACTTAGACAGTTTATTGCTGCACCTCTTGTATCCAAGTTACCGTCTTTATCAAAAAGTCCATGATCTACAACATCCACATTAATATCCTCGCCATCAGCATTTTTGCCAATTTTGAGTGTTTTTTTCTTAAGTTTGTCATCTCCGCTTTTCAAAATAGTCTGGGGCTTAAAGGATACTGGTTTGTGATTAAACGGCGGCATAATACCCTTCATTATACCATGTGACCTAGATCGAAATGCTAAGTCAATTCCATCAATTTTGTTTATTTTATCTGCATTCTCCCAAAAAAAATCTTTTATATCTCTATTAGATACACCAGGAATTTCCATCTTGACCTGTGATTCGTCTACGTAAAAGTTACCTGATACTGGTGTCATAGAAATTGCTGAATTAGAAATTAGATGCTTTTCTTCTTCAGTTAATTCACTGGCATCTAACCTGCCGTTCATCACAAGGTATAACTTTGCTATCGCATATTTTGAATCTGAATTTTTTGCTTTGCTTTTTTTATATTTAGCTAAAGATTTCTGTATTTCTTCTTCTTGCGCATCTGATATTTGTGTTTTCTGTTCTTCTTCAGCAAACTCCTCAGCACCTTTTGTGTAAATAATACTTGATCTATTTGATGAATAGGTTTCCCCATCTTGAGCCTTCTCTTTAGCTTTTTCCAAAGTGTCACCTATAACATCAGCACTGGGTTTGTCCTTTTTCTCTTCTTTGCCTTCGTTATACAACACTTTACCTACTACATCTACATCTAAAAATTTCCTTAATTCTTCAGCGATTAAAAACTTATGGTAATCATTGTCTAAACTCACCATCCCATCATGTGTCTTATACGATACTTCATTTATTGCATTACTTATAACTTTTTTTAAGTCCATTTAACCTCTCCGATATGTCTTTCATTGAATTGTAGTTTAATCCAGCTTTTGTTTTAACAGGGAATAAACCACCCTGTAGGATTTTTTTGATCTCTAATACTGTTTTGAGTCCCTCTGTCCTATCTAGATCGAATAGAAAACTATCGTACGTGTATAGTATCATTTTTGTTTCCTTGACCTCTAGATATTTTTGCAATTTACTTATAGTCTCAATATTTTGTTCTGTTTCGTAAGACTGAATGAAATAGTTTAATAGCTTATTCTTATTAACATCAGTGATACTATCAGACGTGAACGGTTTCTTATAAATATATGACTTGAAGTGTTTATTTTTACTAAAATATTTGTACAAAATATTTGCTAACTGATCTACTTTAAAGAAAAAAGGATTTTCTTCTTCTGACACGCTGATATTTCCATAAAGAATTTGCCATGAAATCTTTTTTGAATCTTCGTATGATGTCTTGTAGACATTGTCTGCGAAATATTGGTGTAAAGACTCATCTTTTGGAACTTTAAATTTAAGTATGTTTGCAAGAAGTCTCAAATGGTATGCATCATAGTCAAACTCTACTAACATTCCCTTATCAAATCGCGATATTATAGAAGATCTTGTTCCATCTTTTTTGTTCATGGCACCAAAATTAATACCACGAAATGTGTTTGAAGGTCTTCCGGTGGCTGTGTAAATATTGAAATTCGGATAACCGTATCCATTTCTAAAAATAGTATCAAAAGATCCATCTTTTATCCTCATACCAGGTTCTTCTAGTTTTGCAAATGTAAGTAATGCTTGATTATATTTTAAGTAATATTTCTTAATTACTATGTCTTTAGCCTTTTTCACTATTGATTCTAGTCTGTCCCTGGTGAATTCTAAAACTTTTACTAATGGGATTATTTGATTTGCTGTTCTAAGTAAATAGTTGTTCTCATAGATGTGAGAAAAAACTTGAGGCATTGGGACTTCTTCATACTGCTTATGTTCTAGATAATAATTTAATTTTATATCATAGCTATTTTCAAATTTTGTTAGATGATAAAACTCTTTCAAGTCATCAACCCAAAACCTTTTTGCAACTGATAAGTCTTGAATGTCTAGATTCTCTGAGAATGATTCTGAATGTGAGTAGATAACATCATACATGACATTGTCTACAGATAAAGATAATAATATTGGTTTGCTTTCTGCTGGATGATTTCTATAATCGTCTCTTGCAATTACAATAGCGACATCTTTATCTTTAATTCGTTTGATAAGATCATTATATTCTGTTTTTGTCTCTATAACCATTTACTATATATATTAGACTACAGTACTAAAGTGCTGTTATTTTATGCTTTTGTGTACTCAGGATTTTTTAGGATTAAATCTATAGTAGTAGTTTCTTTTTCTACGATTGTCTTGTGGAATTGGGTAAGTGGTATGCTATCTAATAAATCTGGCATGATTTTTCTTACGCTGTTGAGCGAATTAAAGTTGAAAACTTTTGTTTCATTAATTGGTCCAGATATTTGCCACTTAATAGTTACGAATGTGTAAGCCCTTGTAGACGTCTTTGATTTAACTTCCATTATGTCATCATTGGGACGAAGTTTATTTTTAGCAAAAGTCCTTGTCATAATTTTCTTACCAAAAGGGAGCTTTTTTAAATTTGGAAAATACTGCTTAGGGTAGCTGTCTCTTTTGATTTGCTTCTTTACGTTCTTGTATTCCTGCATGATGTTATTATTCTTAACTCGAATGATGCTTTGATCATTGGAATTTAGTTCGTACCTTACATCTTTATTGTCCATATAGTATGTAAAATAAATTTGTCCTTGACGTACTATTATTTTTTCTTTACCCACATAAAAAAATTCATGCTGCTGTGTGACTGAGGGGCCTTCTATTCTTTCTATGAATGGCATGATTAGTCTCCTAATCCTGGGGGTAGTTTGTATCCTGCTTCTCTCATTCTGCGTGCTTTTTCTTGTGCTTTATCTAAAAGTTGTTTTGACTCTGCTTCAGCTGGTGAAAGTTGATCATCTTGTGAGTCACCATGCCAGCCAGCCATTTTTTCTAAATTATGTTGAAATGATTTTTCAACCTTTTCTACAAGTTCCTCTCTTGATATACTCATATCTCCAAGCGCTTTTTTTATTAACGCGTCTTGTTTTCTTTCAATCGCTTTGTTATTAATCATGAGTGTTCCTTCAATAGCTGTATCCCATCCATCACTATTAATCTCATGCGTTACTCCTGTGGTTGTAAAGAATGTAGTTGGGTCAGCATTGATTTGTCCATAGGGATTCGCTGGAAGATACGATAATCTAAACATATTCCCAAGATTAATCCCGCTCAATCCTTCAATTGTCATTGATAATGCTATAGGTAATTTCTGTAGTACATACTTCTCTTTTGGTAAGTTTATAATATTTCGTAAAGGATTATCTGATAAATACCAGGTTAATGTCTGATAAATGTGTTGTCTGAGTGTGCACGTTGTGTCGTACGGTTTCTTATATTCTAATGACAAGTCTTTGTATTCAGGTAGATCATCAATATTTTCTGGTGGGATTGCTGTCATTGTTATTTCATCTAGTTTTAGTGCTGTTATTCTGTCTTTTTTAACAATAAAATCTACTTTTTGTTGTACTTGACCTTCAGAGTCTTTCAATCTTTTATTGAACTGGTCTAATAGGTATGCCCGTGATGATGGTACAAGCTGAACAAGTTCTTCAGATATTTCATGATTCCATTTTGTTCCATTCTTTAATCCATCATCTAAAATATTTAATTCTGTCTTCTGATAATTACCTGCTCTTGGATTGCCAAAATTTTTACTAAACTGTAGATCTCCTTGCATTGGAGATATAATATTAGATATTAATGTTTTATTGGCAGGATTAGAAAAGAATTTACCCAGTTCTTCTGCTTTTTTCGATTCTTCAGATTTACTTTTCCTCCCTAGTGATTCAATAATTGGATCAGGATTAGATTCCCCTCTCATAGCACCCAATCCTGCTGAAATTGCAAATTTGTCACTAAGTGTTGAATTCATTGATATATCTTTTATAATCGAATTTAAACCATAGTTTTCAAATATGTAAGAATTTTTTGGGTCATCATCAGTATCAGTATTCTCAAGATACTCAGTTGCTTTTGTATTTTTTGATTCTCCTTTATCATCAGTAGAAGAATTTTTTAGATCACGAATGAAATATGTTGTATTCGCATTTGTAATATTATCTGCTTTGTGTGATTCAAAATCCCAAAATGAAAATCCAGAATTCAGATTTTTTGCTAGTGATAACATAGCGCTTGAAATTGATGCGCCTGGAGAAGAAAATGCTGACCTAACAGATGGGAGACTTACTAAAATATTCCTTAAATAACCTTCACTTCTCTTGTTGTCTGTAGCAAAGGGTTGGAAGCTTGAATTAATATTCTCTGCAAGAATTTTGTAAATATTTGGGTTACCGTCCTGGTCTTCATTAGGATGCCAATCTGATGGGAACTGGCCAGGCAAGATAAAGCTTTTATTATGTGTATAAAGTTTCTTATGATTAGATATTTTTATGGGTTTCAAATTGCCGATTGCATCCCTACTTACAGAGCGAAACTCTGCTTGTCTTGTTTTGTAATTATCTTGAAACGGTGCATAAAATGATACTATATTATCTTCTAGCCATCCCCACTTAATCCATATCTCTGGTTGAAATCCTTTTGCTCTTAAAAGATTACCTTTATCGTCTGCCGTTACGGCATCAATACCGTATTTAGTTCCATCCCACAACATACTTTCATCAACCATTGATTGTGGTTTAAGAATAGCAACAATACATTTATCTTCTGAAACAACAACAAAAGGTGACTCATCTTCGTATTCTTTGTCTTTAGTATTAAAATATTTATTAACAATCTCAATGTCTAAAATAGATAATCTTTCTGAAATATTAAAAATGGGGGAATTATCAAGCTCTTTTTCAATATTAATTGATGCTTTTTGCTCATCAGAAAGATTTTCTTCTAAGTCTTTTTTTATATTTTTAATTACATTATTAAGTTGAAAATTACCTATAGGTGCTAAGTCGCCTGCTTTGTTGGGCTTCTTAATCTGTTCTTCAAAAATGTTTGTTCCTTTTGCAAGTATTTCAGTTGTACAATCAAAGCTACCATCATCCCGCATAGACCAATCAAATTTTGTCACAATACCAATCATACCGCCCCAGTCACCGTATTTTTCATAAGGTAACGTTGCCCAAGGATTTATAGAACGTTGTTTGTTAGGGTCATCTTCTTTTGGTGGGATGAACCATTCTTCGTTTAGTTCAATTTTTCCATCTTCTGTTTTTTTAATAATCTCTGGGATATAAAGTTTTGAATTGAGTGCCTTGTCTGGCCGAGTCCAACCCCAGTCTAGAATTATCCCCCTACCTGGAGACAGAAATGAGCCCTGTTGATATTGTTCTAATTGGTTTGTATTCCAGCATATCCACTTAACAACTGCTTTTCTTACAGCTCCACCAAATGCAGATCCATCTAAGAATGTAACTGTTGCGCTTTTAATGCCTGGTGCTGTATGTCCAAACTGTGAACTAACTAGATCATAATGTGAACTCATTCCATAATCTAATGCATTAGCACTTGTTACATCCATCCCGCTAAATCCTTCTTCTTCTGAAGAGGGGTGTTCACCAATACCTGATAGGGATGACATACCTAAATTAAACATTCCATATAAAACATCTGTGTTGTGGTCACCTGCTGAGATCATTCTGATGAAGGATGATTTTGCTACTTGTGACTCTCTTGTCAATACAAATTCACCTTTTGAAGTAGGTTCTAATTGTGAGCTTCTAAGCGATGTATCACCATACTCACTTAATGCGTCTATTCTAGCGTCTAAACCAGATCGTATATTTGGATGAATATTTTTTCTAAAACCAAATGACATAGTAGCTATGCTCCGGAATTTATAGTTTTAAGGTCACTCAATATTTGACTAATGTCAATAGGAATTCTAAGAGTAGATGCTGCTTTGATTCCGATGTCTGATGGGTCTAGATTGTTTGCTCTGCTAATTACCCACCATAAGCCTACATCATCATAAAATTTATGTGCAAGAAGATCTAAACGATCACCGTATCGTACAGTGTAAATTTCATCTGAATCTTTTTCTGGTATACTTGGATATAATGTAGGTTTAAAATATCTAGATTTTGTTTTTTTATCTGTCTTGATTTCTGTACTATGATATCGATTAAACATTTTTATTTATCCTGCCCTAGTTCTGAAAATAGTGGGCGGAAATCTCTATTAATACTTCCAGGTGTAGCAATTTCCTTTACTTCCTCTGTCCCTTTTCTATCTGGGTAATTATTAAATTTAACACCGAATCCCATCTTATCCCCTCTCAACCAGGGTAAGCCATAATGTTTACCAGTTGAAATTGGTATGTAACCCCCAATATAAGAAAAATCAATTGAAACATTAATTAATTTCGTAAACCTCATACCATAATCTAATTCCCATGTACTATCTTCTGGAAATTCTACAGTAACTCCGCTTAAATAACCAAGTTGTTGTCTAAGTATATCACCCAGAGTTAATTTGATCAATGGTGCTGTCTGTCTGTAGAATTTATCTAAATTTGGATAGCATAAGCCCACAAGATAATTGACTTTTTCAAGTAGTACTGGAAATTCTTGTTTGGATTTTGGGTATATCTTAAAGTTAAAACTTATTTTTCTATCAACGCCCTTATACGTTGCTGACTTAACGGGTCTTCCAACAAACTGCTCTTCATTCCACTCAGGCGAGATTGTGTCTGTGATACTACCGAGGATAGAGCGGAAAACAATTGTCTTGTCATTAAATACATCTTTAAAAGCTAGCGGCACAAAATCAAGTGTTTCTGCTTTCTGTAGAGCGTCATTTGATAACTCATCTTCATTGTGCCCATAAGGTATTATGTTTACTGAATCAGTACCTGAATAATTGTATTTATCATCATCACTTTTTTTAATAGTTCCTAAAAATATATCGTCTACTGATTCAACACCTACCTTGTCACCTTGTTTACCAATAGCATATACTTTTTTTTGCATGTGATCTCGTATTCCCGTTCTATCAGTAGAAATTTTGTCTGCTTTAGGTCCACTTAATGCAGATAATGTTTCAGTTCTGTTTCCGCCCGAACCACCAAATAAAGTGTCTATTGTTTGATTTAATTCTGATGCACTCCTTAGGGTTTTTTCATATCTGAGTGATGCGGCACCTCCTGGGTCAACTGATTGATCCTTATCACTTGTGCCTAACGCCATATAGCTGAGAACAGGATTATTTTTAATCTCAACAGAAGAAGGTGCTACTGAAACTTGGATGTTGCTAAGATCATTATTTGCTTCTTCAGTAATCTCTGGTCGAAGAAATCCTGCTAATGTGCCGTTAACGTCAAGTTTGTAATAGATGCCGTGCGGATACATCCTCTCAGAAGATCTTGTTATCAGATCTTTTTCATTTTGCTCTGAATCTTTGTAGCTCTTGCTTGCAGACTTTGAAAAGAAATTAAATGGGCCTTCACTTTCTACGAGAGATGTTGCATCTTCATCTAAGTACTTTTGATTTGTTTCAGGGTTTTCTCCCATTTTTTCATAATACGCAAGGTTATTTTTTGATAGCTTGACTGAGTTCACAGTATTTACAGTAGGTGCTATTGGGTAAGGATTTTGAGAATCATCCCATACTGCACGTACATAGTTATAAAATCCATTCCCTGACTTCTCACCTGTATCATTCCCTAAAATAAAATTTTTATACAGATAAAGCATTTTAGGAGTTTGATTGAGATTTTCTGTTGTCTTGTATGGATCTAGATTGTCAAATCCTAATAACGCGCCTAAACCTGACTTTTTCATTAAGGGGGTACTATTTGTATAAGTTGGAACATCACCGTAAAGTGCTGATGGATTAAAACCGTGTCTATACGCTAAATTACCTGGTGTGAAGCTTTGTCCAAATTGCATAGCATTGAAAATTTGAAAAGGTCCCTCTATGCCTAATTGGCTTCCTCTAAAGATGGCTTTGTTTTGAAACAAAGTTTGCTTTGCTAAAAATGGTACTAACACACCTGTCCTTGACATTAGCTCAAGCTGATAATCTACTATGTCAGATGTATAAATGCCTCCTCTTGTTTGTGAAGACGTGAATTTTATGCTTGGTTGACTTTCATTACCGAATCTAGTTG
>ENA-OREN01002840-OREN01002840.1-marine-metagenome-genome-assembly--contig:-NODE-2840-length-16848-cov-5.336712_pt1 | contig 16848 bp, 16 predicted proteins | sample MGYA00248624_ERZ508555 | MGnify/ENA primary metagenome ERZ508555 (study PRJEB26222, sample SAMN06267773) | marine metagenome | isolation source: Saanich Inlet, British Columbia, Canada | place...
AAAGGCGGCGGTTGGGCATCAAGGGTCACAGCTGCTAGTGATTTTAAAGACCTTAAGCCTGAATTTGTTACCAACTTCGAAATGGGAATGAAAAGTGAGTGGGCTAATGATACCGTTAGAGTGAACCTTACTTATTTCAGTGCAGACTATACGGATCTTCAAATTACAGCTATTGATCAAAATACTGGAGCATTTGTTTATTCTAATAAAGCTGATGCATCAGTTGATGGAATAGAAGGTGAATTTGTATATATAGCTTCGGATAATCTTACACTGTTTGCTAACCTTTCAACTCTTGAAGGGAATTACACTGATTTAAGACCGGGAGCCGAAGGATTAGCAACAAAAGAATTGAAAAGAACACCAGATTTTTCATATCGTTATGGTTTTTTATACGACCAAGCTATTGAATCAGGAGAGATGAATGTGTCTGCAGTTATCAATAAAACAGATGAGTATTTCAGCAATCAAAATAATACTCCCAATGGTTATAGACCAGCAGTGAGCAAGCTTGATCTTACAGTTACTTATCGACCTAATGATGGTGACTGGAGATTGATAGCAAGTTGTAATAACTGCACTGATGAGAGGAATGCTAACTCTACTCTTGATTTTGGTACTTTGGGTTTTGTTACACAATTCCAAGATATGCCAAGGTTGTGGAGAATATCTTATCGATACGATTTCTAAATAAAAAATTTAGATAATTGTTAATATAATTGGCCGGTAGTAATACCGGCCTTTTTTATTAATAAATATTAGCAATGGAAACTTTAAGCCAAATTGAAATAATCAGTATTGTTAGCCTCATCTTATTATCAGGCTCAATCGCTGGAATTTTAGCTGGTTTGATTGGCGTTGGTGGAGGCATAGTGGTTGTCCCACTCCTCTTTTATTTATTTACTTATTTGGGTTATAACGAAGCTATTATCATGCATATGGCTGTTGGTACTTCTCTTTTTATAATTGTACCAACAAGTATTAGATCTGCAGTTCAGCATAGAAGTAGAGATGCATTTGATAATATAGTTTTTAAACGTTGGTTTTTTCCTCTTGCTTTCGGTGCTCTATTGGGGAGTGTTATTGCTAGCTTTTTATCATTTAAAATACTAACTCTTTTTTTCGCAGTGATCGCTGGTATCGTTTCAATTCAGATGCTACTGAATCAAAAAGAAACTAAGTTGCCAAGTGTAATATTTAGTATTGCTCCTTTTTTTATAGGTATTATTTCAGCAATGATGGGTATTGGTGGAGGCACTCTCAGTGTTCCAGTTATGAACTTCTCAGGCATTGAGATTAAAAAAGCTATTGGCACATCTGCAGCCTTTGGAACTGTTATTGCTATTCCCGCTTCTATTGGTTTTATGATTGGAGGGTTTAGCCAATCTTCCCTTTTGCCGCCCTTCTCTTTGGGCTATATAAACTGGCTATTTTTTATTTTAATTGTTCCTGTAACATTAATATTTGTTCCAGTGGGTGTGAGAATAGCCCACAAAATATCTCAAGATATTCTACGAAAATTGTTTGGCCTATTCCTAGCTATCACTGCTGCCAAGATGTTTAGTGATCTAGTATAGGAATCTTAATGGGACTTATTAGAAGCTAAGAGCTTGTGATTCCCCACTTCTTAGTTGCTCTTCTATATTTTTCATTTGGTTTTGCAATAGAGTGACTCTTTCGACTTCTTTCTCTAAAAACTTTTGCCAATTTTGAACTGTTTTTACCGTTGCAGGTGTTGGGCATGTGATAATCTTTCCTTCAATTTCTTTACCCATATCTTTGAATGCTTTTTGGGTTTCCAAAGTTATTGTTAGAGTTTCTCTATTCATGCCTTCTCGATTAGCGCATTCATTTAGAGCGACCTCATTTCTGGCATTAGCATCAACCTGTGCTAAAGCAAATGATGCTTTTGAATCTTCATACATTGCTACCTCAAATTGACACATACCTAATGTGATGTATGAGTCATCCAATCGTTTAAGATCTCCTTTTTCAATCGCTACTTTGGCAGAATTTACGCAACCTTTGAAATCAGCTATATTTGATAACGATCTAGCCAGTCTTATATCTAGCTCTCCATCATCTGAGAGTTTTGCCGCTTCTCTTAAAGCAATAATCGCATTATCGTCATACTGAGCCAAGAACCAAGATTGTGATAATAGCTTCCAGTTTTTAACTTCTTTATCTAACTTATCTTCATCCATTGCTTTTTGAAGCAGTTTTGCTGCTTCATATGGCGCTTCAACTGATAGATAGAGTTGAGCCATTTGTACATACTCATTACTTTTTTCAAGAAATCCTTCATGATATGCCGTTTGATAAGCTGCCATTTGTTCTTCTTCTTGTTTACCTTGTCCATAAAATGCAGAGAGTTGAGTCCAATATTCCTTTTTAGACCATTCAACCACTAATCTTTCTAATACCTCTTTAACCTTATCCATTTCCTCTAATTCAAAGTAAGCTGCCCTAAGAAGTAACCACCAATTTTCTTTTGTAGGGCCGATAGCGAGGTTTTTCGCATCAGTTTCAAGGCCTCTAATTGCATCTTCAATTAGTGGATACTTGTCTGAACTTTTTCTTGTTGATGCTAGGTCTGTTTTGAGTTTATTTTTAACTTGATTGGCTAGGGAAATGTAATCAAAATTATTTTTATCGTATTTAACCCTATTTTCAGCAGCAGCAGTTTTTACATTTTTTTGCAGCTGCTCCAATCTGAATGCATTTCTTTCCTCTGATATTGTAATTGCTTTTTGAACAATGGGTATCATTTCTTTGTATTTCTTTTGTTGATACAAAGCTGAGCCCTTTAGAATGTATAAATCAGGTCTGGGAGCAGTGTCATTAGCTAATATAGAATCCACAGCTCTTATTGCCATTGGCCAATCCTCTAATTGAAAGTAGAGTTGAGCAATTGTGAATCTAGAAGAAGAAACCAGCCCATCAGGTACATTCTCATCATCAACAACTTTTTGGTAAAACTTTATTGCTCCCCTGTAATCTCCTTTTAGATATTGGACGTATGCAAAGAAATAGTTAACCTGACCTCTTTCATATGGTGATAGTTTTCTGAATTCTAATATACTGTTTAGTTCGTCTAATCCTTCATCAAGTTTTTCAGCTTCAATTAACTCTTGAGCTAACCCTAGTTTTTTTGCTACCTTTTCACTCATTGAGCCTGTTTTTTTTGTCTTTCTTTTAGCATTAGCACTTTCTTCTTGGGCATAAACCGAAGAGAAGGTGATTACTCTAAGTTCTTTATTGAACTCTATGAAGTTGATTAACAGAGAAATAAGGACCAATAATACTATTTTAATTTTCATACTATTTTTCTAACTCAAATGTAATTTTATGTTGTACACCTGGAACATCGATGGGCGTTCCATTAATGACTCGAGGCTTGTATTTAAATTTAGCTGTTGCTTTTACTGAGGCATTAGCGAACAAGCTACTGGTACATTCAACTACTTTTCCACCTTTTGTGGTTCCATTCCTTGTTACTGTGTATTCAATAATACACCAACCTTCTATGCCTCTTGAGAGGGCTCTGTTTGGGTAAATGGGTGCTACTTTCACAATTGGTAGGTATTCCCCCTCTCCTGCATTGAACCCACCTATTCCTGCACCAACACCAACACCTGTGTCTACTGAGCCAATATTAATTGTTTCTGCCGATGTATCTATGTCATCCAGTTGTTGTGGTGTGTCTGGTGGAGGCTCTTCTGGTTCGGGTGGTTTTTTTGGTTTTGCAGTTTTTGTATCCAATGATTCATCTTTTTTTACTCTGACAAAATCAACAAAGCGTAGATCATTTTTCTTGGTAATAGAGTCTTCACCAGTTGCAATTAATATTTGCATTACCCAAAGGATAGCAAAAGTTGTGAAAACAGAAATAAAGCCTGCAAGAACAATCCTTTTTAGTGGATTATCTAGATCCAGATTATTTTTGATTTGCTCTATTCCTTCAGACATATTTCTTTTTCTTTAGCCTTCTTCTGCAGCAATTGAGACATTAAAAACACCTGCTTGTCTTGCTGCATCCATAACCGTTACTAGTGTTTCTGTGAATGCTTTTTTATCCGCTTGGATAATTACAGAGCCTTCAGGATTTTCTGCATGCATTCTTTCTATATTTGCTCTTACAGCACGTGGATCTATTCTTCTTCGGTTAATCCAGATTTCATTATTAGAACCAATGGCTACAAGAATATTGGCATTCTCTTTTTTAACAGCAGTTGGAGCATCAGGTCTGTTCACGTCCAAACCTGACTCTTTAACAAACGAGGCTGTCACAATGAAAAATATGAGCATGATAAATACCACATCTAGCATTGGTGTTAAGTTAATTTCAGCTTCTTCTTCTGGAGCTGCTTGAAATAAATTTTTTCTCATAATAAGTTATCCTCTATCTATCTTAATCGTCTTGACTCAATTGTTCTTCTAAATTGTCAACTTCAGTAGTTACCTTTTGTGTAAGCAGTGTGGCAAGAAAAACTCCAGACAGTGCACCAACCATGCCTGCCATGGTAGGTATGGTCGCTTTTGATACACCAGAAGCCATTGAACGTGCATTACCAGAGCCAGATACTGCCATTACATCAAACACTTCAATCATTCCTGTGACCGTTCCCATTAATCCAAGCAATGGACAAAGAGCAACCAAGGTTTTAATAATTGGTAAGTATTGATTTGCTGACATATTAAATTCAGAAATGAGCTTTTCCCTTAGTGCTTCTGAGGCCCAAGATTTTTTATCAGATCTAGCATTCCACTTAGCCTGTATAGCAGTTTTAAGCGTTTTAAGTTCCGACTGAAAATATGCAATTCTCTCCAGTATAAGCATCCACATAAGGAAAATTACAACAGCAATCACATTGAGAACCTGACCACCCATTTCTAGAAAGTCTCTAACAGCTATAAATGTTTCATTCATAAATATACTTTGCTATTTACTTTTTTAGCTTGAGTGTTTTTCAGAATGACTAGCAATTATACCTGCACCTTGTTCTTGGATAATTTGGGTAACTCTTCTGCTTCTTCCACTAACAATTGTATGAAGAAGAGTTGTTGGAATTGCGACAACTAAACCAAGAACTGTAGTCACTAATGCCTGGGATATACCACCAGCCATTAATTTTGGATCGCCAGTACCATATAAGGTTATGGCTTGGAAGGTTTTTATCATTCCAGTCACTGTTCCTAATAGACCCATTAAAGGAGCAACTACTGATATAACTTTGATAATCAATAAGCCTTTATTGAGTTCAGGAGTTTCTTTAAATACTGCCTCAGCCATTTTAAGCTCAAGTGTATCTGTATCTACATTTTTGTTTTCTTCATAGACACCTAAAACTCTACCAAGAGGATTATCATCACTAATGACATCACTCTCTAATTGAGCAGTAACTTTTTTATCAGCAGCAGTAAGAACTACTAATCTTTGTATAGCAATACTGACTCCAAAAAAACCTAAAAGTAGAACTAAGTAGCCTACAATTCCGCCTTGCGCCACTCTTTCTTGTAGGTTAGGTCTTTGTACCAATGACCCTAAAACGCCACCTAGTGTTGGGTCTAGTCCAAATGCTATTTTTTCATCAGATGGATCAAAAAGATCAGAAGTACTTGAAGTAAATCTTCTTCCTTCGGGTTGCCTAGGAATTTCTGTTAAGTTTCCTGTCTCTGGTGAGTAATTTAGATATTTACCATCTGCAACAATATTGAAAGAACCTACACGAACGACTTCGATAGGATTTTTACTTCCATTAGTGTCTATGACATCAGCAGTGAATTTAACTACTTTCCCTGACTCTGTCATTTCTTTCTGTAATTCAAACCAAAGTCTTTCTATCTCATCAATGGATGGAAGCTTTGAATTGCTACCAATTTTTTTAGCTAAAGCTTCAAGAAATGAAGTTCTATCAGGATATTGAATATTCGTTAATGAATTTTCAAAACGTGTTCTTGCATCACCAGCAACTTGTTGCATAACACCAAAGAGCTCTTTTAATGCTCCAAGTCTTTCGTTCAAGGTATTTTGCAATATATTAAGCTCTGCTTCGTTTTCTTCAAAGATTGCTTCGAGCCTAGTACTTCTATTTTCTTCGTTTATTTTAGTAGTCTCAGAGTCAGCTAATAACTGTTCTTGTTGATTTCTTTTTTGTCTAAACTCATTTTCTCTTTGTTTGTTTTCTTTATTATCATTAATTTTGCCTTGTTGAACCCTATCGAGTAATTGATCAACAGTAGTGGCAGCTTGTTGTGAAAAGACTGGAACAGAGATTAAGGATATTAAGGCTACAATTATTTTAAAATTTTTCATTATATTGTCTCCGCTGAATCTACAGGAAGGATAACTAAGTCTGGAGCGATCTGCTTCTTAGCTATACTTAGGCCCATTTTAATTTGATTACGATGTGAATCTGCATCTTCCCATTGTTTGGTTCTTTGATTCCAAACACCCGATGTTTTTCCATCAATGGATTGATACATGAATGAAATTCTGCCAACTCTAAGAAAATCCAATTCTAAAGTTTGACCATCAACTTCTAAAGTATCCTTATAGGTTTCAATTGTTTTTCCATAGTCATTCTCTATTTGATAGGCTTCAGAAACTTTTCTGAACTTTTCAGCAACCGTTACATCTTGTCTTTCCATGATCTCTTTTAGACTTGAAACTCTATTAGTTCTCTCTTCCAGAAGAAAAGGAACATCTAGTGATACAAATTGATCCAATGACTCAATCATTTTTGTCATTGTAGGTACAATTTGGCGATTGATTTGTGAAGCTACAACAATCGACTTTTCGAGATCAACCTTAACTCTTGCTTGATTTTCTATTTGAAGTTCTAGAAGTCTATTATAGATTTGCAAGCCATCAATTTCTTTAAGAGTGGCTCTGTATTTATCTTCCATTTTTCTTGTTTGTTCTACAACTGTATCAACTCTTTGTTGTGATTCTTGAGCCAATAATGTTCTTTCTGTTTGACCGTTTAGAACTTGACTCAATGTTTGAGCTGGAAGAATCATAGGTATAGCAATTAGCATAAAACTAATGATTACTATATTTGTCGTTAATCTATGAAAATGTTTCATATGTACCCTCGAATGATTTTTATATAATACGGCAAGATATCTGTCTTACCAAAGTAGTTGATCATATCATAATGAATAAATACTCCAACTGTAAATGCGTATAATTCTACAAATATTTTTCCAACTATTTTGAGTAATTTAACAAATTATTTTACTTTTTTGCATATATATATAACCATTATTCAAGAATAATTGTTGACAAGATAAAGTCTTAAGATGAATAATTGCTGCATGAAACTTAATTATAAAAAAATATTAATTGATTTAAACTCAGAAAGTATTACTTTGCTTGGGTTATTACTGCTAATTTTACCAAGCTATGGGGCGATTTATTAAAATTGTAATTTAATAAAAAATTTAAGCCCCGTTAACCAGCGGGGTTTTTTTTTATAGGATTACTAATAAGGAGATAGAGATGCAAATATATTACGATAACGATGCGGATATAGAATTGATCAAAAACAAGAAAGTTGTGATTGTGGGTTATGGTTCTCAAGGTCACGCTCATGCCAACAATCTAAAAGATTCTGGTGGAGATGTGACAGTTGCATTGAGAAAAGATTCATCGTCCTGGACAAAAGCTGAAACAGCAGGCTTGAAAGTTTCTGAAGTATCGGATGCCGTGAAAGATGCTGATATGGTTATGATTCTTATACCAGATGAATTGCAATCTAATACTTATAAGAAAGAGATTGAGAATAATCTGAAAGCAGGCGCAGTTTTAGCGTTCGCACATGGCTTTAATATTCATTTTGAAATGATTGTACCGAGAGAAGATTTGGATGTAATTATGATTGCACCAAAGGGTCCAGGACACACAGTAAGGTCTCAATATGAAATAGGCGCAGGGGTGCCCTGCTTACTTGCTGTTGATAAAGATGTATCAGGCAATGCAAAAAAAATAGGCCTTTCTTATGCTTCTGCTATTGGTTCAGGTCGCGCAGGAATTATAGAAACAAATTTTAAAGATGAAACAGAAACAGACTTATTTGGCGAGCAAGCTGTCTTATGTGGAGGTTTGACTTCCTTGATACAAAATGGCTATGAGGTTTTAGTTGAAGATGGATACCCACCTGAAATGGCATATTTTGAATGCTTGCACGAAGTGAAGTTAATTGTTGACTTAATTTATGAGGGTGGATTAAAGAATATGAGATATAGCATTTCCAATACTGCTGAGTTTGGTGATTATGTTAGTGGCCCAAAGGTTATTGATCAATCAGTAAAAAATGAAATGCGTTCAATTTTAAAAAGAATTCAGACAGGTGAATTTGCTGAAGAATTTATGTCGGATTGCCAAAAAAGTGATGACGGGAAAGGCGGTCCTATGATGAAAGATTTTAGAGAGAAAACATCCAAACATTCAATAGAAAAAGTTGGAGAAGAATTAAGAGGCATGATGCCTTGGATTGCCAAGAATAAGATAGTCGATAAATCTAAAAATTAAATACACAGATATAAAGGTTAAGTTTTTGAGAGATAAAAACAATGAATCAAGACAATAAAGTAATAATATTTGATACCACGCTCAGAGACGGAGAACAAGCTCCGGGATGCAGTATGACTTTGGGCGAAAAATTAAAGATTGCTCATGCACTCAAAGAACTCAATGTTGATGTTATTGAAGCAGGATTTGCAGCAGCCTCTCCTGGTGATTTTGACTCTGTAAAGGCTATAGCTTCGGAAATTAATGGACCAACCATCTGTACATTGGCCCGATGTAATGAAAGAGATATTGAGCAAGCATCATTGGCTTTAGAGCCTACTACTAAAAAACGTATCCATGTTTTTGTTGCAACCAGTGAAATACATTTAGAGCATAAACTCAATATGGCAAAAGAAGAAGTTCTTAAGGCTGCTTTTGAAGGCGTAAAAATGGCAAAGTCTTTTTGTGATGATGTTGAATTTTCACCTGAAGATGCATCAAGAACTGATCATGACTTTTTGACAGAAGTGGTTAATGCAGCAATAGATGCTGGAGCAACAACTATAAATGTACCTGATACAGTGGGTTATACAATTCCTTATGAATTTGGAGAACTGTTTCAACATCTTATGGCTAACTGCCAAAATAGTGACAAAGTAATATTTAGTGTCCATTGCCATGATGATCTTGGGTTGTCTGTTGCAAATAGTCTAGCTGCATTAGAATCAGGAGCCAGACAGGTTGAATGTACTATAAATGGAATTGGTGAGAGAGCGGGCAATACCTCTTTGGAAGAAATTACAATGGCAATCAAAACTAGAAAAGAATATTTTGATTTTCAAACATCGATTGATACCACGAAGTTGTATCCAACTAGCAGACTTGTTTCATCCATAACAGGAATGCATGTTCCAAGAAACAAAGCCATTGTAGGAGATAATGCTTTTGCACATGAGGCAGGAATACATCAGCATGGAATGCTTCGACACTCTTCAACGTATGAAATTATGAAACCGCAAGATGTGGGAATAGCGAGATCAAATTTAGTTTTAGGCAAGCACAGTGGTCGACATGCTTTTTTAGATCGTGTAAAAGAACTCGGCTTTGAACTAGAGGAGAAAAAAATCAATCCAGCATTCAAAGAATTTAAAAAACTCGCTGATAGAAAAAAGGATATTTTTGACAGTGACATTGAAGCCATTGTACTTAATACAAAAACAGTTGATAAAAGCACATGGGAGTTAGTCGATCTAGAAACATCTTCTGGATCATCATGGGGTGCCCAGGCTACAGTTAAATTAAAAAATAGAAATGGGGCAATTGAGGATACTAAAGAAAGTATCTCATCAAAAAACGGACCAATTGAATCAGTTTTTAAAGCTATTGAAAATATTACAGGATATAATCCAAAACTTATAAATTTTGAAATTCACAGCGTTAGTATGGGGGAAGATGCACAAGGTGAGGTTACAGTCACAGTGAATTATGAAGGACAAGATTATCGTGGGCATGGAATTAGCACTGATATAATAGAATCTGGAGCGTTAGCCTATCTAGAGGTTATTAATAGAATTGATCGAAATAAGAATAATTAGGTAAAATTTATGGCATTAAAACCAACAAAAAATATATGGTTCAATGGAGAACTTGTTCCTTGGGAATCTGCACAGATTCATGTCTTAAGCTATGCATTGCATTATGGATCAGCAGTTTTTGAAGGTATAAGAGCCTATTCTACAAATAATGGCACAAAAATATTCAGACTTGATGAGCATATTAAAAGACTATTCAATTCTGCAAAAATCTACCGAATGAATATTGCCTATAGCCAACAAGAGATAATGGAAGCTTGTAAAACCATAATTACAACGAATGAATTGAATACTGGTGCATATATAAGACCTATTGCTTTCAGAGGGTATAATGATCTTGGTCTCCATGCATCAAAAGATGATGATGTAGAACTTGTAGTTGCTGCTTGGGAATGGGGGACATTGCTCGGAGCAGACGCTCTTGAAAATGGAGTTGATGTTGGTGTTTCTTCATGGAATAGAAATGCTCCCAATACTATACCAGTCATGGCAAAAGCTTCAGGAAATTACTTATCTGGAACACTGGTTGCAATCGAGGCTAAAGAAAATGGTTATGATGAAGGGATTTGTCTTGATTCAGATGGTTTCGTCAGTGAAGGGTCAGGAGAAAACATATTTATGGTAAAGAACAGTACCCTTATCACCCCTCCTCTCAGTTCATCAATTCTTGATGGTATCACGAGGGATTCTGTTATACAGATAGCAAAATATTTAAATATAGAGTGTATTGAACGCAGAATTACTAGAGAAGAGCTTTATCTTGCGGATGAACTATTCTTTACAGGTACAGCTGCAGAAATTACTCCCATTAAGAGTGTTGATAGATTGACAGTTGGAAATGGAGCTAAAGGACCACTCACTGATCAAATACAAAAAATATTTTTTGGGTTGTTTGATGGCACTGTTTCGGATGAATGGGGTTGGTTGGATTCAGTTAAGTAAATAATGATGCCCAGAGGTAAAACATTATTTGAAAAAATATGGCAACAACATGTTGTTGTTCCAGAGACGGAAGATACACCTGCAATAATATATATCGACTTACATCTAATCCATGAAGTGACTACACCACAAGCATTTACTCTTCTAAGAGAAAATAATTTAAAAATTCGAGCCCCTAAGAAAATACTCGCTACGATGGATCATTCGACACCAACCGTTCCGATAGGGTCACTTAAGGATCTAGATGTGGTTGCTGAGGAAGGTCCAGCACAACAAATTAGAGATATGATTCAGAATTGTAAAGATTTTGGCATTGAACTCTATGATTTTGATAGTGATCGGAGAGGTATTGTTCATGTTATAGGGCCAGAGTTGGGAGCAACTCAGCCAGGTAGGACGATGGTCTGTGGTGACAGTCATACCAGCACACATGGAGCTTTTGGCGCACTAGCATTTGGCATTGGTACGACAGAAGTGGCTCATGTACTAGCTACACAATGTTTGCTTCAAAGGAAACCAAAAACGCTGGCAGTCAATTTGCATGGTCATTTAAATAATGGTGTTTCCGCTAAAGATATTATTTTAAAAGTAATTGGGAAAATAGGAGTAGATGGCGGCACAGGTCATGTCATTGAATACAGAGGCGATACAGTTTCTTCATTATCTTTAGAACAGAGAATGACTATTTGCAATATGAGTATTGAGGCTGGAGCCAAAGCAGGTATGTTTGCTCCCGATGACGCTACTTTTGAATACTTGAAAGACAAGCCATTTTCTCCAAAAGGTAGAGATTGGGATAAATATGTTGCTAGATGGTTTGAGTTAAAATCTGATGATAATGCAGTCTTTGATAAAGAAGTAAATATAGATGTTGGTTCATTGGAGCCTATGATTACATTTGGAACTAATCCAGGAATGGTTATGCCAATCAATGGAGAAATACCTGATCATAAGGGGAGTGATAGTTTCAGGCAGGCATTAAATTACATGCAAGTAGAGTCTGGGCAGACTTTGCTGAATCATCCCATTGATGTCGTTTTTATAGGGAGTTGCACCAATTCAAGACTTTCTGATCTGCAAGATGCGGCTACTATTTTGGATGGTAGAAAAGTTTCAGAGAGTACACGAACATTAATCGTCCCAGGATCACAAAGTGTGAAAAAAGAAGCAGAACTTTTAGGGCTGGATGAAATATTTATAAGATCAGGAGCAGAATGGAGAGAGTCAGGATGTTCAATGTGTCTGGGTATGAATGGCGACACTGTTGGCAAAGGTCAATTGGCAGTTAGTACCAGTAATAGAAATTTCGAAGGAAGACAAGGGGCAGGTTCGAGAACAATATTATCAAGTCCAAAGACTGCAGCAGCATCAGCTATTAGTGGAACTGTTCAAGATCCTAGAAAGTATGAGGTGAGATAAATTGGAAAAGATAAAGAAATTTACAGCCAGAACGGTTAATTTACCTAATGAGGATATTGATACAGATCAAATTATTCCTGCGAGATTTCTAACACTTCCATCTAAAGAAGGTATAGGTGAGTGTTTATTTGCTGATTGGCGCTTTGATAGTTCTGGAAATATCAATCATGATTTTATTCTCAATAAAGAAGAGTCAAATGATTGTGAGGTGCTAGTTGCAGGGAATAACTTTGGCTGTGGATCTTCAAGAGAGCATGCTCCATGGGCTTTGGTCGATTATGGTTTTAAAGCTGTCATCAGCACTTCTTTTGCTGATATCTTTAAAAATAATTCATTGAAAAATGGATTATTACCAATCGTTTTACCTAAAAATACTCATGATTGGCTATTGGTTAATCCTGGAATAAATATCACGATAGATCTTGAGAATACTAGAGTAGAATTTGACAATGGTGATAATCATGTATTTGAAATCGAATCTTTCTCAAAATACTGTTTAATTAATGGCTTGGATCAATTGAGTTTTATATTGAATCATGAGGATGATATAACCAAATATGAGGGAAGTTTATGAAAGCAAATATAACACTCTTATCGGGAGATGGAATCGGTCCAGAGATTTGTCAAGAAGCACTTAAAGTCTTAAGTGCTATAGAGGAAAAATACAACCATAAGATAAAAGTAAATGAAGCTCTATTCGGCGGAATTGCAATAGATGAAACAGGAACACCCTACCCCGATGAAACCAGAGTGTTATGCAAAGAATCAGATGCTGTTTTACTGGGCGCTGTTGGCGGACCTAAATGGAGTGATCCAAAATCAGACACAAGACCAGAAAAAGGGTTACTCGATATGCGATCAGATCTTGGCGTATTTGCCAATATTAGGCATATAAAAACCTATCCCCAATTAATAGATAATTCACCGATAAAAAATGAGTATTTAGAGAATGTGGATATTGTTTTTGTTCGAGAATTAATTGGCGGTATCTATTTTGGAGAGAAAGAAAGAAATGCAAATGATGCAAAGGATGTTTGTCAATATTCTAAAGAAGAAATAATTAGAATAACTGAGGTTGCTGTTGAACTTGCATCCTCAAGAAATAATAAAATAACATCGGTGGATAAGGCAAATGTTATGGCAACGTCACAACTATGGAGAAGTGTTGTCAGTGAATTAATGGAAACACAATATGCAGATATTGAATTGGAGCATATCTTAGTCGATGCTGCGACAATGCATCTTCTTTCCAGACCTTCTGATTTTGATGTAATTCTTGCTGATAATTTATTTGGTGATATTTTGACAGATGAAGCATCGATGCTTACTGGATCCATTGGAATGATACCTTCTGCTTCACTGGGTAATGATAGATTTGGAGTTTATGAACCTATTCATGGTTCAGCACCAGATATACAAAACCAGGGAATTGCAAACCCCTGTGGAATGATCTTGTCTTTGGCATTAATGTTAAGGCATTCATTAAAACTCAGTAAAGAAGCTTCAGCTATAGAAGCAGCTGTTAATGAAACATTGAATCAGGGAGTATTTACTGCTGATTTAAGCAATACGAATGTAGTTGATACAGTGACAATGGGCTCAGCTATTGTTGCTAATATTTCTTGAGTAATCCCCTACTATTTACTTGAAAAACTGTTTTTAATGGATATAATGTACTACTACATTAATACAATGGTACATATATAATGAAAATAGAAAGAGTATTAACAAACAAAGAAGAGAAAAAAACTGAAGAAAGGTTTTTCAAAGCAGTCCAATCATTAGAGAATAGTGATGAATGTCGTTCATTTTTCTATGATATTTTTACTCCTGCAGAATTACAATCAATCAAAGACCGCTGGTCAGTAGCTGAGCTACTTAATAAGGGTTATACCTATCGTGAAGTTAATTCCTATACTGGTGTCAGCGTGACTACAATTGGAAGAGTTGCGCGATGTTTATTGGATGGTTCGGGTGGTTATGAAATAGCTCTAAATCGAGTACAAAACAATGGATAACAATAGAATAAAAATTGCAATACAGAAATCTGGAAGACTGACAGAACATACGATTAACTTGTTAAACAAATGTGGGCTAGTTATCAGTCATACTAAAAATCAACTTATTGGTTATGGGGAGAATATGCCATTTGATCTCATGTTTGTTAGAGACGATGATATACCAGGTTTAGTTCAAGATAACTTATGTACACTAGGTATCGTAGGATTGAATGAGGCACTTGAGAAAAAAATAGAAATTGAAAACTCAAAAAAAGGATCTTCAAATTTTAAAATAGTTTCTAATTTAGATTATGGACAATGCAAGCTGTCTTTTGCTTATCCAGATAATTCAAATTATCAAGATTTAGAAAAGCTAGAGGGTAAAACTGTAGCCACAAGCTACCCTAATATAGTCAAAGACTATATTTTAAAAAATGGGCTAAACATAGATGTCACTCAATTCTCAGGTGCAGTAGAATTAGCACCAAGCCTAGGTAAAGCAGATCTTATATGTGATCTGGTATCCTCAGGACAGACGCTTAAATCACATAATCTAACTGAAGGTCAGATGATATTGGAAAGTACCGCTGTAGTTATAAGATCGATGCAATCAACTGATAGTATTCAAAGCAACTGGGTTAATAAACTCATAGAGCGCATACAAGGAGTACTCCAAGTTAAAGAGAGTAAATACATCATGATGCATGCACCTAGAGCATCCATTGATTCAATAACTGACTTATTACCTGGCACAGAATCACCAACCATTATTCCACTTGAAGGTACAACTGAAACAGTTGCTTTGCATGTAGTTTGCAAAGAAAATATTTTTTGGGAGACGCTCGAGGATCTTAAAACCAAGGGTGCTTCATCCATCTTAGTTGTGCCCGTTGAAAAAATGCTAATGTAGATTATGAGTATTCAAGAAATAATTAATTGGGATCAACTGGACAAATCAGAAAGAAAGAAACTGATTGCTAGACCTAATGTGTTAATAGATGATGAAATTAGAACTACAGTAGAAGTTATTTTAGAAAAAGTAAAAGAATCTGGCGATTTAGCTATAAAGCAACTGACTCTGGAATATGATGATGTCAGTATCAATGATTTAAAAATGACTGATAGTGAAATCAAAAATGCAATTCAAAGAACTTCAAATCAAGTAAAGGATGAGCTCCATAGAGCTATTGAGAATATAACTATATTTCATGAAAATACAATGCCCTCTTCTTCTTCAAAAGTAGAAGTTAAGCCAGGAGTTTTTTGTGAAAAAATAATTAAACCTATTAATAATGTTGGTTTATATATTCCTGCTGGAAGAAATCCTTTGCCTTCGACCGCTATCATGCTGGGAGTTCCTTCAAGATTAGCTGGGACTAAGAATCGGATTTTGTGTTCGCCTCCAAATAAAGATGGTTTAATTGATGATAGTATTGTCACCGCTGCTTCATTTTGTGGAATAACTGAAATGTTTAAAATTGGCGGCGCACAAGCAATTGCTGCATTAGCATATGGAACAGATTCAGTTAATAAAGTTGATAAAGTATTTGGACCAGGAAATAGTTTTGTGACAATGGCAAAGACAATTCTTGCTTCAACATCTGAAATAGCAATTGATATGCCTGCAGGCCCAACTGAAGTTTTGGTAATATCAGATGGTAATACAGAACCTGATTATGTTGCCTATGATTTATTATCTCAAGCTGAGCATGGACCTGATTCGCAAGTAATCCATATATCACCAGACAGGGATTTTTTAGAAAATGTCCAACAAAGCATTAATCGGATTATGAAAACCTTAGAAACAAGAGATGTTGCTCAAGATGCTTTATTAAATAGCAAATCTATTTGGGTCCAAGACATAGAAACTGCCATAGATATATCGAATAATTATGCACCAGAACATCTTATCGTCTCATTAGAAAATCCAAGGTTATACCTAGATTCTATTGAGTCTGCTGGATCAATATTTTTGGGTTATTGGAGCCCTGAATCTGCGGGTGATTATTGCAGTGGTACAAATCATGTTCTTCCAACAGCGGGTTATGCAAAATCTTTAAGTGGAGTCTCGGTTGAAAGCTTTACAAAATCAGTATCCATCCAAGAACTAACCAAATCCGGATTAAAACAACTCTCCGAGACTATCAGCCTATTGGCTAGAGTAGAAGGTCTTGAGGCACATGCAAAAGCAGTAGAAGTAAGACTAAGTGATTATGAGTAAAGAAATAAAAAAACTGATCAGGCCTGAGGTGCTTAATTTAAAACCTTATGTGCCAGCCAAGAAAGTACTTAATGCGACTAGAATGAATGCTAATGAAAGTCCTTATTGTGTAACTGAACAAGCTAAAAAAGATGGACTTAATCTTTATCCGGACGCTGT
>ENA-OREN01002841-OREN01002841.1-marine-metagenome-genome-assembly--contig:-NODE-2841-length-16847-cov-6.385629_pt1 | contig 16847 bp, 15 predicted proteins | sample MGYA00248624_ERZ508555 | MGnify/ENA primary metagenome ERZ508555 (study PRJEB26222, sample SAMN06267773) | marine metagenome | isolation source: Saanich Inlet, British Columbia, Canada | place...
CTTTCATCGTAAACTCTCTGAAGAACACTATGCTCCAACCCTTTAAGTAGAGCTACACGCTGAATAAGACCTTCAGAGAAATCAATTTCACCATACATTGCTTTTTCTGTAATCTCAGCTACTTGTTTCCTCATACCATGAATATCAGCAATCTCATCTATCGTTTCAATACCGACAAGAGTGGAGTCCATGTCCATGGCTATCAAACGAAACTGATTAAGACTTTTAGGTTCATCTACAAATGCAAAATCAAGCTCTGCTTCTAGGCAAAGCGATGATATTCGGTCCCGTTGACTAGCATCAATAAGACGAAATGCATTCCCATTTATACGTTCAATTTTACTGGCGCCAGAGAGCTTTGCGAGCTGCCTTAGATCGCTTGTCTCAATCTCAATTCCTTGGATAATTAAATCCATACCGTATATCCTCTCAGCATTAATATGCTATTTTTGATTTCACTAAATAACTATAAAAGAATGAGTTTTAATTGGTTTCTGATCAGCTCAATTCTTTAATTACACTATTTATTTTTACTACGCGTTCGGGAATCCCATCAATTTTTACTTTAACTCTCAGGCAGTCAGGACCAGCAAAGCTGTATTCAGAGTTAGCTTGAACAAGACTAATAATTTTTTCTGCGTCAACCTTAGGATTGGCAATAAATTGCACCAATATACTTTCAGCAGTAGCATCTATGCGTGATACTCCTAAAGGCCTTGCTGCAATACGCAATCGATGACATTCCAGTAATGTTCTGACCGGATCAGGGAAAACTCCGAAACGATCAACAAGCTCCTTATACATATCATCGAGCTGGTCACTACTCTCACAGTTTGCCATTCTTTTATATAAAACTAAGCGCTCATGTATGTCATGACAGTAATGATCTGGAAGCAATGAAGGCGCATGCAAATTTATCTCTGTAGTAACGCCTAATGGATTCTGCATATCTGGCTCATTTCCTTCTTTTAAAGATTTTATAGCAGTATCTAAGAGGGTGCTGTATAGATTAAATCCAATTTCAGACATCTCTCCACTCTGAGACTCCCCAAGAACCTCACCTGCACCACGGATCTCTAGATCATGCATGGCCAAATAATACCCCACACCTAACCCTTCCATTGTCTGGATCGCATCAATACGCTTTTTAGCTTTTGTATTTAAAGATTCATCTTCAGGTACGAGTAAATATGCATAGGCCTGATGATGCGAACGACCAACACGCCCACGGAGTTGGTGCAACTGTGCAAGACCAAATTTATCTGCGCGATCGATGATAATTGTATTGGCACTTGGAATATCAATCCCAGTCTCAATAATTGTAGTACAAAGGAGCATATTAAATTGCTGCCTATAAAAATTCCTCATCACATGCTCAAGATCGCGTTCACGCATTTGTCCATGAGCAATTTCAATACTTACTTCAGGCAATAACCGTTTTAGATTATTGTATGTAGACTGAATCGTATCAACAGAGTTATGTAAATAATAAATCTGCCCGCCCCGTTTTATTTCCCGCAAACATGCTTCCCGAATAATACCTTTAGAGTAACGATTAACAAAAGTTTTGATGGCAAGCCGTCGCTGTGGTGCTGTATTAATTACAGAAAAATCACGAAGTCCTTCTAATGACATAGAAAGTGTACGAGGAATAGGTGTGGCAGTTAGCGTTAATATATCCACCTCAGATTTTAGCTGTTTAAGCTGATCCTTCTGTCGCACACCAAAACGATGCTCCTCGTCTATAATAACCAGCCCTAGATTTTTGAACTTGATATTTTTTTGAATTAATTTGTGAGTTCCAATAACGATATCTACTCTGCCCTCAGCCAATCCCTCTACTACCTTGGTCTGCTCTTTAGCTGAACGAAAACGTGACATCTCTGCAATAACCACTGGCCATTGATCAGCAATTAAGCCAAACCGGTCAGAAAAATTCTGGAAATGCTGTTCTGCAAGTAAAGTCGTAGGCACTAGTACAGCCACCTGTTTTCCATTTGAAGCAGCGACAAAGGCGGCTCTTAATGCTACTTCTGTTTTACCAAAACCGACATCACCACAAACCAATCGATCCATTGGTTTATCTGAATTTAGGTCTTGAATTACAGCGTTAATGGCAGAAGCCTGATCAGGTGTTTCTTCAAAACCGAAACCCTCAGAAAAAGCCTCGTAATCATGTTGAATAATTCCAAATTTATAACCTACTCGATTTGCACGTTGCGCATATAAATTTAGTAGTTCAGCAGCAGTATCACGAATCTGCTTAATTGCTTTAGACTTAGCCTTATCCCATTGACCGCTACCAAGTTTGTGTAAAGGAGCAGACTCTGGCGCGGCTCCACTATATCGACTGATAAGGTGTAGCTGTGAGACCGGAACATAAAGTTTATCTCCCCTAGCGTACTCAAGTAAGAGAAACTCGCTCAGTTGCTTAGCATTACCATCTCCCAGGTCCATATTCACTAAACCTGAATAATGGCCTATTCCATGTTGTTCATGTACTACAGGATCTCCAATCTTTACTTCGGACAAATCACGGAATATTGTATCCGTTACTGATGCTGCATTTTTCGAGTCGCGCTCACGCCTTTTATAAAGATGTATAGCATAAAGCTCACTTTCAGTAATAAGAGCAAAAGATTCTTCGTTAAGAATAAATCCTTTATGCAATGAAGACACACAAAGCATAAAGGGTTCTATACTTTCTAAAAATTGAATATAGTCATCACAAATTGTAGGAAATAAATCATACTGCTTCAAATGATCAACAATCAGTTCACGTCTTCCTAGGCTTTCTACTAGAAGCAATACGCGCTTACCAGCTGACGTAAATTCATCTACAAATATTGCCAATTTTTCTACAGGGTTAGTGGCGCGTCGGTCAATCTGTACGGGTGGAAGAAAGCTAGTAAGCCCCTTAATTCCTGACTTAGATTCTTTCGATTTCGGTTGAATCTTAATTCTTGAATATGGCGCAAGGGTCCTGAAAAAATCTTCAGAAGTAAGAAATAAATCCTCTGGAGGAATAAGAGGACGACCAGAATCCCCTCGCAATAACTTATAACGAGATAAGGTATCACACCAGAAATTTTCTATCTCTAAATGAATATCGTGATGCAGACATAACAACATAGATTCTGGGAGATAATCAAATAACGTTGCCGTCTGCTCAAAGAATAATGGGAGATAATATTCAATCCCTGCTGGGAGGATTCCTTTACCAACATCTTTATAAATACGGCATTTTGTTGGATCTCCCTCAAATCTCTCACGAAAATTTCCCCGGAAACATGCACGGCCATCCTCATTAAATGGAAACTCACGTGCCGGTAATAACCGAACCTCATCTACCGGATAAATACTTCTTTGTGTATCCACATCAAATGTTTTAATAGTCTCTATTTCTTTATCCATTCTATCTACACGATAAGGCAAAGAACTGCCCATCGGGAATAGGTCAATTAGCCCACCACGCACACTGTATTCTCCTGGCGAAATTACCTGAGATACATGGGCATAACCTGCTAATGTCATCTGACTAAGAAATAATTCCAACTCGAATACTTCTCCACGCTTAATAAAAAATGTATATGCAGCAAGATACTCACGTGGTGACATGCGATAGAGCGCTGTGGTTACAGGAACAATCAATACATCGCAGGAACTCTTCATAACTTGATAAAGAGTAGCAAGTCGTTCTGAGATTAGATCGTGATGGGGAGAAAGATTATCGTAAGGAAGTGTTTCCCAATCTGGCAACAGATGCACCTTCAAGCCAGGTGAGAAAAAAGGAATTTCTTCTAACAATCTTTGAGCTTCTAACGCGCTGGAAGCAATGATGACAATAGGCCTTTCCTGTTGCGCTATTTTTGCAAGGATGTAGGCGTCGCTAGACCCATCAAAATTAGAATAATTAGAAACTGAACCTAATTTGGGAGGCTTAAATTTAAATTTCATCTAAACCCGTACTAAAATTATTGTTAAAACCAAAAAACTAATATCTTCGTTAAATTTAATCATTATATGTAAATTTCCTAACCAGGTTAATTACCAGTTTATGTATGAATTTTTGAGCAAGATATAAGGAAATACTCTTAATCTATATGGATTCTAGATAGTTCTTTATGCTGGGACCCAATGTTCTAATATAAGTTGCAAACTGTCATTACCGCCGTATTTATTTATATTAAGGCGATAAACAGCATTTATCGTTTCAGGAAGAGGGTTCTCATGAAAGAACAACATCGATTCATAAAGCTGACCTAATTTTTGTTCATCATCATCTAAATAAAATTTTCTCAGTTTCAATTTAAGGTGCTTCCCCCCTACCACATACTGATTTTCCACTCTGAAGTGAGCATTAAATGTAGGGTATGGAAAACCTTGTCCCCACACTTTCTCTGCGAAATTATGAGCTAAATCTAGATTCATCTCTGATTCATGTAAATCACCATCTGTTTCAATAATACGTAAGAGATCTCCGGAGGAGAGTAAATCTTTTGCTGTTTTCTCAAAAGCATTCTGGAATTTATCAAGATTATTTAGTTGTATAGTCAACCCTGCTGCTGCTGCATGACCACCGAATTTTAATAATAATCCGGGATTACGTTTTGAGACTATATCTAAGGCATCTCGAAGATGAAATCCGGGAATAGACCTTCCTGAACCTTTTATTTCATCAACGTCTCCAGGAGCAAATATAATTACAGGCCTGTGTAATTTATCTTTAATACGAGATGCGAGAATTCCGATTACCCCCTGGTGCCAACAAGAGTCAAATAAAACTATGCTATTTGGAATCTGATCTTTCTGACTTAAATCTGGGGAAATAAGGATTTTCTCTATCAAAATTTCCGCACTACTTTTCATATCAGTTTCTATTTCTCGGCGCTGATGATTAAGTGCATCAAGCTGCTGAGAAAGCTTCATGGCATGTGACTCGTTATCAGTAATAAGGCATTCAATACCCAGTGACATATCATTAAGTCTTCCTGCTGCATTTAACCTTGGCCCCAACATGAACCCTAGATCATCAGTTGATACCTGCCTAAAATCTCTTCGTACTACATGAAGTAAAGTATTTATGCCCACACAACCGCGCCCACTTCGAATACGATACAGTCCCTGTTGCACTAAAATACGGTTATTCATATCTAGCTTTACAACATCAGCAACAGTGCCTAACGCTACCAGGTCAAGTAACCTGGCAAGGTTAGGTTCCTTCTCTGAGGCAAACGTTCCACGCGAACGAAATTCAGCACGTAAAGCAAGCATCAGATAAAACATCACACCAACACCCGCTATATTCTTACTTGGGAAATTACAGTCTGGTTGATTTGGGTTCACTATGGAAGTTGCATCTGGCAAACTATCTCCAGCCAAATGATGGTCTGTAATAAGAACTTGTATACCAAGGCGGTTAGCCTCTTCTACGCCTTCTATACTAGCGATTCCATTATCTACTGTAATGAGTATATCGGGCCTATTTCCATCAGTTGGATTAGCAGCTAATTGCACGATCTCTGGGGTCAAACCATAACCATGCTCAAAACGATTTGGCACCAGATAATTCACAACTGCACCAAATTCTCTCAATGCACGTATTCCTACTGCACATGCAGTTGCCCCATCTGAATCGTAATCCGCCACTATCAGTAAACGTTTTTTTTCAGTTATTGCATCCGCAAGGATTGCGGCCATTATCAAGATATTTTTAAGGTGCCAAAATGGAATCAGCTGAGACAGATCTTCTGTAATCTGCTTAGGCTCATCAATTCCTCTGGCAGCATAAACACGAGCTAAAGCAGGATGAATTCCATTCCCAACTAATAATTTTAAGGCGTCAGAAGTATAACTTCGGGTAACGATATTTGTCATTCGGAAAACAAGCTTAATTTCTATTCTTTAAAAATATCATCCAAAAACAGAAGTATTGGAATATTTATACAATATCCCTCTTTGAGAGAGGATCCTATATCCATATTATATAAGATATTGAAAATCGCCAGAATATATTAAACTGAAAACAATCAGTTAACATATGTTGAAAACGATTTTCCCATTCGCCAAAATTTATAAAGATTATTCTTTGTTATAGAGAAATTTATAGCTTCGCCTTTATTTATGGTGGTTATGGTTACCTGATTAATAATATTATTCTTTAACATATTAAGTGCAGGCTCGAACCATTCTTTTTCCAATTCCTTAAGGCTCTCACGCCAACCATAGGCATCTCCATATTCAGATTTTCCATGTAAAGAATCCAAAAAAACAAGGTGTCTGCCAGGTTCATTCTGCTGCTGCAATGAACCAAGGCTTACTGGAAGTTCCGTATGATTTGCACCACAAGCCCTCGCCAAAGAACGAGGAAAAACATCATTACTCCACACATGAGTATAAGGCGAAGTTACAAATTTAGGTATAACCCCACCTCCCCATAACCAGATGCCATTTATTGCCAAATCTCCACGTTGTTCACGAGCCTGGTTTAGAGGATGCTCATACAATAACATTTGAATTTCATTAAGGATTCCTTTCCAGAACATCCCTTCAGTGCCATATGGAAAATGTTCATTGATATTCTTTGCGGCAGTTTCACTTAGCAAATGAGTCTGAATAATGGGGGTGGTCTGCATATATAGATACCAACGGTCAGCAGATAACGGCAATAATGATATTAATTTTCGCCTGTTATCCATTTCACACGAGGGAGAAAGGCCATCCTCAGCAAAATGTTTGTTAATGACCTCAACAAATTGACAGGCCTCTTCTAATGAAATGCTGAAAGTACGACTATCAGCCAATAACACCTGCTCATGTTCAACCCGTAAATGTACTGGGTCGGCTCGTAACCAATAACCACCACCTATTTCTATATCTCCTACTTTATCTGCTAGTAATGTCAGCGGTGCTACCGGTATATCCTGTTGCTTTTCTACACCAAAGGCTTTACATAGCCAATCTTCTACTCCTTGCGATTCATCTTTAGTTTGTATACTTTTTGTAAAAAGAATCTCGATAGCAGGTAATGATAAGTCCTGGTAGATCTCATGAAACGTAGAGTCTGGCCAAAACAAATTTGGAATAAAAAGATGTAAATTCATTTAGAGATACCACTAACAAAATTTTAATTTGAACAGATAAAAAATATCTATAAAGTACTTTTAATTTTCATAGCACTTAAATAAGCCTAATACTGTTCAGCACACTGCTTAACCCCCTGCAACAGTCATTTTTTTGACTAGTAATGAACCACTCTGTTTAGAACCATGCACCACTACGTCGCTCCCAATTTCCGAGATGCCTCCTAACATATCTTTTAAGTTGCCCGCTATAGTAATCTCTTCGACCGGATAGCAAATTTCACCACCTTCTACCCAATAACCTGCTGCACCACGAGAATAGTCACCTGTAACCGGATTAACTCCTTGGCCAAGAAGCTCAGTCACCAATAATCCCTTGCCCATTTTTTTTAGTATGTCAGAAAATTCTAAGGGATTGCTGTTACTTATAGTTATGTTATGGTTCCCACCAGCATTTCCAGAAGTACACAACCCAAGCTTACGTGCTGAGTAACTACCAAGGAAATAACCTTGTACTATTCCATCGTCGATAATTTTACGCTCTTGTGTTGAAACTCCTTCGTTATCAAATATACTACTAGCTAGTCCTTTTTTTATATGGGGTAACTCATGAATCTGTATATCTGGAGAGAATATTTTTTTACCAATACTATCCAATAAGAAAGATGACTTACGATAAAGACTAGCACCACTTAGAGCACTAATAAAATGACCTACTAATCCTGATGCGACAGGAGCTTCAAATAAAACGGGGACCTCACAAGTAGCTAATTTCTTTGCTCCCAAACGTGCCGCACTCCTCATTCCTGCTCTTTTACCAACATACTCAGCTGATTCTAAATCATTTGCATCTCTTGCTACACTATACCAATAGTCACGCTGCATAGCGTCATTCTGACCGGCAATTACTGCACAACTAATACTATGACGGGAGGTTGGGTACCCACCTATGAACCCAGAACTATTTGCATAAATAAATTGTGACTCACTTAGCGAAATACAAGCCCCCTCAGAATTACTGATACGCTTATCAGCTCCGAAGGCATTATCCTCACAGGTCTGGCCAAGCTGTATTGCCTCATCTATTGATAAATTCCACGGATGATATAGATCAAGATCTGGGGATTTCTGTGCCAATAAATTAGTATCTGCTAATCCAGCACAATCGTCCTCAGCTGTATGCTTAGCTATAGAAAGTGCAGCAGCTACAGCATCATTCACAGCCTGTTTAGAGAAGTCAGAGGTACTGGCATGTCCACGCTTCTGCCCTATATAAACTGTCACTGATAACCCTTTGTCACGGTTATATTCAATAGTCTCTACCTCACTCTTACGTACTGTAACATTCTGGCCAAATCCTTCTGAAATATCAGTTTCACAGCTACTTGCTCCACCTTTTTTTGCAGAGCACAAAATATCATCTGCTATCTGCTTTAAAGTATCGGCCTGGTAAGAAAAACTTGGAGAGGACATAATAAATATCGCCTATGAATATAATTAAAAGGAAGGAAATTTCGTCAAAAAATAGATAATAATGCCATTCTCATACCCTAAAATTTATTTCTGGTAAGTCCAAATGGGATTTAAATCTAAAGAACGCTATGATAGCAGCTTCTGAATCTCATAATGGTAAGTTCACATGGGATTTAACTCTAAAAAACGATATGATAGCAGCTTATTAATCCCATAATTAACAGGTAGTAATCATGCAAAGTACTCAGACTAATGATCTGGAACACGATACTACGACCAGTAAAACCCGCGTTAAACAAGAGATGCACGCTTTACAGAAGATTGGTGAGCGATTAATCGAGCTCAATTCCAATCAGCTGAAAGAATGCCTTTTACCAGATACATTATTTGAAGCAATAATTGAGGCCAAACAAATACGCAAAAATGGAGCGCGCCGGCGTCAAATACAATATATTGGAAAGTTGATGCGTGAGGTGGATATAAGCCGGATTAAAGAAAAAATGTCTACCTGGGATGGTATCTCTAAAGAACATACTGCATGGATACACCAAATAGAGCGCTGGAGAAAAAGCCTGCTTGAGGACAAAGATTCTTTTTCTGAATTTGCAGAACTACACCCGGATGCTAATTTACAACGAATAAGAACCCTTATAAGAAATACTCATAAAGAAGCAATATCTGGCAAGCCACCTAAAAGTTTTCGTGCCTTATTTCATGAGTTACAACTGAGTATTCCAGTAACTAACGAGCAGAAAGATGTGGTTATAGAATAAATAATCAAAATTAATTAATATTTTCAACATAGGCATAGCCTTAGTCTATCCATCACAAACCTACTACCCATCTTTTATAATTATATATATGAACAATATACCCACCGATATATTACCCAGTATCATAATTAAAACTGGAGATCAGCCAACTCACTCTATTATATGGATGCACGGTCTTGGTTCAGATGGAAACGACCTTATTCCCATTGTAGAAAAACTTAATTTGCAATCTGATTTACACGCCCGCTTCGTATTTCCTCATGCCCCGTTGCAGCCGGTTAGTATTAATAACGGAGCAGTGATGCCTGCATGGTATGACATATCAGGTCAAATTTTGAATAGTGATGAAGATGTCTCTGGAATAAACATTTCACAATCTGCGGTAGAAAAATTGATCAGCAGAGAAAAACAAAACGGTATCAAGCCAGAAAATATTGTACTGGCAGGATTCTCCCAAGGAGGAGCAATAGCACTTCATACTGGTCTACGCTACTCTGATAAACTTGCTGGAATCCTGGTCCTGTCAAGTTATCTGCCGTTGGCAGATATGCTTGTGACTGACGCCCATCAATCTAATTCATCCACCCAAATTTTTATGGCACATGGTCATAAAGACACTGTTATATCTCCAGATATGGCCTTATCATCAAAGCAGAAGTTACTTGAATTAGGCTATAGTGTTAATTGGAATATGTATCAGATGGAACATTCAGTTTGTAAGGACGAAATTGCTGATATAAGTGAATGGCTAAAAAAGATACTAGTGTAACTAGCACTATATTTATATAATTTTAATTATTCTCAGAGAAACTTCACTTAGATGGGTCCGTGACAAACCCAATTCGTATCAGCCCAGCTTTAGAAGCGATGGACATGACCCGAGCAACATGATCATAAGGAACCTGGCCATCTGCACGTATATGTAACTCTGTAGTCGGGTCCTGTATTAATATCTCAGAAAAACGTGTCGCTAGTTGCACTAGTGCTATTGGCTCGCCATTCAAAAAAAGGCTTTTATCACCTTTAATTCCAAGCTCAACATGCTCTGGCTTTGTAATATTTGGACTACTAGAAGCTTTAGGCAGATCAACCTTAACTGAATGTGTAAGTAATGGTGCAGTAATTATAAAAATTACCAATAAAACCAACATTACATCTACCAATGGTACGACATTAATCTCAGCCATTGGCGCCTGGCTTCCGTTTCTATCCATGCTACCAAATGCCATTACTTGTCCCCTTCAGCTGTAGATACAACACGTAACGGACGTATCTCACCTGCTGAGCTATTAGTTTTAGCTCCAACTGCGATTAATGCGAAAAGATCATGAGCAAATGAATCCAACCGTGCCAACCATATACGGTTACGACGTACAAATGCGTTATATGCCAAGACTGCCGGGATCGCTACGGCTAACCCCAATGCCGTCATAATAAGCGCCTCTCCTACTGGCCCAGCCACTTTATCTAACGTACCCTGACCAGAAAGGCCAATCTGCACCAGTGCATGATAGATACCCCACACTGTGCCAAATAAACCTATATATGGTGCCGCAGAACCAGCTGAGGCAATAATTGTCAGCCCGTTCTCTACTCGAGTAGTCTCTTGGTCAATACCGTCTCGCAATACACGAGTTATAAATTCACTTGCCCCACCTGCTGCTTCAAGTTTTTGCAGACCATGTTTTTCTGAATCTTCTGCAGCATGCAGTGCTAACTGAGCAAGTTTCGCAAAAGCATTATTAGATGAGTCACTACTTAAAGTGGTGCTAACCTCTTCTAGTGAATCAGCATTCCAAAAACGTTTCAGGAAAATCTCTGTGCGCCTTCCTTCTAAAAAATTAGCAATACTTTTAGTAAGAATAAGATACCAACTTGCCACAGAGAGTGAAAGCAACAATACAAGTACGCTGATTCCAACACCATCAATTTGGTTAAGAAAATTAGAATAACCTAGTCCATGTTCCATGATATTAATACCCTTGTAATACAAAGTTAAAAGGTTGTAATGCAATAGCCCTTACAGGCTGTCCGTTACGTATAGCTGGATTGCAACGCCAAGTCTTAACTACAGCCAACGCTGCATCATCAAGGCGTTTGTAACTACTACTTTCAATTACACTGGCCGTGCTCACGTGACCATTTTTATTCAACTCCACCCGTAACACTAATTTACCTTCCTCACCAAGCCGCCTTGAAAGTGGCGGATAAGATGGTGGAGATAATTCCGGACACGTAACAGACAGTTCGGTTAACAGAGTGACGGGAGCAGTTGGCGCCGATACTCGTGCTGGCTCCGATACCGATGTTTCTGCCATTTCAACCGGAGGAGGTTGCGGTTTAATCACTTCTTCTTCAGATAAAAGAGAATCTTCCGGTATAAGCTGCTTCGGTTGAGGCTTCTCTACTAATTTAGGCTTCGGCTTCGGCTTCGGCTTTGGCTTTGGCTTTGGCTTTGGCCTAGGCTTCGGCTCAAGCTTAGGCTTAGGCTTAGGCTTAATTTTAGGCTTTGAAGGAAGTAGTGGCGAGTCGACTTTATGTACCTCTTCTACTTTCGGCATTGTTATAAAATTAACGAGAATCTTAGAAAGCTTCACAGGTGGAGGAATAAGCCGTTGATTCCATAGCACATAAAATAGCGCACCGTGAAATGCCAATACAAACAGCATACCTGGCAGAAAAGCGGGGTTGTACTTAACTACCATGCTTAATGCCGCTTTGCTTCTAACTCGTTATTGCGATCCAGCCAGCTTTCAACAAATTTCTGATCAACTAAGCCTGTCTTAACAGTACGTTTATGCGCAAGGTCATAAAAATGAGTTCGTGGCACCTCACCATACCAACGCTTATCTACTTCAAAACGTAAACGTTCTGGTACAGAGCTTGCAAAGACCCATTGCTCTGCCACATTAATTCCATAACTTTTTACTCTGGAAATAAGCTGAGGTACATCATCTAATGTATCCGTAGCCACCAAAACAACATCTAGTCTATCTGTATATTTAAGTTTTAGTTTGCTTAGCATTTTTAATTCAGTAGGACAGTATTGACAATCAAGATTCCAGAAAACAAGGATGAAGGGTTTACCCTCACGAGCAGAAAGAATTTTTTCCATGCTGCCCGGGGTAAAAGAATGTATATTCTCAACTGAACTAGCAGTAGCCGAGAAAGTTAGCAATAATAAAAAAAATAGATGCCTCATTACAAATTTGTTCCCAGATCTAATATGTTATCAACGGTAACCACACATTAGATAACAATTTATAGTTAATAGTTAAATATAACAGCTAGTTATAGTGCCTAGGAAGTGACGAATTGTCGCATGTCATTTCACTCATTCACGCTCCATACTTAGTCTAATCAATATTGATTTTTTAGATTAGCGCTTATTTCTAGAGATTGTAAATCTAACTAAGAATCAGTCTCATCCAACTATAGAAGTCTACCACTTTATTTGAATCTTCACATAAAGAATACAAAATAGATAAACTGACTATACTTGGCTAGCTAAACATATCAATAATAGGCCACGCTATTAATAATCTTAGAGTGTGGCGCTTATTGGCAATTGCCAGTTTTTTCAGCATTAAGTATAGTGATAAAATCAATACTATTGATATAGTACTGTTAGCTTATGACCTTCCGATTAATTCCTACTTAGATAATGAATTCGATACATGGCTAGACTTCTAACAATAGCATTCTTTATATTTCTTTCACAATCAATTTACGCGCAGTCAGAATCCGGCCATTCTGAAGAAAGAATGATCCTAGAACAACTTGCTAAATATTGGGACAGAATGGATCCTGTCAAAAAACAAGAATGGATTGGGATCACTACGCGCTATCCGAACATGACTCCATTGGAGCAGCAGCGCATACAAAAAGATATTCTAAATTTGGATTCACTTACTCCAAAGCAAAAAAAAGAAGCACAGAAGATATATCAACAAATAAAAAATATGCCCCTAGAGAAAAAACTTAAAATTAAGAAAAAATGGAAGAAATTCAAAGGGTCAAAATTCATAAGAAAGAATTCGAAGTGATTTTATTTAAATACGATTATCTGCCTGAAATTCATGGCAACTCACTCTTATCCCTTATTTAAAACTAACAGATATCAAACTTTACTCCTTAAAAATTTATTCTAAATGAGCTGCCCTAAATCAATAGAAACCACTACACCTGGATTCTGGCGTCGCATACTCTGTATGGTTTACGAGTTTCTACTCTTAATTGCAGTCTTATTTATTGCAGGGGTTATATTTCACCTTATTTATCATGAAACGGATGCCCCCTATTTTAGGCTGATTTTTCAGTTTTATTTATTAAGTGTTGCCGGAATTTATTTAATTTGGTTCTGGACTCATGGTGGCCAAACTCTGGCAATGCAAACCTGGAAAATACGAGTAATCAGCGCTAACGGGGGAAAGATGAATATATGGCAAGCGATCGTACGCTATTTTTTTACAGTAACTAGTATATCTTTCTTCGGGTGTGGAATAATTTGGGCACTCTTTGATCGAGAGGGTCAGTTTTTATATGACAGATTAGCTGGCACTAGAATTATAAATGTAGTCTAAATCAACAAATAAAAACACAAGAATTAATTAACGATAAAAGGCTGCTACTAAGACTGAAATCACGCAGTCCCTCCTACTGTCAATCCATCTATTTTTAACGTTGGTTGGCCTACCCCTACTGGTACACTCTGACCTTCTTTACCACAAGTTCCAACACCGGGATCAAGGGACATATCGTTACCTATCATAGAAACTCGCTGGAGTACGTCAGGACCGTTTCCAATAAGAGTCGCCCCTTTTACTGGATATGAAATTTTTCCATTCTCTATCATATAGGCTTCTGCAGCAGAAAAAACGAATTTTCCACTGGTAATATCTACCTGTCCTCCTCCAAAATTAACTGCATATAAGCCATGCTTTACCGATGAAATAATATCTTCAGGACTATTTTTACCATTGAGCATATAAGTATTAGTCATACGCGGCATAGGAATATGAGCAAATGACTCTCTTCTACCGTTACCAGTTACAGAGGCATTCATTAAACGTGCATTTAAACTGTCTTGTAAATATCCTTTGAGTACACCATTCTCAATTAATGTAGTACATTGAGTCGAGTTGCCTTCATCATCGATGTTTAATGATCCTCGTCGCCGATCTATCGTGCCATCATCAACTACGGTTACACCATCTGCTGCAACACGCTCACCAATACGCCCGGAAAATGCAGAGCTACCCTTACGATTGAAGTCAGCTTCCAGACCATGGCCTATAGCTTCGTGTAATAGTATTCCAGGCCAGCCAGAACCTAGTACTACTGTCATAGTACCGGCCGGAGCAGGTTCTGCATTCAGATTTACAAGTGCCTGGTGTACCGCTTTCTCAGCATAACTACGTAATATGTCATCAGTAAAATACTCATAACTAAACCGGCCGCCGCCACCTGCCACACCCTGTTCACGATGCCCTTTTTCCTCAACGATTACCTGTAATGAGACTCGTACTAAAGGCCTCACATCGGCAGCCATTACTCCATCACTACGTGCCACCAGTATCACCTCGTATTCTCCAGAAAGAGAAGCCACTACTTGGATAACGCGATTATCAACTGATCGGGCGTAACCTTCCAGTTTTTCTAGTAGTTCTACCTTGTCAGTATCCTTTAGAGAAGAAATGGGGTCATTAGGCATATACAGTTCCCTTCCGATATTACGCTTTACAGCCTGCACGGAACGTGACGCTCCCTGACTTGCTATGGAACGTGTGGCCTGTGCTGCTGAAGTAAGCGCAGGCATGCTAATATCATCTGAATATGCAAAGGCAGTTTTGTCTCCGTTTATTGCTCTTACACCGACCCCCTGATCGATGTTAAAGGTTCCTGACTTAACAATGCCCTCCTCCAAAACCCATCCCTCTGTTCGGCTGTACTGGAAATAAAGATCAGCATAATCTATCTGATGGGTAAGTATTTGGCCGAATATCTGTTGCAGTCTGTCTATATCAATTTCGTAGGGCGTTAGTAAACAACGATCAGCCATGCCAAAAAGATCAGCTGACCCAGATACAGATTCTTTAACTATGGTGTCTGAATTCATTTTTTCTCTTTAAATAAAGGAGCAGTATTAACGACGGGCGTTAAGTCTAGCAGAATTGTAGGGTGCGATGTTTTAGTGCAGGAAGGCTATTTCGTAAATTTTCCTGGTAGCTTTGATTTATATTTGCAAGAACCACTCCTGGTCCTTTCTGCAAATGATCGAGTATTACTCCCCACGGATCAACAATCATACTGTCGCCATAAGTTTCATGCCCATTAATATGGCGACCAACTTGTGCAGGTGCAATCATATATGCCATATTTTCTATAGCGCGGGCACGAATCAGAATCTCCCAATGAGCCTTTCCAGTAAATGATGTAAAAGCTGATGGAGCAAGAATAATATCTACTTTCTCCATTGATCGATAAAGCTCTGGAAAACGCAAGTCGTAGCATATGGAAAGACCAATACGACCAAATGGAGACTCTAATGTAACTACTTTAGTTCCTGCCTCAATAGTTTCTTCTTCAACATAATGCTCTTTACCAGACCTAAGATTAAATAGGTGTATTTTGTCGTAACGAGCAACTTGTTTACCAGAATCATCATATACGAGGCAACTATTTCTTACCTTATCAGGTCGGGAAGATACTAATGGCACGGAACCACCAACAAGCCATATACCATAAGATCTGGCAGTTTTACTTAGGAAGTCCTGTATTGGCCCACTACCTTCCTCTTCACGCAGCACCATCTTATCAGTATCTTTCATACCCATAAAACAAAAGTACTCTGGAAGAACTACAAGTTTTGCTCCTTTCATTACAGCTATATCAATCAGCCTTGCAGCTTCTTTCAAATTCACAGCAACTTTTGTGCCGACCCTCATTTGGACCGCTGCTATACAAATCTCTTCCGCAGGATCGCAAAACTTTGATTTGGCAAATGTTAAATCTTTAGACATTATTCTCAGTAATGAAATTACAATTTACTTTATAACACCAAAATTTTTAATGTACTTTAGTTAGAACAGGGTCCTCCCAGGCACCCGTTATATTATATTCATTCGGCTCAATTGATCCTTTTTGTGCCTTGTTAACAATTATGGTTGCTATATCAACTACTGGAGCCGCTAATCCCAATGAAGGGGTAACTATAAAATGAAGTTTAACGGTTTCTGAGAGCAAGTCTACTTCCCCATCCATTTCTACATCCGCAGCAGACCCTCTAATCCTTAGGTTATCAGTACTTATTATGCCCTCTAGGATACTAGCGTTCCCAGAGACTTTGTCAAAGCCAAACCCATCAGAAAAGACATCCCTAAAATCTAGAAAAACCCTTCGAGGCAGAGCCCTCAGATCAAAAATACCAAATAATTGCCCAATACCTAGATCAAATTCAGGGAACTGCCCATTTTTAGCCTTTATTTTTACTTTGCCAGATAATGTTTTATAACTAATT
>ENA-OREN01002843-OREN01002843.1-marine-metagenome-genome-assembly--contig:-NODE-2843-length-16838-cov-6.844281_pt1 | contig 16838 bp, 14 predicted proteins | sample MGYA00248624_ERZ508555 | MGnify/ENA primary metagenome ERZ508555 (study PRJEB26222, sample SAMN06267773) | marine metagenome | isolation source: Saanich Inlet, British Columbia, Canada | place...
CCGGAATCCTCAGTTCCCAAAAGCAGTTGGGAATTAATATTAGTCACAGCGAGCATTTTAGGGGAATCATTATATCGAAGCTTGACTAAATTCAGAAGATTCTGCTGGTCTTCAATATTACTAATGACATTATTGTATTTAAGCCATTCATGTTGCATAGCATGAGGGCCAATGTTGAAACATCCAATTGTGGAGCATATAATAGTGAAAAACAAAAGTGCAAAAATGTTTAATCTTAATGTAAATGAATTGTTCTTGTATCGTATCATAGTATTTACCTATTATGAGGCCTTTTGAGCATATAATAACGTTTGTTGATAGTTGCCTATACTATAAAACATGGTTTAAGAATATCAAGTTTATATGTAAGCGTCATTTGGACTTAGTTGTTGATTCCTCTTGCAGCTTTTCAATAATTTCCTTTGCCTCTTTTGAGCGAAATCCCAAACGAAAAATCCAATCATGTCCATGTCAATCGGTCCTTTTAGATTCGATATCCGTGTCATCAATATAAAACCAGTTCTCTCGGTACTTAATGTTGACAAAGGCGTCAGTCATTTATTAAGTTTATTATTGAAAAAGCTCAGAAGCGGATTGATATACCAGTTCCAATAAAATTGTCTGTTTCGCTGTCCAGGCCTACACCGGCATTGATATCCAGTTGAATATCGTCTGTCAACAGATAAGTCACCCCACCATTAATCGTATTTTGCACACTACTCGATCCTGGCTCACTGGACTCTCCAGTATGAAGTGGAATATCGCTATTATATTCCAGATATGTCCCCAGTTGACTGGTGTGGCTGAAAGAGACGCCAACAATAGGTTGAATACTGTAATTTCTATCTCCTTTCGTTACATCAGTATTTGCTAGTACGTTGCCAAATATAGACATACTGTTTGATAATGAATAATCCCAAAGCAAGCCAAGCCGTGGATCAATATGCCCTGATGTAGAAGGACTACTTCCAACCGGAAAAGATAACAGACCCAGCGCAGTAAGATTAAATTTGTCAATTTCAATGATCCGATATTTCCCACCAACAGAAGCATCAGTAACAGATGTTTCCGGATTACTGTCTTCCTGATCGTCAATATTCCAGCCATCCCATAAGAGATCAAGTTCAATTTTATTGGTTATGCCTAACCGCAAATTTGAGAGAGGCGTAGTGTGGGTAGAGGTGTCGTTGTTATGGTTATTGAACGAATACTGGTAGCCAAATTCTATATTAAGCCTGCCTGGTTTAACCGTGTATGCACCTGTACTGAATCCAGGACGATCGGGGACAATTGGATTTGTCTGAGCATCCACAGTGACTTGAAAAGTAACAAGTACAAACAGGAAAAACAAAAAGTATAAATTTGCCAATAATACACCCTCATATACTACGAAAAGTTAACCTGTAATAGCTGAAAAATACCTGTTGGATTTTCTATGCCCGTTATTGGCTTCAATCTGACTTAGATGTTGATCCATTTTGTACCCTTTCAACTATCTCCTTCACCTCTTTCGAACGAAAATCCCAAATGAAGAATTCAATCTCGTCCATCGCCACCGGTTCTTCCGGGAAAAGCATCACTGCACGACGCCCGTCCGTCCAGTACGGATCTCCGAGGATGATTTCACGGGGTTTTTCAGGCGTGGCAGAGCCAACACCATTAACCATACCCATCTTAGCCAGGCCCTGTACAGACATGACGTCCATTATCAGATAGTCGCGAGCGTCGTCCACTTCCGGGTCAACCGCGTGAGTTGTAAGGCTCCATACGCCTGTTGTCAACCGAATACCTATATCACGGCTTATTTGTCCGATCCAGACAGATTTGTCCCGGAAGATCCATGGAGTAAGCCAGAGGCGCATATGGTTACGCTCGTTGACAGAATCTCGCCCCTTCTGTAGAGCAATGTCTTGGGCCCTGCCGAATACATATTGGGGACTGATCGGGGCGTTGAGGTACATATCGCCCTTAAAGAATGCCTTTGCCATCTTTAGACCGGTAGAAAACGTGACTGCTTCTGTTTCGTCCCAGCCGGCACGGGCAAGGGCGCCGAATATCAAATCCGGCCTCCCTACCATGACAAGATTAAGTGGATCACCGTCTTTGGTATCCTTCTCGTTTCGTGCGCAGCATTGGAAATCAGAGAGTTTTGCGCGGAAATCCTCCTCTTTATCGAATTTAATGAATTCCTCCGGTTGGTATAGATCATCAAAATTAACACGATGATGGTCGGCCTTAATGCCAGGTACAGGTATGTAGAAAACAAGTGTTCTGACCTGATTCGGCCCAAACAGGACAACAGGAACTACCTTGGTGCCAAAACCGATGTTTGTATAGACAAAACCTGACTTTGTTTCCCCCGGATTTATGAACATGTCAATGGCCAGCTTTCTGTAATCCTCTTCCATTTGCTTATTTTTGCCTTTATCCGACACCCTGTTAATGTGTGCCGCTTCCATGGAAGAAAAGTATTTTGGGTCAATAGCCATAACGATAAGGGCAAATGGTGTATCTTCGTTATTTACAATCTCCAACCATACGGGCTGGACCCCCTTCTTTGCCAGCGGCCTGCCGAATATCTGTTTGCTCTCTCTGGGTGATAACACCGATGCTGTCACCGTCAACTTGCCAACACTCTTTGTCTGCGAACGTTGATGAAAATTTACCTCATCAATAGCTATTGGATTATATGTTCCGCAGGCAGAAACCAGAATAATCATCATAACAGCCACCAGACTTTGTATTACAATTTTTATTTGTAAAAACTTCATTGTCATAATCCTGTCTCTCTGCTTTTCTGTTCCATCTCTTGTATCGCCTCTTTCACACTTTGGTTAAAATCCCAATTAAAAAAATCAATCTCGTCCATAGCTATCCGGTCATCTGAAAAGAGCAGTACTGCACGTTTACCTCCAGTCCAGTACGGGCTGCCTGACAGTGTTGTTCCGGGGTTTTCCGGTGTGGACTTGCCAATGTATTTGACGACCCCAAATTTGGCTAGTCCCTGCGCCATCATAACGTCCATAAAAAGATAATAATAAGCATTGTCTATATCTGGGTCAATTTTGTTTGCAAAGTTCAATGATTTGCTTTTTCGTTTAATACCAATATCGCGGCTGATATTACCAATCCATACGTTCTTACCTTTGAATATCCATGGGGCAAGCCAGAGGTTCAGGCGGTTACGATTATGTAAGCTGCCACGCCCTTTATGTAGTAATATATCCTGTTCACGACCGAAGAGATATTGCGGTGCGGCTGGAACACTTAGCGGCAAATTACCCGAAAAGAATGCCTCTGCCGTTTTGAGCGCGGTTGAAAACTCGAAAGCTCCGGGCACATCCCAGCCAGCCCTGGCGAGTGTATCATGTATCACATTGCGATTACCAATTAATACAACATTGAGAGGTAAATTATCGTTAACATCACTTTCGTCACGCGTACAGCATTGGAAACCGGAAAGCTTTGTGCGAAATGTTTCCTCTTCTTCGTACATAATGAATTGATCCTGCTTATAAAGATTGTCAACGTCAATACTTTCATCATCGGCTTTAAAGCCGGCAACTGGGATGTAGAAAACAACTGACCTGACCTGCTGCGGCCCGAACAGGACAACAGGAACTACCTTGGTACCGAGATCGAACCGCGCAAATACAAAGCCTGACATTGTACCCCCCGGAGGTATGCGGATATCAATGGCCAGTTTCCTGTAATCATCAGCAATTCGCTTGTTTGTGCTTTTGCCGGCTACCCTGTGCATGTATGCCACTTCGGATGCGGAAAAGTATGTTGGATCGAGTGACCGGGAGATGAGGGCGTATGGTAAATCTTCACCATTTTTTATCTCCAGCCAGACCGGCTGGATTCCCTTCTTTGCCAGAGGCCTGCCGAAGATTTGTTCACTCTCCTTGTGTGATAAAACTGCCGCTGTTACCGTTACCCCTCCAATTGTCTTAGTCTGTGAGCGTTGGAGAAAAGGTACATTGTCTATCGAAGTTGGATTGTATGTCTTGCAGGCAGGAAGCCACACTATCAATAACATCAGCAGTAAAAATACTGCAAGAAATCGAACTTTTTTTGTTATCATTTTAATACCATCCAGGAAATATTTAATTACCGTCTATTTGATATTTATACAAGTTAAGCCACTATCGCCAAAACACATATTATTTTGCGATTGTTACAGGAACTATATTTGTAGAAACATCTGTTACCGCAGTCTGGTAGAGATAGTAGAGATTCGTAAAAACATCATAGTCCCAGGATGTATAGTCAATAGTATATTTATGGCCTTTATAGGGTACATGAAGGAGTTCAGCCTCTGATTTCTCATCAATCAGAATTGTCATAGTGTTCTTAGGATTTTGAGGTGTCAGCCCGGTACGCGGGTCAGGTTCAACATGAAATTCAGGTGAATTTTCAATGCCTTCTGCCAGAAAATCTATGATCCCGTTAAGACTGCGGAGTTTGATACTTCCACAGATTGGAAAATCACCACCCGGATACCCAGGACGGATATCTACCAGGATAAAATTCTTTTTTCTCTTGTTAGCTCGTTGATTAAGGGTATGTCGCTCTCTGTCCGTCAGTGTCAGTGGATCATAATTAGTTATCACCACACGGCCAGAAAAATGTTTGTAGAGCTTGTATGATCCATCCTCCCCATTCTTTATAACAAAGTATCCTTTCTCAACTGCTTCCGTAATATCGCTGGCTGAAGGTGCACCAGAAAGTGACGGGCTGACAGCAGTACTGAAAGAAAGGTTACCTACGAAAAGATTTCTGCCTACGTTTAATGATGCCAGATGTAAGACTATCCTGCGAAACTCTTTATACTCTTCCACATGGCTTGGCCGATTCAAGACGAACCGTTTAAATGTCCCATCCTCATTCTGAAACTCAATCCCCCGTGCCATGAGGCGTATTATCATGTCTATGGCTTCTCCCTGGACTACCAGGAACTCGAACTTGTCTTCTTCCAGTGGAGAAAGAATACGCTGGGTAAATTCATTTCCCTGCATTGGAATAATTCCGAGAGTAGGATTCTCCGACAAACTCGTACCAAAATTAAGTCCGAAGTTATTGACGGCATTACTATCGGTATTGTTTCCCTCAAAAATTCTTCCCATAAAACCGGCACTCTTCACGTAATCAAATGTCGCAGCAATTGATGACGTCACAGTAAAATGAATTGGAACGTTTCTATGCCTGCGTGCAATGTTGATTAACAACATCTCTCTTTCAAGTGTGATGATAGCCTCATCGTAACCGAGTACAGATCTATGGAGCAGTTCAGGGCCAGTGCAACCAGTCACAGCAAAGGTTATAACTATTAAGAGCAACGCAAAGATTCGCATGAGAGGTTCCGTTCAGAATTTATAAGTAAATTAGATTCCCATTTGCATGGGAAAGACATAGCGGTGCATAGCCACAATCGCCTTTATAAAAAGCAGAAAAGTCGTTGATTTCCATGTTACCTTACCTCATAATACCATGAAAACTGCAATCTTAATATAATTAAGAGTATAATCAATAGAATTTTACCGGTTATAAAAAAATGAAATGACTCCTATCATAATATGAGAGTTTTAACAGAAAGGGTAAAAAATTGAAGTGTTGTTTTTGGAGTAGCATCATATTTATGTTCTTATGCTCAGGTGTTCTTTCTGCTCAGACAATAGAACTACCTAAACCACAAGCAGATATCGAGCAGAAGGTTTCTGAACCGGAAAAATCGGTTGCAATACCGATTACGAAAATATCAGACCGCGCACAGGAGACCTATATCGTCTTAAATAAAATAGACGCTGATCTTGAGATCAATACCGAAATTCAAACGATAAATAAACAGTTGCCGTTATTTCTATCGTCCACCAACAGAGAGCGCTCCAGTTGGATTTATCAATCACTTAACAGCCTTTCCACTCGTAAACTTCAGAAGCTCCATCATGATTGGAACATGCAACTGAATAAACTCGAAACATGGAAAGAACCACTTTTAGAAAGATCTGAAATTCTAGAGAAAGATAGCAGGCAAATTGAAGAGATGGTAGAGCTCTGGAAGATTACCGGAGAGTCAGCCGTAACCAGTGAAGCACCAGAAATAATTCAGGAACGTACCAAATCGACACTTGACCAAATCAGACAGACAGAAACAAAAATCATAGAACAGATCAGGGTATTGTTAACATTCAAAGATCAAATATCAGAACAAGAACTTGAAATCACTAAACTGATCGGTCTGATACAAAACGCTGAGGCACATTCACGTACACGGCTCTTTGTGTATAATAGCCCCCCATTATGGAAAGCGACTCAAGTAGTAGTGGGTATACCAGGCGTTGGTAGTCAAATTTTTGAATCCTGGACATACTTCCTCAAGATGAATAAAGAATATTTCAATACAGATAGAGGGCGCTGTGTCCTGCACATAATTATTTTTACTGCGTTCCTGGCAATAATGATATATTTTTCTCTACGTAACAGACGTAAGCGGCTATTTGAAGAGACGGATAAGGACTTGAAGGCCTCCGCTTTTTTTATCTCATGTCCTTTCTCCACTGCACTTCTGATTTCCGTTTTTTTTGGTGCCATGATACATATCAATAGGCCCACTGCATTTGGTGAATTAATAACGCTGTTGGTACTGTTTCCGATTCTAAGATTGGTACCAGGTATTTTTTCATCTGAACTGAAGAAACCCATTTACTTCCTGACTGGTCTGTGTTTCCTTAATATTACCGGGTCTATTGTCGGTGATTATATACTGGTACAAAGGTTATTGGTATTTCTTATATCAATCCTGATAATTCCCATAGTCGCATGGTGGCTCAGACCAAATAGCCAGATTTATAAGATAAAATCACGCTTAGCGTTTAGACTGACCATAATTTTTAGTTCCTTAGTATTATTTATTTCGTTGGTTTCTCTGGTGACAAACCTGATCGGAATTTCTTATCTGGGATATGTATTGACGTATGGAATGATGAATATCCTCTATAATACATTCGGCATATATGTAATAGCTTTGGTACTTGAAGGATTTGTTGTGCTGCTTATAAGAAGACGCGGTGCTCAGTCTTTGCATATTGTAAAGAGTTTTTCAAAGAAAATGGAACGACGTATTATTTTGTTTATTCATCTTTATGCAATTTTTTTCTGGTTACGCATGATTTTCAGCACTTTTGGAGTGTCCCAATACGTATGGGATTGGATTTTACAAATTACGGAATATAGTTGGACATTGGGCACGATAGAGATTGCAGTGGGTGCTATTTTCAGTTTTATCATCATCCTGATAATTACTATATTCATGTCACGTCTGGTACGGACTTTTCTGGAAGTAGAAATATTCACACGTCTTCGACTTCCCAGAGGAGTTCCGGGTGCAATATCAATGTTAGTTCGATACGCAATTATTGGAATAGGTTCCTTCCTGGCTATTTCCGCAATCGGCATAGACCTGTCACGGTTCGGTCTCCTGGCAGGAGCGATGGGTGTAGGGCTTGGTTTCGGCCTGAGAAATATAATAGAAAACTTTGTTTCAGGCTTAATAATTATCTTTGAACGGCCCATCGAACTAAATGATACCGTGGTGGTAGGAGATGTAATAGGCAATGTATCAAGAATTGGCATACGTTCCAGCACTGTAAAGACGTTCGACGGATCTGAAGTAATCGTTCCTAATGCAAATTTAATCACCAATCAAGTTACCAACTGGACTATGTCTGACCGTCAACGAAGAATACAACTGCCGGTGAAAGTAGCATTTGGAAACGACCCGCACAAGGTGTTGGAATTACTGCATAAAGTTGCCAGGGATCATCCCGGCGTGATGGAGTTTCCTAAACCACAGGCGTTCTTTAACGGATTTGGTGACAACTATCTTGATTTTACACTTTATTATTGGGTATCAGATAATATACTACAAACCAAGAGTGAGATGGCATTAGGGGTTCATGATACGATAAAAAATGCCGGCATTGATACACCGAGATCAAAGGGAGACTTCAATCTGAAAATCATCGATACACCTGACAAACTACAAAATAAAGATAAGGGTGATAAGTATAACTAACAAGGGGTTTACAGAATGGGATTACTTCTCGCCACATGCCCCCGTAAAGAAATACCAAGAATCATTGTGACGTGGGCACGGTAATCATTGGGCCCAATGTCTGTGTCTGTGGAGCCTGCATTTGGAAGAGATAGGTTAGCAGACTGAAGGCCTGTTTGCTCATGTGGTCTGAGTGGGCAATAGAGAACCAGTGATCATGATGCCACACTGCGACGAAGGCATCTACAGGCCAATCAACACTGGAGTGAATTTTTAACGGAAACAGTAATGCACGAAGTTCCGGGTCAACCGGGGAAATCATCTCTTCGACACGTTTTTCCTCGATGTGTGTGTCCGGAATCTCTATACCACGCGAAAGGAATCCCATCAGGGTCAAAAGCGATCTTACCCGCACGGTAATTTCATCAGGTTTGCGGCCTATCAATCTCCCTGTTACACGAAAAGAGGAGTGATCAGGACTCAGACCAAGCATACTTTTCAATTCATCGATCAGGGCCCGGGTGTCATCATCCTGAGTTTGTCCAAACACAAAGGAACGGGTGTTTAGGGTCTCTTTAATATTACTTTGCATTTCAAGGACCCTACGCCTGGACAATTCTATTATCAGCTGTACTACATGATTAAATGTGCGAAGCTCTTCCAGACTCTCTGCAGAGGGTATAGAACCGAAAGGTATGTTCTCCAGATGGTTCAAACGTTCCAGGCTCATCATCAGCAGTTGGTCCGGCGGCCATCCGGATTGCACGAGGGAAAAAACCAATTCATTGGGGATAGGCGTCAGCATTTGTTGTGTGAATTCCTGACCAGCCAGAGGACTGTAGGTAATAGTCGGGCGTTCAAAGTAAACCATACGGGCTCCTGCATCGAAGAATTTATCCGTAGAATGATCCGTAATCTTGCCAAATGCGGCATTCGCAGTAGCCTCCCCCCCGTAAAAATACTGGGTAAGCACTGAACCAACAGCAAGAAACACAGGTACTTCACGATATCGCAGACGCACGAGATTCATTAACATCTGTTCATTAGACGAACGTGCAATCGCCTCATTATAGTTGAAGCTGTCTCTTGGTATTTGTCTGGGCCCAAATCTGCCACAGGCAGACAGCAATAGACACAGTATAACTAAAAAACTGACGACAAGGGCGTGGTGACATAATCCTGTCCCGGTAGTTGCCCTATTGCAAACTTCACTTGAAACCAATATTACCGGTTTTGGATTTTGGATTTTCTGCATTATTTTATATTGACTAGTTATTTCTTTAGTCAAACTTGCTTTTTAAATGAATTTGCTGAAGCGGCCTATCTTTTCAAATACTTTTTCTTTAATCTTCCTCCCCGTCGTGCATCTCGTCTAACCAGATCCTCAGCCTCTTTGCCCAGAATTCAAAAGCTCCTTCTACTGCACGCCATTTAGAAAAACCTTCCATTTTCCCACCCGGTTTCGTATCTATTGCAGCACCGATTCGTTCATTGGTCAAAGAATCAAGTATCTCTACTTCTATTGATGCCTGTCCTACACCGGTATGTTTTCCGGTTACTCCTTTTCTTACAGCACTTAAAGCTAAACCTACAGGCATTACTGTCGCAACAGTACCCATGCCGGGTTTGCTTGCAACAACGTCAGTTATTGCGAAGCGAAGCCGCATTACGTCCGGTCCGGGCTCAGCCACTAATGGGTAAGCTCCCTCTAAATTATCAGTAATGGCCTTGTGGAATGCATTAGACATCTTAGCTAATTCTTCAGGATGTATACCTTTATAATCCGCATCATCCTCAAAGAATAACACCACATGATTCATCATTATCTTGTTATACACACTAAAGTCGACACCCTCTTTCATATAGACAAAGTCAGCACCGCCTTTTGGGCCTGACTTAAACTCTGGATAATTTTCCAGAAAGCCGGAATGTCTGACCTGTTTTGTCGTGCAGCCGGTTGATATTGCAAAAGCGAAACAAATTATTATTACAAAAATAGTCTTTAATGGATGTTTCATGGCTTTCACCTTTCATTGAAGTGCAGTAAGAAAAGAATGTTAAAATTAATGTCACAATGATTTACTGTGGATAACACTGTTTACAGGGTACGCCACCGGATTCAAGTGCTTCCTCTGTCGAATCAAATTCCAGTAAATCACCGGTGCCTAACTCTGGACAATCAGGCTGGTGATACGTGTTGGAATTATTGGTAGCAAATACAGATTGAGAGATATTTTTAGATGTCTCCTGTTTGTTCTCAGACCTTTTTTTAATACTATCATCTCTGGCCTGCGTATTGGTTTCTCCAGGTGTCCCAATTGGTACAACAGAATGTTCTTCAATATATATATATGCGTCAAGGCTGTCATCCGGTATGTCTTGCTTTGTCATGTTTGACGGTGAATCATCCATTTGTTCATCAATGGTAAAAATAATACTCTCTTCTGCCAAACCCTCTGATATTCCGGATGCACTCCTGATCCATTGTTTATTCTGCCGGTACAATATAATTTTATCGCTACCCTCGCCGAATATTAAAGTGTGTACAGGAATAGTAATCTTTTCTATTATTTCAGGTTTAATATTCTCAACGCTTAAACTCATCTTGTTCCCACCGGCAAAGAACCAGGTATTACCTTCGTCCTCTGAATAAGCAATTATTGACATCTTAAATACGCCATCCATTCCTTCAAATACCGTCGCGGGGAAGTTTGGATGAAACAGGAGATACGCATCTTTCAGTTCCTCTTCAATTCCTTTCGTGGTTATGGGAATTGTTTGTCGTATAACGGAAATATACATATCATCATCAGAAACAATTATCCCGGGTTTGCTGAATTCAACTAAAGAGGGTTTAAGGGTTATAATGGTAGAGTCAGTAAACTTCTGTACCAACCTTGCGAAGTTTTCCTTGCCTCCTACCTTTTTTATCATATTTGGTGAAACCAGAGAAGCAGCACTGACATAATCTCCTGACCTGAACGCTTCTTTATAGGCAGACAATCTTGACTCAAGCTTCTCCATTATTAAATTACCGGGTTGTGCATTTGCAGAGTTGAAAGTACAAATGTATACCAGTAAAAAGAAAATGATTGTCCGTGATTGTTTTTTAAACATTTTGTTCTTCATAATTGTTTTTTGCTCGTTCCGTTATTGTGCATTAAAAATAGATTCTTATCAAGCGAAATAGTCGATATAAAAGATCACATACTTACGAATTATTATTAAAATTAGTATGAGATAAATATTTGCGAGGGACAGTGATTATGGATGTTAGTTTTCAGCAAAAAGCAGACGAGTGACTGTGCCACGTATACGACTATCCGGTTACGTTAAAGACTTTTGATAATCTGGCATTTCTCTGGATGTGGCGCTTGAGATTTGTGTCGGTCGCTTCGAGTCGATGGGCAAGTGTCTCAAATATTTGTCTCATGAAATTTATGTCATTTGAGAGGTTGAATTCAAATGTTTCTTTGTCCATAGTATGAAGCTTACACTTTGTATGAGCTATTGCTGAGGCACTTCGTTTGCTCCCGGTTATTAAAGACATCTCTCCAAAGAAATCACCTTCGTCAAGTGTTGTTAGAGAGATATCTGTATCTTCGACTTTTTTTACTATATTCACTCTTCCGGAATCAATGATATACATCTCTTTACAATCTTCTGCATTCTCTTTAAATATGATATCACCTTCTTTAAAGAGAATTTTTTTCCTTGTATATAACAACCCTTTTATGCCCATTTTTCGGATTAAACCCTGAATAGTATAAAAAATGAAATGCTATACTTCCTCTGCATAAGATGCCTTTGGACTTATTTTGTCGTTATTCTATTCGTTTTATTATTGTGAGTCAATATAGATTTACCGTATCAGTACATCGTAAGCGATCTTATCAGGAGCAGAAGCAGACAAGAGAATCATCAAGTCGTATTAATTGAGACGGCGAACTGGACGGACATAACATCTGTCATCAATGTGGAGATAGCGCACGGTACCAAGTTGGAAGGCAACGAGCCACGCAGACTCTGAGCCTGCTAATTTGTCACCAGTCCAAATCTGTTTCTGTTTACGACTAAAGACATTATCTATGTATAGGGATTTATTCTTGCTACTGAATTCCAAGAGTGACGCTGCTTCATCCACGGTAGGCAGGCGCCAGTCATTATACCCCGCATATCCCCTGAAGTTCAAGTCCTTTAGCCACTGTTTTGCTTTATTCCACTCTATAAAAGTATCAGAACCAGACTGGTACCACATCAAGCCTGTTACGTGGTCTACTACAACATTATTTCCATTTATAGACCTGGACTGATAGTTATGGCTTATTGTACTGTAGACACAGCCTCCCCAATCATATTTACTACGTATATAAATATTTGAAATTGACAGTACCTTAGATACCGTCAAATCTAAATAAGACTGACGTAACTTTACAAGAGGTATTTCGTATATATACTTAAGACGTTCAATATCACCAATTGCCAATCCTTTTGCTTCAGGGAAATTATTTATCAGGCTGCTCCACGCAGCTTCCTCCATATCTTTTCCGTATTTTAAAGAAATTATTTTTTCATATTTACGTATAATCTCTTTACGAGTATCCATGCTAATTGACACTTGTTCATTCTTTTCCTGTTTAGTCTTCAATCCCTCTATCTCTACCTCTTCTTATCTCTCTTCTTATCTCTCTTCTGCCTCCCTCTTACTCCTCAGTTGCTCTAGTAGATTTACCAGATTCTCTTTTTCATTTGCTATAGCAAGCATTGTATCCAGGCTATCATCCGTATTGGCATTATTTGCCCTCAACCTGTTTTTAATATCATTTATCTTCTGATCAAGAACTGCAAGTTCGTCTTCCTTACGTGCTATCTCATCCAGGCCATTTCTCCTTGAAACTATTGTTTGCTTCTCAAGCTCTTTAAGACGGCTTCCTGCTGAAGGTGCAATCACAACTGAAGGGTTCTTTACTATTTTGAATGCAGGTGCACCTCTTTGGAACGCAGGTTGATAATAGGCGTCACCGAAAATATAGTATAATTCGCCATCTATAAGGGTCGAACGGGCATATGTGGGTAACTTGTTAATAATTGCACCTGTAGGCGGAGCTACAACCTGAAAGCCGTCATCTGTTTTTTGATAAAAAACACCACCGCTGTTCAGATACTCTTTGTCTCCTTTTTGAACTACATTATAATTAGTCAGTATAGTATCTACTACAGCACCGTACGGAGGAGGCACCACAGTGTAGGTACCACTAGAAGAGACATAAAACACACCATGTGAATAGTAATAATCCTGATCGTTAATCTTCAATATAGTATGTTGTCCAGGCAGGGCGTCTACTGTTGAACCAAGATTTGCAGAAACAGCAAGACCAATGTAATAATCACGCCAATTTTTCTCCCAGTCTCTCCAGTTTTCATGAAGGAACACTTGACGTTCCTTGTTATGTTTCTGGAATTTTTCCTGCCGAATTGACTGGTGGTTTACCATATGTTCTTGTGGTAACAATGAAGATTCCTGATGTGTACTTCCTGCTTTAACTTCTTTACCTGCCTCATACTGTTTATGCTTTTTTTTGTCAGCAATTGCACCCGAATTTTCTTCTCCTGGAGTTTCGTCTAAAAGTTTACTCCTGTCAGAATGATGTATACTGCCGTCGATGAAATCAGAAGCAAAAACATGAACTCTGGCATGTCCACCGAAACTTTTTCCATACACAAATGAATTATTAATACTTAGTATTATATTGCCTACGAGTATTATTGTGGATAACCGAAAAATGAATGTTTTAGAAATTGATTTATTGATTAATGTCATATTTATTCCTGCTCTTCTGAAATAGATTTGTCGAGAATGGCATCTGTTATAGTCATAAACTTGATCTTTTGTAGATTTTTTGTATCTGCTAAATCTATGTTGAATAGCGTATCAGGCAAGTGTGCATCAAGGTCCCATTCAGAGAGTACGGCAGTAAATTGTGGTGATTCTGGTATGTTTTTATATGTAATCACGATCTTCCTTGGCACCAACTGTTTACCATCCTCAATCCATATTTGCCAGTCTATATCCTTTTGTACAAATGCCAGGTGGTGACATCTAACTCCCACAACATTGTGCAGACCTGCATAGAAACCAAATTGTGCATTTTCTATCAGTATTTGGTATGGATCCTGATACACTAAGTCAACTAGTGGAGGTGAGAACCCGTACTTCTCCATTAAGTGGTCCATACAAGAATCTATATCATCCGGTACTGCCTCTGTGGCATAAACACCCAGTTCCATATCCATTAATGTCATAATCTTTCCATCGTACCAGAATCTCTTACTTCCTAGATCAGCATTTCTTTCAGCATAGACCATGTCCGGACGGTGTACTGCGACATTACTGGAAGCAGCATATTGGATCTTCTGCCTAGTGGGCATTACCTCGTCAAATGTAATATCTGCATGAAAACTGAATTGTGGTGAAGACTTCAAATAATTTCCCATTGCCTTCAAGAGAATATCAGTACGGGCGTCAATAACGGGTCTCTCACCAGCTTCCCCGGGTTGTACTTCATCTGCACTGGAGATACCATTGGATATAGACCACAATAGTAATAAAGATAAAATGCCGGTATTTACGAACTTAAGATAACTATGTTTTCTTAACACTTTCTTACTCCCTGTATTATTGAATTATAAAATTTCCTAAGGTTTTCTTCTCATGTAGATGAAAAAAGAAGCTTATTGGTAGAACTTTAGTATAAGAAACAAAGGCCAATATCTAATTATAGTTAATTGTCAAGGTATATTGGAAGAGACCTTCCTGTTAAAGAATTGACGAACCCATTCATTGTCACTCTGATCCCTCAATTCAGCGGGCTTGCCCTCTGCAACAATCTTTCTGGCTCTCTTGTCCAGCATGATGACCCGATCTGCTACTGCGTAAATACTTGGGAGTTCATGTGTGACGATAACAAAAGTGATCTTCAGATTACGTGCAAGATTAAGGATTAGTTGATCCAGTTCTGCAGACGTAATAGGGTCTAATCCTGCCGATGGTTCATCCAGGAAAATAATTTGAGGATCAAGTGCCATAGCCCTGGCGATTGCTGCACGTTTCTGCATTCCTCCACTGAGCTCAGACGGCATATGATTCTCGAATCCTTTCAGACCCACCAGTTTCAATTTCATCTGAACTATGAGATCCATGGCTGATGAATTAAGATCGGTAAATTCTTCCAGTGGAAGACGAACGTTCTCAAACAGTGTCAATGACCCAAAGAGAGCACCACTCTGATACATGACACCGATCTTTGCAAGTATTTTAAGACGTTCACTCCCTTCAGCAGATACAATGTCCTGACCGTCAATGAGGATTTTACCGGAAGCTGGTTTGTACAAACCGATCATCTGCTTCATAAGCGTACTCTTACCGCAACCTGAGCCACCAAGGATTACAAAAACTTCACCTTTGCACACATCGAAGGAGATATTGTCAAAGACAACTGTCTCCTCGTAGGCAGCAGTTAAATTTTCAACACAAATAATCGGTTCTTTAATTTGATCCATAATCGTTAGTACTTATATTCCTAAATAAAAATAGACAACTGAAAAAATTCCATCTGTAATAATAATAAGGATAAACCCACTCACCACTGCTTTAGTTGTAGAGACACCAACGGCACTGGCACCAGTTTTTGTCTGGAGACCACGCGAACAGCCTATTCCGGCAACAATTAAACCGAAAGCAAGAGATTTAACCAGACCGCCTAATAGATCACCATAGCTTGCTGAGATGATGATACGATCAACATACGTTACAAGTGGATAACCGAGTGAGAGTAAGACAACCGATCCTCCTATTATACCAAGAAGATTGGCAAAGATTGTAAGAAGTGGCATCATAATGAGAATTGCTAGCACCCGGGTAACCACCAGAAACCTGACAGGGTCAAGGCCCATAGTTGACATGGCGTCAATCTCTTCGTTTACCTTCATTGTACCCAGCTCAGCAGCAAAGGCGGCACTGGTACGTCCTGCCATAACAATGGCTGTCATCAGCGGGCCGAGTTCCCTCAATGTGGAAAGTGCTATCAGATCAGCAACGAATATTTCTGCCCCGAACTGTCGCATAGGGATAGCTGCTTGAAAGGCCATGATCAAACCAATCAGAAAACTAATAAGAGCAATGATGGGTAAAGCATTAACACCTCCCGTTTCTGCTATAAGAAATGCATCCTTCCACCGCACCCTGCGAGGGTTCCCAACGGCACTAACAAGTGCGACAATAAGCTCACCTAAAAAGGTGATTTGAGAACGAATGTTGTCCCAAATCGTAAACGCTGCACGACCAACCTCCTCCGGAAGTCTGGCTTTATACGGTTTCTCTATTTGGGTTTTCTCGAATTCTGCAGGGTCAAACATATCCATAAGCCTTTGGAATTCAGTGCGAAGACCTGTGATCTCCAATTCACCTCCCGCTTTGCGCTGGCGTAGAGTGAGTTCTACCAAAAGACCTATCCCGGTCCCATCACAGTAATCTACTCCCGCGGTATCAACAACCACACTCTTTGATGAGGCTTCTTCAAGGGCATCCATCGCCTTCTGCCATATACTGCTTGTGGATGCAGAATCCAGTCTTCCCACGATTGTTATGGTGACATTTCCCTGTTCGTTTGTCCCGGTACTTAACGTTGTAGTGTTAGCTGTCATCTTATTGCCTTTTTCAAATTGCTAATGATTGATAAGAATGCAATGTAAGAAATACTGGATTTAATTAACAGTTTTTTTC
>ENA-OREN01002850-OREN01002850.1-marine-metagenome-genome-assembly--contig:-NODE-2850-length-16807-cov-2.706276_pt1 | contig 16807 bp, 12 predicted proteins | sample MGYA00248624_ERZ508555 | MGnify/ENA primary metagenome ERZ508555 (study PRJEB26222, sample SAMN06267773) | marine metagenome | isolation source: Saanich Inlet, British Columbia, Canada | place...
AACGCTGGTGTGCAGATAAGGGTTTTCTTGTGCGCGTAGAAACCCAAGCAGGTAAGAGGCCACAATTGCGCGTCGTGGAGTACCATCTGTATTCGCACCACCACCATGCAATGTCCTTCCGGGTATTAAGACAGCGCTGCCCGCTTTCATCGTGGCTCGAGCAATCTCATCTGGCTGCACTTCACGCCAGACGTCATCCCACTTGTGACTGCCGGGAACCACACATGTTGCGCCATTGGTTTCAGTGAAATCTGTACCAGCTATCATGACATTGAATTGCAGAATACGATCATCGTTCCAGGAAGACACTGGCCAGATCATGTCATCAATGTGCAACTCCTGCGCGGTTTCTCCGCCGTGGATTTCAATGATCTCACTCGAGTTAAGTCGATATTGGCCGCAGTTTGGCTTCAGAACATGATCCATAACACCGAGTAAACGGGAATCACTGATAAGCTCCGCATAACAGGGTGCTTTAGAAATCAGGCCACCAATGCGCACGGTTTTATAGCCCATAAACTCCGCCGCATCGCGTCCCCCATAGTCATAAGGTTCATACTCGTCGACAGAGGTTTGAATCTCCGAGTTAAATTGCTTCAGCCATTCCTCGCTAACGAACCCATCGACGATAGCAGCCCCATGCTGCTCGAGGACATCTACAATGTCTGAAACTTAACGGTCGGAGGGTAAATGCTCGATTTCTGCCATGCTATTTCCACACCCTTAGAGAATAGGCGGTTTAAACCGCACTTAGGCTGATTTTCAAAAGTATCTTGTGTCCTGATTGCTGAATTTGGCGGGAGTCGGGTGAGGTGTTTACCAGCGTGCTGATCAGCGTTCTTCCAGCCGGTACAACCAGACATCTTCGAAATCCATTGGATCTCGCTGAAACACGGAGAGATTTGCCCATACGCTAGCGAACTCAGCGAGTTCCTCGTCACTCATTACGCGAACCGCACGAGCAGGGTAGATAGCGTCTTGCACGCGAACCCTGACAAGCGGGTTTTGCTCTATATGATTTACCCAGTTTGTTCTTGTGTCACCTGCATAAACATAGAACCGACCATCTAATTGAACATAAGTGTCTGAGAAGAAAGTAAATCTCGCCCTAACACTTTGTCCAGTCAAATTGCTGAGGTCTGCTTGCTTCAAATCAAATCCTCTAACGACATTGCGGCAGCCACCATTGACTTTTGAACCATCGAAAATCCCTTCACCATAGAATGGAGATTGTGTATTGACTTGAGAAATTTGGTCATGGAATCCATTCAGATCTGGTGGAATATACCACCAACTTTCTCCACCATCTGTTGATAGTGAAACTGCACCACCATCCCAATTTGCTTCTGTACAAACCCAACTTTTGAAAGTAAGTCTAGCAGTAGAATTCTCAGGAATTTCGTAAATTGGTGTAATCAAATGGGTGTGCATATTGTTGCTATATTTATTGGTCAAATATGTCCCAGCACCACTGCTACCAGAAGGCCATGCTGCTGGCCCGAACCCCGCAGCATTACTTACATTACCGACTTCAAACTTTCTTGAATCAGGGGATTGAATTGACCAACCGGCAGGAGCCAAGTTGCCTGTATCAAAGCTAACATATGTGTCCATTGGACCATTTGCTCCAAGAAGACTTGTCCAATTCCATTGATTTGGGTTTGGGTTGGAATAATTTAGCCAACCGCTCTGATTGCCATATAGTCCATCACTTGGATTTGTGAAATTAGCAATTGTTCTTTTTTGAGCATTTGGTGAACTGCGATTTGAATATACAATTATATCATCAATCGCCATTCCTTCCCAACCAGAAGATGAGAGTCCTCCATAATTCACGTTTGAATTTGTTTGAACTAAAAATCTGAATAACGCGTTGCTTGCATTGGCATGACTGGAAACATTAGCAGGAAGGGAATAGCTGATAGGTATCCAACCTCCCGATTCTGTTCGATAATAGGAGCCCTTGTACCAAAGTCCATTACCTGGATGACCTGGTGAGAGGGAAAGTAAGAACCAACTTGTACCATTGTCAAGAGATAGCCAAGTGGTCATTCCATCACTAGAACCGCCTTCAATATCCCAATTGGTAAGAATTTCTACTTCCATTTGACCACTCATATTACTAAGATTTGCAGGAATAATCAATCTCCCATTGGCATTAGGCAAGTAATCTCCACTCAAACTTCCGTGGAGCCAAGCACCCGATTGACTACCATCATTGTGCAACCTCATTTCATCGATAAAAACTCCAGCGCGGGCACTGGTAATCGAAGATGTTTGTAAACAAAATCTGAACCTAATTTCGCTATCATGAGAAGAAAGCAATGAATCTAATTGGAACCTCTGAGTAGTCCAAGCATTACTTTGTCCTGACCAAACCATTGCGGGTGAACCATTCAATGAACTTGAATTGGTATAACTGGAATCGGGAGTGATTATCTGCCATGAACCTGTATCATTCATTGCTTCAAACCAAACAGCATCTGAATCCAATAATGAAAGCCAAACCTTTGTTGTCAAAGAAAAATTATTCACATAATTTGGCGCATCAAAGAAAATTGATTGAACACATGAACTATAATTTTGAGAAATATCTCCCAACGCTCTTGAACTCAGATATCCAATTCCTTGACTCGTATTGGAAGGAACTTGTTGATTGCTTGAGGTATTTGTTGAATCAATTGAAGGGCGTAAAATATGCCAAATATCACCATTTTTCCCTTGACCTAACCAATTTATCGGAGTAATTACATTGTTTTCAAAATCAGTAAGTGTTCCCAATGAGGAATTGGTTGCTAATGTGAGCATTCCATTATGACCAATGCCATTGGTATCATTATGTGTGCCATTCCAACTATTTGCTGAGTCCGGTCCAAACAATGTTCCGTTGGAATTGGTAGATGTTAACAATGGCTGAATCGAAATTTTTGCATCACTTACAGTTTGATTATACGGAATTTGAATAGAAGAATTGAGTGTTTGGTTAATGGCTGATTGGTTGGCAAGAGGATGGAAAGTATCTGGTCCAGACCAATGTTCAACCGAGTCAGATGATTCACCTGCGCTATTTGCGATGTGTTGCAAGTTTTGGCTGATTTGTGAATTGTCAATAATTGGAGAATATGTTGTAATTACTAAAATTATAACAATGAGGATAGCTGTTTTGCAATAGGGATTATTTCTATCACCCATGCCTACATTGCTGCTCATATTCCAATCACCTCGCTTAGCGAGGTGGGGTCTTTGAATATCAAAGTGAGTATTGATTGTGTGAAGTGGTTTTAGTGAAGGGTTCAAGAATCGTGGACTATAGGGTCTCATTATGTCGCCCCCACGTGAACTCGATAGCGCCCAAGCGCACGAGGTGGAGGAGCAATTATTTACAACAAATCGGCAACAATCTGGAAGAAATGTTCCCATCAGATTGCCACGAACTGATTTCTGGGAGAATGTCAGGAAGTTACTTTCAGATATTGATTTAGATATTCAAGATATGTTAAGAATGGGTGCAACTGGTATTCGGTTGCAGAATCTACAGAAAAGACAAGCAAATATTCGCCGCATAGCCAGTGAGTTAACTCGCAAAAGGATGGTTGCAATGATGCAACATGCGGCAAGTCAATCGATGAGAACTACTGCGAATTCAGGAATGAATCAAGAATTACCTTCACTTGATTGGCAACGACATGATCCGGAAGAGAAGGCATTCTATCATGGCCTCATGATTCAAGTTGACCGTTTTAAGATGGGTGTTGATTGGAATGGAATGCAGAATGGAGTGGCCGGTGAAGGTATTTCCAACAAGGTCCTTCATGCACCAGGAACCATGCAATTAGATTCCTTCTCCAAAAACAGTTTAACAGGTAATCCACCACCTGCATTGGCCTTTGAAGATGATGCCCCTGATTCAGTTAATATGATGGAAGTTGATGAAGAAGAACGCTTTTTGGATGCAGAATGGCCAGATTTAGATGAGCACATTCACGCTGATTTGAATGAAAATGTAGTGGTTCAAGAAACGGTAGGCTCTGCCAATGAAGGCGAAGATGAAGATATGGCTGCATTCATGCAAGAAATGGTTGGTGAAGTACGTCATGCAGCAGCGATGGAATTAGCACCCTCTGCCAAGAGTGAGGTCATCGTATTAGATGATTCAACTATTGAGCAAGAAATTGAGTCTGAGGAAGAAGATGAGGATTTAGTTCGTGTGAGAATTTTAGAATCATTACCTGAAGCGATAATTAACGCTGCGGGTGAAGAAGTTAATTTGGAATCTGGTGACATTCATTTCTTGGATTCACTAACTGCTGAAATGTTAGTTGAGAGCGGTTTCGCAAAAATAGCAACTCTGTGAACCAATTACATTCTGTTACACAATATGTGTCACAACGAAAGATGAGCAGCCTTACGGCAACACATGTTGTCAATAACGACTATTGTTTCAACTTCAGTTAATTGCGCGCATTGATAGTTCAATGCTAACAGTATCTGGAATTGGGATACGAGCTACTTGACGAAGTGCATTTTCATCCTTACCCGATGTAATATCCATTTCAAGAAGACGCTTGTGAACTCTAAGTTCCCAGTGATCGTATGTTTCACTACCTTCGCCATCTGGAGCCTTACGAACTGGTACGACTAATCGACGAGTAGGTAGAGGAATAGGTCCACGAAGTGAAATACCACCAGATTCACAAATAGTTTTGATTTGTGATGCTACTAAATCAATATCAGAATGGTTTTCACCGGTCAACTTGATGATTGTTACTGCAGCCATTTCAATTCCTCCAAACTTTAGATGAAATCAACTATGCTCACTTCTTGTCAATCTTTAGACAAACACCAGCAGCGACTGTCTTACCCATGTCGCGAATTGCGAAGCGGGATAATTCAGGGAAGGTGTCCATTTGCTCGATTGCAAAAGGCTTGGTAGGTTGGAAGCGAATCAAACATGCATCTCCTGTCTTTAGGAAAGAAGGGTTTGCTTCCTTTCCGCTCTTGTTTGTCTTCTCTAGAAGATCTAAGAAACGGATTGCTACTTGAGCGGTGTGTGCGTGGAATACAGGAGTGTATCCTACTGAAACTGCCTTTGGAATGTCCATTAGTTGGATTTGTCCAACGAATGTTTCGTCGTGACGGACGAACATTGGCGGAGTGTCAGTGTATCCAGCAACGTCTCCACGGCGGATGTCAACAGCTGCAAGACCACGTACGTTGAATCCAACGTTGTCACCAGGCTCTGCCTTAGGTACCATTGTGTGGTGCATCTCAATTGACTTTACTTCAGCAGACTTCTGTGAAGGATTGAAGACAACAGTCTTTCCAACGTTTAGAGTTCCGGTTTCAATCTTTCCGACTGGAACAGTTCCAATACCTGAAATCTTGTAAACATCTTGAATTGGCAAACGAAGAGGCTTGTTGATTGGCTTCTTTGGCATTGTAATCTTGTCAATAGCCTCGAAAAGAGTTGGTCCCTTGTACCATGAGCACTTGTCGGACCTGTTGTATACATTGTCTCCATTTAGTGAAGATGCTGGAATCATTGGAATATCATCCGGCTTGAAACCTGCCATCTTCAATAGTGCGCTAACTTCCTTACATGCTTGGTTGTACTTGTCTTCGGACCAGTCAACACCGGAAATATCCATCTTGTTAACGTGTACAATAAGTTGTGAAACACCCAAAACCTTTGCAAGGAAAGCGTGTTCCTTAGTTTGTGCGTTAACACCATCATTTGCTGCACATAGTAGAACTGCTGCGTCAGCTTGTGAAGCACCGGTGATCATGTTCTTTACGAAATCACGGTGACCTGGAGCGTCAATAACAGTCCAGTAGTAGTTAGGTGTGAAAAATTCCTTGTGAGCAACGTCGATAGTAATACCACGTTCACGCTCTTCCTTTAGTCCATCCATAACATACGCAAGACCGAATCCAGCCTTACCGGATTCTGCTGCTAGTTTTTCGTTCTTTTCGATTACGTGTCCTTCGATGTGACCGGAGTCCAAAAGAAGGCGTCCAACAGTAGTGGACTTTCCGTGGTCTACGTGTCCGATGAACACTATATTCAAGTGAGGCTTGCTCTTATCTTCCCATTGAGATCCCATTGTGATAACTCCTTAGCGAGTCAGCCGACAAGAAACCCCTATTTGAAGACCGCGACTGATTTTATCTAACTTAATGTAAATGAGATCAAACATAATCGTGCCACGGGAGGCTTGATAATTCAAAATAATTGGTAAAATAATCTCAAATGGCTCAAATCCGCAACATTAGCGAGAGCGGTTATTGCGGCTGATTATTCGGCTCCAAGAATAGTTCCATCTTTGGAGATGCGATACATTCGGATTGTGCTAGTCACACCTCTCATTGCAAGAGGACTTCCTGAAATTGCCACTACACGATCTCCGAGGTTTAGCCTTCCATCTGCTAAAAGCGCTGAAACCGCTGCCTCCATTGTTTCTGAACCGCGTTGATGTTCTTTGACAATTATACTATCAACGCCCGGCAACAATTGGACTCTTCGAGTCGCTCTAATCCTATCGCTGACCGCAGTGATTGGAATCCCTGGTTGGTGTCCGGCAACCAATCTCGGCGCATTTCCATGCTCAGTAGCAACAACAAGTCTTACCGCTTTACTAATTTTTGCCAATTCAACACCAGCATGTGCAACTGCTCTTGTTGCTTTGTATCTTACCGACCCACTTGGATTAGCAATTGATGATTCCAATCCTTGTTCTGTGGCAATAGCAATTTTCGCCATCGTCTCAACCGATTGTAACGGATAGTTTCCAGAGGCGGTTTCACCGGAGAGCATTACCGCAGTAGCACCAAAGCGAATCGCATTGGAAATATCACTCACTTCAGCCCTTGTAGGTCGCGAATTCAGAATCATTGAGTCTAGCATTTGTGTTGCTACAATCACCGGCATACCTCTTTGCAATGCGCCATCGATGATTTTTTGTTGGGCCAACGGTACTTGTTCCAATGGAATTTCCACTCCTAAATCACCCCTTGCCACCATCACAGCATCAGCCACATCTAGAATCTCTTCTAGATTCTCTAAAGCGGTTGGGTGCTCTATTTTAGCGATAATAGGGACATGTTGCCCGGCCTTTTTTATCGCTTCCTTAGCCGGTAGTAAATCTGCAGCAGTACGAACGTAGCTGACCGCAATATAATCTGCACCATTTTGGAGTGCATGTTCTAATGCAAGTTTATCATGTTGGCCAATCGCTGGCAAGTCGACCATTGTACCTGGAACATTGATTCCTTTCCTTGCACTAACTGGACCACCATCATCAACAACGCATTTCACAATACCAGCCGATTTCCCTTTGGTCTGCGTAACAACCAATCTAATCAGGCCGTCAGCGATAAGAACTGGATCGTTTACATTTAATTCTGAACTAAGACCTGCATATTCTACTGGCAACTTTGCAGCACTCGCGTTGCGCATCTTAGCCACACCACAGTGAAGTTCTACAGATTGGCCCTTGACCAATACAATTACGCCAGGAAACTCCCCTAGCCTTAATTTAGGGCCTGGTAAATCTGCAAGTATACAAGTAGGCCTACCGATTATGCTTTCAAATCCCCTTATGCGTTCATAAATTGGGGTTTTCGTTGCTGGTTCGCCGTGCGAATAATTCAATCGGCAGACATCGACACCGGCTCTAAGAAGTGACTCTAGAATCTCAGGAGAGTCGGAAGATGGTCCGATGGTAGACACTATGCGTGTTCTTCTCATCAGTCATCGCTGGTACGCATACCGCTTTAAGATATGCAATGCGAAATTAGATTGCAGTAATTTATTCTTCGTCGCCCTTTTCAAAACTACTGAGGAATTCATCGATATCGATAACACCGTCCCCATTGAGATCTGCCTTATGGAAAATTAGGCGTGTTTCATCGGAATTATATTTGAATCCTAGATGTTTCAATGCATGTTGGAATTCCTTGAGTGTCAAGTGATTCTTACCACCAAAATCGGCCATGTGAAACATTTCCTCGCGGCGTTTATGCTCTTCTGGTGTAGGATTAAGGAATTCTTGTTTGAAGGTATTAAAAGGAGTTTCTCTTGGATGAGCATGCTTTGCTCCATATCCATAATAGATAATAAATCCAATTATTAATGCCGCACCAGCACCAATGAATGCTTTTTCACCCATTATGATAACCAGTGCCAATCCTCCGATAATTCCCCAAATTTGAATCAAAGGGAAAAATGGGGCTTTGTAAGTTGGCTGATACCATTCATGCCCCTTTGCTATGCTCCGTAGTACAATTAATGCTGAATTGATAATGATGAAAACCATGATTTGGAAGCCTGATGCTAACTTAGCCACGTCCTTTACAGGTAATGTAAGAAGGACAACTGCCATCATCATTCCTGTAGCAATGATGGCCCAGTGTGGCGTTTCCCATTTTGCATTTACCTCTTCAAGTGACTGAGGTAAGAGATTGTCTCTAGCCATTGCAAACAAATATCTCGATGATGCTAAAATACCGGCTAGAGCCATCGAAGCCATAGTCAATATGGCTAATACCGCTGCGATTAATCCAACTGTTTTACCCCCAACATGTTCGGCGAAGATGAATATGGGGTCTTCTACTGCCTTACCATCAACCATCCACCAATTATCATTGAGTGTTGCCATCAGAATATACGCAACTCCCGCATAGAGCAATGTTGCTGTAGCAAGAGAAATATACATGCCACTTGGAAGATTTTTACCTGGATTTTTAATTTCTTCTGCGATAGCAGCAACTTTGGTTACTCCCGCATATGCAACGAATACAAGCGCTGCTGTTTCTCCCAGAAGCCATACATCTGAGCTGAAGGCCGCATCTGCTGGAGCAGACATATCTGCTTCACCAGAGAATAATGCGGCAATTGATAGCACTACTAGCAACAATACTGAAAATCCAACGATAGGTGCTTGTATTGCTTTTATCTTTTTAACACCTAGAATATTTACTATTACAATCAATACTAGTACGCTTAAAGATACGGACATAGAATTAAATTCAACACCTAAAAAATTAGTAATTGCATACATATATGCAGTTAATCCGATTAATGCAAATGAGGCTTTCAAGAGGAATGATGCCCAAAGCCCCATACCAGCAATTGTACCTAGTAGCGGACCATATGTTCGTTCAATGTACACATATGAGCCGCCGGATGTCGGCATAGCAGATGCTAATTCGGATTGTGAAACCGCACCAGGCAATACCACTGTTGCCGCTAGAACATATGCTAACCAGATTCCAGCCGCAGATGCCCCCATAGTTTCAGCAGCTATCGAAGGAAGAACGAATAATCCGGAACCAAGCATTGCTGAAAGTGAAATAATAATTACTCCAACCAAACCGATTGTCCGTTCCAATTGCTTAGAAACATCAGAAATTACGCCTTTGACATCTCCTTGAATTAGTTTACCAGCGGTATCTTTCAAGTCCATAATCGCTCCTCCGCCTTCATACTGTGGTAGTATTATTGTTTGGCAGAATTACAAACCATATAGCCTCTTGTAAAGAAAATGATTGCATAGAGCAATTACTCACTAATCATGTTGATTTGTCACACGTATACCAATCTGATAATGAATGATTCAACTCGAAGATCATTGGCCTTTTCACGATTCTCTATTTTGAAAGTCCAATCTCCATCGCCATAGGTTCCTTCATTATCACTATCACCAAATAGGTATGCTGATATCGTAAGGAATACGCAATCATTTGCTCCATCGCAATCATCGCCATCATTGCGTTGGTCTAATCCAACACTTGAGGTATTTCTAGCTTCATCATCATCTTCATTATATGCATAAACATCTAATTTTGCCCGACAGTTGTTTGTACCTGGATCAAAGCAATCATCATCTTGCTGTGGATAAGTCAATTCCGCTACTGCTTTTTTAATTGTATTCCCCGAATCTTTATCGTATGAAATTGAAACATCAAAATCAAGTTCATTTTCATTATTACTAGAAGTATTGGAACCAATTTCAAAATCAGACCATTTGGCCGCATAGGAAACATATACTTTGATAGTGTCTGAATCTACCATATCTTGGCTATTAATAATATTCAGTTTTATTTTGTATTCGCCCGGTTCAACCTCATTCCAAGTTATTGACTCCCCCGTTAAATCTGCATCATTCTCAGAATCACCATCGTTATCTGCATCATCGTTTAGATCTAAGTCCCAATTATATTCTGAAATATATTCATCCGGATTACCTGCGACTGAATTAGATGCGTCTAAGGAAACACTTGTTGTCTCAGAAACATCCCTATCAGTTTGACTCTTCTCATAATAGCACATCCATAATACAATGTGCGTATCTTCGTCTATATCGTCATCCTCACAATCTTCTGCATCATTATATTGAGTGATTTCAGCAACAGGTTCAACTGCAGTTGCAACAGCAATTGTCAGTTCTTTAATTTGTTCAGAAGTTCTTACCCCATCTGAAATAGTGAGAACAATCGTTTTGGGCCCCGATGAATCATATGACCATTCTGCAGTCATACCCGTTTTATCGACTGATGAATCATTATCAAAATCCCAACGATATGTCAATCTTCCATCATTTGGAGTTGAACTACTGGCATCGAATGAAATGGTATCTCCAACTCTAATGTTCTCACTTGGAGAATAGTTGAATACTGCTAATACTTCACCATTAGAAGATGGCTCTTCATCCTCAAATATACAACCAGATAAACTGGTTAATATCATCATGCTAGCCAGCAATAGTGGACTAAAATGTAACTTCATCGCTTACTTGCTATGCCTGCTGTTTGAAAAGCCCTTCCTTCCCAAGTATTAGATTAGAAGGAAAATAGAGAGGTTTGACGGTTACCCGCTACCAATTCTTTGGCGCTCCAACCAAATGCTTCAGTAATACGTCCAATCGCTGCTGCAAGTCGTTCAGCATAGAATAATCCATCATATCCACTAATGCCTCCATTTTCTTCGCCTTCAATCCATGGCTCAACCTTCATTGGCCTATTACTTGCATCTGTAACAATATAGGCAACTTTCATTCCAGGAGTAAATCCAAGTCCTTTTGCTATCAAAGCGCGGGCTATTCTGACCTGTGCCATCGAGTCTGGGTTCGCATAATGCTTGGTGAAATCAATACTGCCATCTTTGTTCAATTTGCCTTTACAAGACTTTGAAAGGACTAATTCTGAAGCGGATACATGCTTATTTTTTATCGCTTGAACTCTACTTAACGCATATTGAATTAACTCATCACCTTCATCTGCTAAAGCATGATTGAACATTTGTTTCATCGTATCGCGCAGATATGAGAAGGTGTCCGTTCTTTGTGTTTCATAGCCACGTATTAGCATTTCTTCGCTTGGCCAAACCACTTGGCCAACATATCTTTTCTTGGCCCCATGGCTGAAAAATACTGACAAGCCTTTTTCAAATTCCAATATCGCCGAATCTTTACTGAAACGTTGAGCGATGTCCAAGCCAAAATCAATCATGGCTTGTTTTGCATTTTTCCAATTTTCAATTTCCTCATCACTTGAATCTTCTTTTATCACCGAAATTGATTCATCGACAACAGGTGAACGGACAAAGATTGAATCGGTATCGGAATAGACTACTGAATGGCCTTCTTCTTCCAAACTGGCAATTATCGCTTTGATATTATGGCGCGCCCATGCTGTAATTGATGAACCTAAATCACGATGTGTAAAGCGATAAAACCCAGATGCAAAAACTCCATAGAAAGAATTCATCAAAATTTTGACCGCATATTGCATTGCATCATGAAATTGCAAAGCCTTGTCGTCTTGGGCCTCTTTGGCTTTTTTCATTCCGGCCTTATGTTGGTCTCTTTGTGACATTAAATCTTCCAACAATAAGGGGACTAATCCTTTGCGAGTATCTTGGTGTAGGAATTTGGCACCCGTGGGTGCAGTGTGAATTAATTCATCTTCTGCTGGTTGAATATCTTGATTTAAATCAACTCTGGTAGTATAACAAATATTGTGCCCAATCATTATTGAAGGATACATACTTTTGAAATCCAATACCGCAATCCATGGATGTAATCCTGCTTCAACATCGTGTACATAGCCGCCCGTAATCTGTCCTTCTTTGGCTGCTGCTGAACCTGTTAATGGTACCGCGACGTTTTTTGAATCGGCTAAACGAATTACCAAGGAATCGATTAACTGACTTGTACTTCCATTAGCAGCGGTATCAAAATTGACCTTTGCAACACTGGCCACCGCTTCCTTACGACGAATTACTTGAATTGCACCCAGAATATCCAACGGTAATGCTGCATCTCTAATACAATACTCAAGAACTTCTTCGGGGCGATTAGCCCATTCAACATCCATATTTGATGCATCAATATCCATTTTGTGGCGTTCATCATCATCAGGGAATAACAATTTTGAAACAAAACTAAGAGTTTCTCTTTGTGGTTTGAGGGCAATTCTTGCTTGCCACCAGCAATCGACTATCGCTCTACCTGCTAGATTCCAAGCCCGATTAGATTGGCGCTTTGGCATTAGCCCAGTTCTGACACGTTTCAACTCCGGCTCAATTTGTGGCACTCTACCCCAGCCAAATAATTGGGCTCTTTTCCTCCACTCAACTTTCTTAGCCAACACATCGGTTCTCTCCGATAATCTCGGCAAATCAAAATTATCAATATTGTAGCCTGTGATAATATCCGGATCATTTGCTCTAACAACTAATGTCATCTGTTCTAGAATATGAGATTCTGTTCCAGTGAAGGTGAATTCTTGGCGCGTCCCGTCTTGCATATTTTCAATCCATGCAGCACCACAGAGAACTGTATTATGAGCAATACTTGTCTCTAAATCAAATGAAAATACTTTGAATGGAACTGCGAATGGTTGTGCTGCGATTAAATCGGACAAATCACAACTGACTGTAATGTCAACGGGATAACGGCCAACACCTCCTGCTTCGGTTACTGCACTCAGTCGGCTACCATCAGCGTCATCTGAATTTCTTTCATCAATTAATTGTCCTTCAACAGAAATATGCATTCCTAAATCTAAATCTAAAAATATCCGATTCAAATAAGGGATATCTCCTGAAAAAATATGCCAGCCTTGTTGTTGCAATTTTTTCCGTAACTGTGGAACGAGATATGGTTGCTTTACCTCCACTTGCCATGTTGGTCTTATTCCCACATCTGTTAGTTTCATCACTGGGCCTGTATAGCCGACAATATCTTCATGATCGCTGAGGCTCCGAAGTCTGTTAACCAGATATTCTGGTAATTCTTCGCCTTCATCCCATGCCCCAAGGCTTGCCACTTCAAATGATGGAGAAAGGCCATCTATTAGCAAACAAATTGATTGCCCATTTTTGCAGCGACCAAATAGTTCTACTACTGTACGAGAAATTGATTGGCCATCCGATAATGACTCAGTGGAGTGATATCTTCCACTTATGATTCCGACCTCGCCGCGCCAAGTCATACTCTCCCTCCAACAACCAAAATGGCTCACAGTCCTTCAACTCACCCCTGCAGATTGTTCCTTAGGAAATATCGCTTGCAAAAACATTCAATAATTGGCCACAACCCTTGAAAGGTGTCTATGCCCCCACACAAATGTCGGGCTTGGTGAAAGGATGAGTAAAGATATCGATTGGGATAGCCTAACATTTTCTTTAACGCCAACCGATACTATGTATTTGACTGAAACAAAGCAAGGCGATGCTTGGATGCCTGGTGATTTGCGACCTTATGGAAATATGTCAATTTCTCCAGCTGCTGGCGTTCTCAATTATGGACAAGGCCTGTTTGAAGGTATGAAGGCATACCGTACTACAAATGGCAAAGTCGTATTTTTCAGACCGGAAGAAAATGCTAGAAGAATGCAACGCGGTGCTGACCGATTGAAGATGCCTCCTGTACCGGAATCAGTATTTGTTGATGCGGTTGAACAGGTTGTTGCGGCTAATCTAAGTTGGATTCCACCGGTGGGCAAAGGCGCTCTATATGTTCGTCCGTTATTGATGGGTTCAGGGCCTGTTCTTGGTGTTGCGCCTGCGCCTTCATACACGTTCTTGGTTTATGCAACTCCGGTTGGACCATACTTCAAAGGCGGAGTTACTGCAATTGATTTACTGATTTCTGAAGAACATCATCGCGCTGCTCCTGGTGGTTCTGGTGGCGTAAAGGCAATCGGAAATTATGCACCAGGTATGATGCCGAGTAAGAAAGCGAAGGCTGCTGGATTTTCCGAAGTAATCTATCTAGACGCGGAAACGCACTCATATATTGAAGAAGTTGGTGCTGCTAATTTCTTCTGTCTAAAGGATGGGAAATTGTATACTCCTGAATTAACAGGGACTATTTTACCTGGAATTACTCGTGATTCAATTATCAAGTTGGCCCGCAGTAATGGAATGGAAGTTATTGAAACGAAGGTGTCCGCAGAATTTGCAATGAATGCTGACGAGGCTTTCTGTTGTGGAACTGCGGCAGTGATTTCTCCAATTGGTTCAATCACAAAAAACAACAGTAAAGCAGTATTTGGTAATGGTGGGCCGGGAGATGTTACAACTTCTCTATACAACCAATTGACTGGCATTCAAAATGGTACAATTGAAGACACATTTGGTTGGTTACATGAGATTCCAACCAATTGATTTGAAAATCAATTCTTGAATCCTCTTTTCTTGAAACCTTTTTTCGAAGAAGTTGGTTTTCTTTGGTTGCGAGAGCTTCCCTTTCTTTGTGAACGGGCACGACGGTCTCCTACTTGAGGGCCTTTTTCTTCACGAACTGCTTGTGCTTCTTTCAAATCACGTTGCATCTGGCGCCATTCACCACCAATCAACTGAAGAATCTCTTCTTTTGAATTAGCACCAATGGTTTGTTTTGATCCTTTTCTTGAAACCCATAGTCTACCTTCCTTGGCATGAGGGCGGCGTGGATGGCTTGTTCCTTCTTCGCGCTTTATTTTACGTAAGCCGACTTTTCTTGCTGCAAGAAATAAGCCTTCCAAATCTGGCTTGAGAACAGATGCATCTTTTGGTACTCGGCGCCCATTGCGACGTGAGGTTTTGGCATCAAAATATCCTGGCCAAATACTGAGTCTGTCTGGGTTGTGTTCCATCATCTCACCTCATTGGGGTAATGCCCCATAATACCAATATGAGGTTAACGGGGTTATCAAATCATTCAAGGAGAATGCCGTTGATGACACCGTCCTTGCCTGGACGAGAAGTAATACGTGCACGACCTTTGTCGGTTTCAATAATTGCTCCCTTAACCAGTATGTTTCTACGGACATAGTTTGGATTGGATTGGTTCTCTACAACTGAATGGATTTTACCGATTGTGGTCTTTCCAGTTTTTGTGTTGTTGATTGAAACACGGTTTTCAGACATTACACGAACCATGCGATTTCCACCAGTCTTACGGTAGATTTTACGCTTAGGTTCGCCGACTAATGCGAATTGCTTTTCAGTTGAGATTTCAGTAGAACGCTTGCTGCGAGCCTGAACTTTGCGACCACCTGAAGGTTTACGACGAGATATACCATGCCATTGTGCCATTAAAAACGCATCCTTACAAAGCCATGCGACCAGCCAACCATATATGAAAGCAACCCTTAGACACAATTCGCTTCAAAGCGCGATACTGAATCGCCATTAATCGTCTGTAATATCGCAACTAATTGGTCGCCAGCATGTAGTTGACCGACTCCTGCTGGTGTTCCAGTGAATAGATAATCACCTTGACAAACCGGCGCCCATTGTTGTAGTGCCTCAATTTGCATGAGCGGGGTAATGCTCATTTGAGAGAGTGGGGCTTGCTGAACAACCTTGCCATTTACAGTTAATAGCAAAGCCAATCCTTCAGTTTCATCAACTAGTGAATTGTAGTCGCCTTCCCAATCAGAAAATGGCCCGATTACCGCACTATCGGTGAAACACTTTCCCTTTGCCCAAGGAATCTGTTGTTCTCGGCATATCGATTGTGCCGCCCTGTCTGTCAAATCTAATCCAACCGCTACAGCCTCTACTTGGAGATTATCACCAATACGAATTACACATTCAATTTCGTGGTGAACTTCGCCTGGGTGTTTTGAGATTTGCAAAGGACTTACTGTGGTAATACAATTTTCAGGTTTAACAAAAAACACCGGTTCTGCTGGCTGCTTGTTGCCTAACTCTTTGGCGTGTTTTGCAAAGGTTCGAATGGTACACCATAGCGCCATAGAGGTGTCCAAGACAAAACAACAAATGAACAAGATGGTCGTGCTAAGTGTCAAAAGTAGCAACCCTTAGCATCAGTTAATGGCAAAGGAATGGCATATCAAAAAGCGACGCCCGGTTCGCAGAAAGCAAATTGCACCTTTGTTAAAAGAATTAGAAACAGCTCTTGGTATTGACTTAGCAGTTGATGGCGCATTCCTTGAAATGGCAGAATATGGACCTTGGCAAATGGTCTTCGTTGATAAAATTGCAAAATCTGTTGAATTGAAGAATGATGATGGGAAAAGATTTGCATTCTTGACTTTGAGAGGATTCCTTGAACATCCTGATTCTGCCAAATGGGTTAACGTTGATCATGGTGCGATTCCATTCTTGATGAATGGGGCAGATTGTATGGTTGCAGGGATACAGGATGCCGACCCGAGTATTGAGGTTGGAGATTTAGTTTGGATTAGAGATATGGTGCATAAGCGACCTCTTGCAATCGGCTGGACTTCAATGGATAGCAGTGAATTAATATCTTCAAGCAAAGGTAAAGGAATCAAAACTCTTCACTGGGTT
>ENA-OREN01002851-OREN01002851.1-marine-metagenome-genome-assembly--contig:-NODE-2851-length-16806-cov-5.350111_pt1 | contig 16806 bp, 20 predicted proteins | sample MGYA00248624_ERZ508555 | MGnify/ENA primary metagenome ERZ508555 (study PRJEB26222, sample SAMN06267773) | marine metagenome | isolation source: Saanich Inlet, British Columbia, Canada | place...
GAAGTTATCGGGCGATTCATTATGGAGATAGAAAATGGAACGTAGCTGGGACATCTGGTATTCAGAGGAAGAACTGGCCCTGGCGCATTGGATTAGATATCAAATTGAGAGAACATGAGATCACCATATTACATCAACGAACCAGCAGCGATCTCGTTTTCTGGTGGTCGAACCTCTGCCTACATGCTTTACAAGATTCTAGAGGCGCATGACGGAAAGCTGCCAGATGATGTGAAGGTAACCTTCGCCAATACTGGAAAGGAGCTGGAGGCTACATATGACTTTATCCGAAATTGTGCCGAAAACTGGGATGTTGATATTGTCTGGCTCGAGTATCAAGGAAGAAAAAAATTGGATATGCCCAAGGTTGTAAATCACGCAACGGCTGCACGAAATGGAGAACCGTTTGCTGAGTTAATCGAAAGTAAAGGATTCCTCCCGAATGGGGTGATGCGGTTCTGCACACAGGAGCTAAAAATCATACCGATTGAAAAATACATGGGTGGAGACTTTCTGACAGTTGTAGGCATTCGCGCTGACGAGCCTCGTAGGGTGGTTAAGCAAAGAGCAAAGCCAGACTATCTTGTGCCTCTAGCTGATGATGGGGTCACAGTTGAAACCGTCAGAGACTTCTGGGGGAAACAAAACTTTGGACTCGATTTACCCATGATGCCCAACGGGGTCAGCAATATGAGTAATTGCGACCTCTGCTTCTTGAAAGGTATGCGTATAAAAATGTCGATTGTAAGAGAGCGACCTGACCTTGCTGACTGGTGGATTACTCAAGAAGCAAAGATTAACGGGCGTTTTCATAAGGACAACCCAAGCTACTCTGAGATGAAAGTTATCGCCTCAGACCAGGGTCAGCTATTTGACTTTGATGATGAATCTATTCCTTGTTTTTGCGGAGATTGATGGTGAGTAGCGCAAGATCAGACGCAGATAAAATCACCACAATATTCATGAAACACTGGGCGGCGTTTAAAAAAGAACTGTCAGTGGCAAAAGAACTTGAACATGCCGAGGATAAGCGCCTGGCGTGGACAATGTTTCTCACAGGAGCGTCAATGTTTATTTACAAGCAGGTGCCTAGTATTTCTAGGCGAGATGGAGGTAATGTTTAATGAATTTAGAATTAGAACTCACGCGATTTAACTACAGCAGTCTGGAAACGGTAGGACGGCTCACAGGTTCGGGAGCAGTATTCTGGACCATTGAAAACCCGTGGCTGGACAATGAAGTAAGTGTGTCATGTATCCCAGAAGGATTTTATTACCTTGAGCGGTATGACTCACCAACCCACGGCGATGGCACTTGGCAGTTCATCAATGTACCTGACCGCACATTCTGCCAGATTCATGTGGCTAATTATGCGAGTGACGTAAGTGGCTGCATCGGGCTTGGGTTACAAGTCATGGCGGGTCTTGTGGGTGTAGCGAGCAGCCGGGACGCGCTGCAATCGTTCAGTGAGTTAACCGAGCAATACGACAGTTTGAGCATGACAATCCGAGAGGGTGCGATAAAATGTACGAACATCACGCAGCAGTAAAGAAAGCAGCCGCCGTTGTCAGGGATTTGGTTTTCACCCCGACAGCAGCAACACCAGCGACACCAGCAACACCAGTACACTACAACGATCAACTAACACGTTATCCACAGTCGCAACTACAGCCACCACAGGATGACTAAGCCAAACCCAAAAAAGCGTTGTGCGGTCTGTCGAGACATGTTCCCAGTGTTCAACTCGATGACCAGAGTTTGCAGCCCTAAATGCGCTATCGAGTGGAATGGATCAGAGGCATCTCGACAGCACGTTAGAAAAATGCGTAACGTAGAGAAAAGAAAGGCCAAAGAATCGCAAAAAACGCTGTCAGAATGGTATGCAAGCCTTCAAACGGTTGTTAACCGATACGTCAGGCTAAGAGATGCTAGAGATGGATGTATTTCTTGCGACAAAGGTCCGAACTGGCGTGGCCAGTGGCATTGCTCCCATTATTATTCGGTTGGAAGTAGTAGTAATGTCCGGTTCAATCTTTGGAATCTGCACAAATCTTGCTCGATCTGTAATAACTGGAAATCTGGCAACATACGCGATTACACGCCGAGGTTGATTGAAAAGATCGGGCAGGAGAGGTTTGATTGGCTAGAGGAGCATCACAGTCGATCGGCTCATTATGATATTGATTGGATCAAACGAGCGATAAAAATAGCCCGAAAAGGCATTAAACGAATGGAGCGGAGATGTTATGATTAGGTTGTTCTTGATCAGTTGGACTGTTGTCGCGTTTGCTGAATTTGAGACAATGTCAGAATGTTTGGTCGCCCAGGAGAGGATTGATGCAGACACGTACTATGCTGATTTCAGCACTTTGTGCCTTCCTGTCGGGCTGTAATTCGGACGGCGGCAGGACGTTATTTGACCGGCTTGAGTTTGACGCAGATGAATGTGGCTCGTTCGCGCTATCAGGCTCTGTGGACGTAGACGGCAACCCGTTTGCCAGAACGAATGTTCACATCGACTTACAAAAAACCAAACAATGCCCACCGCAACTAGCGCCAGAATGAAAGGCGTATTCACTGACTTGGTCCTTAAAACGCTAGACGATGCGCCTGGCGTGTTTGAAGTCGTCAACAGCTTCACTTACGAAGGGTCCAGCTTCATCAGAGTTCCCGCTGGAACAAAAACAGACCTAGCATCTATCCCGTGGGGCATGAGAAACCTGTTTTCAAAGACAGGACGCAGCAGAAAACCAGCAGTCGTCCACGATCACCTTTACTCCTGCAAATGGCAGACCAGAAAATTATGCGACAAGTTATTCAGAGAGATGCTGATCAGCAGAGGTTATTCAAGATTCCAAGCTGGCATTTTTTACGCTGGGGTGAGGGCTGGAGGCTGGACTAGAGGAACCAGAGATACAAGGGCATGGACATGGCATTAAATCATTATTGCTGGAGGTTGTTAGTCTTAACAGTTATAGCTGCGATCGCGATCACGATACACGGGCTCACATGGGTCAATAAAATTGATCGGTGATACGGGGGTAGGGTGGTCCTTCCCTTTGATGCAGCACACTGGCTCTGCTGCCCCCTAAAAAACCAGCACAGGGATCGAATATGAGGCTAACACCCATATCTTTAAAAGAAGCAAATCAGTTTGTTGCAGACAACCATCGGCATCACGGACCTGTTGTTGGGCATAAGTTTTCACTTGCAGTTCAAAAGAACGATGAAATTGTGGGGGTGGCGATTGTTGGTCGCCCTGTGGCAAGAGGTTTAGATGACGGGTACACGCTAGAGGTTAATCGGTGTTGCACAAAACCCGTCAAAAATGCTTGCTCCATGTTGTACGGAGCCAGCTGGAGAGCAGCAAAAGCGTTAGGCTATCAAAGATTGATTACTTACATCCTAGATTCTGAAACTGGAACAAGTCTTTCAGCAGCAAATTGGAAATTAGTACATGGAGTCAAGGGAAGAAGTTGGAATACCCCAGCCCGCCCCAGGGTAGACACGCATCCTCTCCAAAACAAATTAATGTTTGAGGTGCGAATCGCTGCTCAACCAAGATAATGCCCATTATTAGCGTGAAAACTATTCATTTTAATCAAAATCATCTAAAATATTGCTCATGTTGATAGAAAACTACCATGTTCGCCTATACCTACGCCGGGAATCCGGTCGAGATCATAGAAACTGCGAATAACCTGATAATTGATATACAGGGCCATCACGTATGCCTGAAATTAGAACCTTGGAGCTTTTGCCTTACGCAAACAACGCCAGGACGCATAGCGCCGACCAGGTTGCTCAGGTCGCTGCAAGTATTAGAGAGTTTGGATTCACAAACCCTATACTGATTGACGAAAACAACGTCATTATCGCGGGCCACGGTAGGTTAGAGGCGGCAAAGTCTTTAGGGATGGAATCTGTACCAGTTCGAGTGCTGGATAACCTCACCGACGACCAGAAAAAGGCCTACGTCATTGCTGACAACCAGTTGGCGCTAAACGCTGGATGGGACATTGAGCTTCTCAAGATAGAACTAGAAGAATTAAAGCTAAATGACTTTGACCTGGCGTTAACCGGCTTTGATGACGACTTCATCTCTGGGTTACTGCATAAGGACACCGAAGGGCTAACCGATGAAGATGCCACCCCAGAGCCTCCTGAAGACCCTGTAAGCGTATTGGGCGATGTATGGATATTAGGCAACCATCGAGTCATGTGCGGCGACAGCACCAGCATAGACGCAGTAGAGCGGCTTATGGATGGGCAGAAGGCTGACATGGTGTTCACTGACCCGCCTTATAATATTGATTTCTCAGGGACTATGGGTTGTACAAGTAAGAATGGCAAAATGGTTTCTATGAAAGATGGGTACAAGGTTCCAAATTCACAGCATGAAGATATAAAAAATGACAAAAAAAATGAAGATGATTTTAATGTATTTATTTCCGACATAGTTTCTAACATAAAAGAATACTGTGTAGGTGGTTGGTATATTTGTTTTTCAAGCTCAACATTGCATGAGTTGCTTATTCCATTAATAAACAATGATATGAAATGGAAAAGCATAATTATTTGGAACAAAAACCAATCACCAATGGGCGGTGGACATTTTAGAAAAAAATATGAGCCAATAGTGTATGGGTATTTTAGTAACTTTTTTTACGGAAAAGAATATGCAGAAGATGATGTGTGGGACGTAAAAAGAACCTTAAAAAATGACCTTCACCCAACAATGAAACCTATAGAACTTGTAGAAAGAGCGATAGGGTTTTCTTCTAATTCTGGCGGTATTGTATTGGACTTTTTCGGTGGTAGCGGCTCAACTCTGATTGCCTGCGAAAAAACAAATAGAATTAGCTACAACATTGAACTTGACCCTAAATACTGTGACGTAATCATAACCCGATGGCAGGACTTCACCGGAAAGGAAGCAGTAAATGCAACAGGTGAAACCTTTAACCAGATGAAAGAACAGCGGGAAGCGGCATAATGAAGGTGGGAAGGAAGCCAATAGAGATCACCGACGAGGTGTGCCAAAAGGCAGAATCCCTTGCAGCTCAAGGACTTACGATGGATCAGATAGCCTCTGTATTAGGCATGGGAGAGAGGACAATCTACGAGAAGCAAGTAGAGTTCCCGCATTTAGCGCAGTCTATAAAAGACGGCAGATCAAAAGGTATTGCAACGGTAAGCAATGCACTATTCACCAAGGCCACAGCAGGCGATAACACAGCTATGATTTTCTACCTGAAAAACCGAGACCCAGACAACTGGGAAGAAGTCAGCAAGCGCCAGGTAAGTGGGCCAGACGGAGAGTCTATTAAGGTGGACACTCAGTGGACCATTGAGGTGATCGAATGAAAACGGCCATCAGAACGCCAATAGTAGAGGCCATCCGCGCAGCAATTAAAGGCTTCGGTGGTCTTAGTGCGATATTTCATTGGCCAGGCACTCACACCCTAGCAGCCACCACTGGCACTGATCCCACGTTCACCCGAGCCACTTCTGCGACATTTGAAGACTTTGAAGGCGTGATCAGGACGGCTGAGAGCAGTGAGCCGAGGTTTGTTGGTGCTAGGCGGGTAGAGAACCTGATTACCGCTAGTGAGGATATGACGAATGCGGCTTATGCTGACCAACTCGGAGCGGTAAGCGCAGCCACACAGACCGTATTTGACGGAACTGCCAACGGCAGCGTGTATCAACTTGTAACGATAACTGATGATGGTTCCGGTGTTGGCGGGAGGACTTTTGTATTCTCTGCTGAGATTGCGCTGGTTTCAGGAACGCTCACAAGCGGGACGGATATTCGTATACAAGGCAATGCGATGACAGCCGTAACGAGCGATATTTCTTCGCTGATTACAGCAACACCGCAAAGGTTCTCAGTGACCGCATCTACAGATGCCGCAGGAACAAACGTCGAGCCAATTATCCGTTGCGACGATGCAGCCACTCTCTTAATCACCAAATGGCAAGTAGAAGAAGTCACAGGCCAGACCAATCAGAACCCCAGCGAGTACGTGTCAACAGGGGTTGGTACTGGGGCTGAGGAGTTAGTTAACGGTGACGATTGGGTAGGTGCTACAGGCACAACGCCTCCTAATAACTGGACGACTTTAGGTGGATCGGGTACTTATGAGGTAGCTAGCGGGCAGTTAACCCAAGACAGGAATGGTGACTCCGCCTTAAATGCTGATATGTCTCAAACTATTGCTACAGTTGCGGGCAAAGAATACAGCATCGAGTACAAAATAGTATCTAACACAAGTACAGGCGTACAATTCACAATGGCACGTGGCTCTCCGTCGTTTTCCGCGCAAACGCCTGTGGCGGGTGTTGTACAGAGGATACTTTTTACGGCTACAGCAGCAACAGCCACAATTTCCGTTAGACCTTCCACAACGCTAACCCAAATAGTTGTCTGGGATTACATCTCCGTCAAAGAAGCCTCCCACGGCGCTAACATAGACGGTGTCCAGTACTTCAACACGCTCAACGCTAACACAGTCACTGCTGGAGTTGTCACAGAGGCCACGGGTAGTGCGTTAACGTCAGCGACTACGCAGTTCATTGAGATTGACGGTGTGGCTGGATCGTATGTCTCTACGCCTGACAGCGTGGCTAGCAGCATCAGGCAGTCGATTACCTTGGAGGCTGATTGTGCTGCTGATGATTGGGCTACCGTAAACAAAACTTTAAACGCAAAGTACGATTGGGGGACTGGTAGAAGTTGGCTCTTCAGGGTAATGAATACAGGGAAACTAGAACTGGCCTTGCTTGATCAAAGTGCGACAATTGATGTCGCCCAATCTACGGTGCTGGGGTTTGCTGACGGCTCAAGACATAAGATTCAGGCCAAGTGGGATGCTGTGACAAAACTGGTCACCTTCTCTGAGTTCATTGGTGGTGCGTGGGTAGTAATAAGCACTGACACATTAAACGTGGATTCGATAGGCGACTTCGCTACTAGAACAACGGTAGGTGCATGGGGTTCTGGCAGCGGCCCCTTCAACGGCAAAATCTACTCCTCAACAGTCACTAAAGGCCCGACCCCTTACCCTTATGTATTACTAGATGGTGTCTCAGGGACGTATGTCTCCACGCCTGATAGTGCTGCTAATAGTGTTACGGGTGACTTGACGCTGATTGCGTGGCTGGCTCCTGACGATTGGACTCCCGCTGCTTATGAGGTGATTATAGCTAAGGATAGAAACGGCTCCGCTAGCCGTGAATACTTCATGGGATTAAATGGCCCTTCGGGAGACATTCGATTCTTGGCATCAGAAACAGGCGCAGCCTACAACCTAGATGCCATATCAACAGCGGGGGTTGGGTTTGCGGATGGGACAGGACACTGGGTTCGGGTAACATACAATTCAGTAACAGGCGATGTTGATTTCTACACTTCGGACGATAGTGCCAGTGTTTCGGTTGGCGCTATTACTTGGACGCAGTTGGGCGCTACGGTTTCGGAAACACCAACGGCTATATTTGATGGTATAAACTCTCTTGAGATAGGGAGTCAGATTGGCGGCGCAAGCTCCCTCTCCGGAAAAGTCTCCCGCGCAGTAGTCATAAAATCCACAGACCCCACAGCCGCCGCATCGGTAGACTTCTACCCACAACCCTACCTCCAGGGCGACACCAACTTCACCTCTGTCACTGGTGAACTCTGGACACTTCAAGGTAACGCTATAGCCACATCACCTATCGATGACGGGGTCAAAGTAGACTGTGATGCTGGTGACTACGTATCAGGCAGCACCTTCGTATCATCGACATCAGGCGAGACATGGACACTGAACGGCAATGCCTCTGTATTCCAGCCTCCGGTCGATGCCTCTGGGCCATTTGGTTATCTGGCGGAGGGGGCTAGGACTAATATTTGCTTGCAGTCCAATGCCTTTGATACGACTTGGACTAAAGGCGGCGGCTCCAGAGTTACATCAGCCTATGCGATTGCCCCCGATGGGACAAATACAGCATGGCAGTTGCTCGATAGCGGTGCGACAGGTCTAGGCGAGGTTTACGCATATCAATTTCTTACCGTTGCCGGTGGTAGCAGTACGTATTCGATATACGTAAAAGAGGATCAGCTTAATTTGGTCAGTCTCCAGACACTCGATTTTGACGCTGGTGGAAACGGCACAAGTTTCTTCAACCTAGCTACAGGTGCTTGGGGTACCCAGAGTGCAAACCACACAGTACATTCTCAGTCCTTGGGTAATGGATGGTACAGACTCGCAGTCTCTCTCAGCACAGCCTCAGACCTCGCAGGAAGGGTTCTGGTTTATTGCGTTGCTACTGATGGTACCAACGCTGGTGTACCTCTAGACGGCACCTCCAGCATCCTAATCTGGGGCGCTCAAGTAGAAGCAGGAGCATTCCCATCATCATACATAGCAACTGCTGCCGCGTCTGTCACAAGGAATGCTGACGTTCTAACTGCGCCAGCCGCAGGGAATGCGGATACGTTCCCGATGACTATAAACTTGAACATTACTCCATCCGCATTGCTTGCAAATTCTTCTGCAATATCCGTAGATGACGGTTCCAGTGACAGAGCCTTTATATACCAAAATGGTACGGATTGGACTGGGTATATTACTGACGGCGGGGTTCCGCAAGCGCAGATTATTAACGGAGCAATTACACCTCTGGGCGTTCCAGCCTCGCTGACATTGGCTGCGTCTCTTAACGATACGAATTTTTACTTCAATGGTTCTCCCGGCACTGTAGATACCGCTTGCACAATGCCAGCAACGCCAACCACAATCAGGATAGGGGCAAGATACGACAACGCCATGCAACCCTATGCCAGCATCCGCAACGTCAAGATATTCGACAAGCGACTGACTGACGCAGAGGTAGCAGACCTATGATGTGGTACATATCAATCTGTGAAGACCTCCCCGCCCTGATAGCCACCGGATTAGTGGACGAGGACTCGCCCCTACGAGGCATGATAGACGGTCGGAGCGGTAACTATGTCTGCACCAACGCTAATGCCAGTGAGTCAATGATCATCATCACTAGCCTTGAGGGGTTAGATGAGATTGAGGCTCTATCGTACATCACCGTCACGACTCCCGAGGTTGTGTTTGGTTATGTTGAGCAGGAGACTGATGAAGACGGTAATCTATTGTGGGGGCCGTACTACTGGGTGCAGCCACCTGACTACACGGTCACTACTGACCATTGGGTAGATACAGGACGGGTGGACGAGAACGGGTTTCCAATTTACGAGAATCACCCGACCACGGAAACCATCACGCCGCCACCTTACGAGACAAGAGATCCGATTACGCAGGACGTACCACCTGATCCAGTGATGAGAGCCTTGTATGACTCGATTTACGATCAGTCGCCAGTGCCTAATCCGGATGACCCAACTGCTCCGCCGACGATCCCGTCTCAGTTCTTCGCGCTGCCAGGCGGGTATGACCCGAGCCATTTACTATGAGGGTGCTTTTGACACTGCTGATGCTTGCGGGGTGCAAGACACTACCAGCCCCGTTTGAGACTGGGCCAGAGGTTGCACCACCGATAGGTTGTATTGAGGGCAGGGAGAGGGGAGTTGACTGTTGATAAGGACGACCTACAGGCGATCAGTGACTACGTTAACTGGCGATTTAATTACACCTCTGACATCGAGCAGCGGGGTGTCCCTGAGCACTGGGTTTCCGCAGATGAACTTGAGTCACTGGATGATGCAGAGAAGCGAACATTCAAAGATGATTGTGATGGTTACGCACTGGCTTGCAGGTATCAGTGCCGCAAGGTATCTATCCCTAATCGCCTCGTTTTTTGTCAAACAGAGACGGGCGAGTATCACCTCGTTTTAGAAGTCGAGGGATGGATTTTGGACAACAGACGGCGGTGGGTGATCGCCAGGCACGAAGCTGGATACAGGTGGATTAGTATCAGCGGGTATGAGAAAGGTGACCCGTGGCACAGGGTGCATTCGTGACTGACATTTTTAAGGCGCTCGACAATATTAAGGTCTGGCAGTTGTTTTTCGGAGTTGGGGTGGCGCTGATTGTGCTGGGCCTGACTGGGGAGGTGAGAGACGTTACGCTCATAGAGGGTGAGGAGATTCATGCGATTGTCATTGGCTGCATTTTTGTTGCGCTGTCAGTATTACTGAGGATGACACCCGACCCGCTGAAGGCAAGGCGCAGTGAAGTTTCGGCGGCACAACTAGAATTTGCGTCTAATTTCAATGACTGGGAAATATATGATCACGCGGCTCACGACCTGCTGTATTCAGACAACCAACTGAGCAGTGACGAAAAGAGCATAAAGATATCGACGTTAAGGATTGAACTAGCCTTGGCGCAAGGGTTGCTGGAAACGAAAACAGAGGATGGTAAGCGATACATCCGCTATTCACGAAAAGAAAGGCGTTAAAAACGCATTGGAGGAATTATGGCACAAGGTAAACTAACGGCTGACGGGTCAACTGAATGGCTAACAGTGACAACGAAAGAAGGCGCAAAGACTAATATCTTTGTCGCTGGAACATTCGGAAGCGGCACAATCACCGTCGAGAAGCAAATTAACGGCAATACATCAGACCTGTTGCAAACTGGCGTGGCCATTACAATGACCGCTGCTGATGACAATATGTATAACCTTGCCCCACGGGTAAAGATCAGGCTGACGCTGGCTGGAGCAACATCTCCCGCGATTGATTGGCAAGTACCAGGCGCGATAGAAGCACTAGGCGCTTAAATGCCTGGCTTGACGATTGCCAAGAAGTTGTATGACCACCTCTATCACAAGGTAGACGGTAAAGTTGTGCGTAAGTCTAAGCGGTTTATCGTGATTATCGGTGGTCGTGGCTCAACCAAGAGCATGACGGCTGGAGACATCTGTTTGATGGATGCCCAGACCCAGGGCATCAAAACGGCTTGTTTCCGAGAGTTTCAGAATTCTATTGATGACAGTTCGTATGCGCTACTTGCCGGCGAGATTGAGCGGATGGGGTTGCATGGATTCGAGGTCCAGAACAACAAGATACTAGTTGATCGAGGTGGCGAGAAGGTTGAAGCCTTTAAGTTCAGGGGTATGGCGCGGAATCCTGAAGGTATCAAGAGCATGTACGGATTCCAAAGGGCTTTGGTCGATGAGGCCCAGACGATCAGCTACAAGTCACTCAGGGCGTTAACGCCTACCTTTCGAGAGGAAGGGACAGAGATTTGGATGCTGGCTAACCCTCGCAGTCGAGCAGATCCGTTCTCCCAGCGGTTCATACTGCCATTTCACAAGGAATTACTGCGCGATGGATACTATGAGGATGACTTGCACCTGATCATCTTCATTAATTACACTGACTCACCTTTCTTTCCAGAAACGCTCGAAAGTGAACGGGCATATGATGAAGCGCATATGTCTACCGCTGAGTATCGGCACATCTGGCTTGGTGAGTTCTATGATGAGGTAGCAGGCTCAATTATTCCCGTGGAGTGGTTTGACGCGGCTATTGACGCTCATATCAGGCTTGGATTTAACCCCGAGGGTGCTAAGTTTGCATCGTTCGACCCATCTGACGAGGGCAAGGATGCGGCTGGGTATGCGCTACGCCATGGCTCTGTTTATTTGGACATCTGCGATACTGACAAGGGTGACATCAATGACAAACTTGACTGGGCGATTGAGAAGGCGTTAAACGCTGGCGCTGACCACTTTACATGGGATATTGGCGGCATGGGTACTGGCCTGAAGCGCGATGTTGACAGGCTCTTGCAGAATACCCGCACTGATTACCATTTGTTTGGTGGTGCGGAGACAGCAGACAATCCTGATGCTATTTATCAGCCGGTTGACTCCAATGACCCATCAAAGCGCAGGACTAACAGAGAAACCTTCGTTAACCGACGAGCGTCAAGGTATTACGCCCTGGCTGACAGGTTTGAAAACACCTACAAGGCGATTAAGGCGCTAAATGCTGGCGTTGTGCCTATGAATCTTAATAGTGATGACATGATTAGCCTGTCATCTGACATCAAGCAGATGGACGAGATACGTTCAGAGGTCTGCCGAATACCTCGAAAATCAAACAATAACGGCAAGAAACAGATTATGACCAAGAAAGAAATGCTGATGCTAGGGATACCCTCGCCAAACATGGCTGACCCGATGATGATGAATGAGTTCTCACCAATGCGGAAAAGCGTTAAGCCTAAACATGTGAAAATGACATTTTCCCAGAGGATGTAAATAGATGAAAGCGGTTAAATACACCTCAGCAAAGACGCAGGGGGCAATACACGAAGAAGCGATGATCCGCTTCGACCAAACCTACTCGCGTGAAAAGCTATCAAGAGAGTTATCACAGGAAGACAAGATATTTGACATGGGTCAGGGTGGCCAGTGGCTTGATCAGTTCTGGGAGTCCACCAGCGGTACAGGTCTGGCAAACACCAATGCAACTGACGATAGGCCAAGATTCCAAGTCAACTTAGCATCACCAGTGATCACCAAGATCATCGGTGAGCAGCGAGGTACAGACATTGGCCCAATGGTATTACCTGAAGGTGAAAACGCCTCTAAGGAGGTCGCAGAGGTCAGGCAGGGGCTAATCAGGCACATCGAGAAGGAATCCTACGCCAGGGATGTCTATGACAACGCCTATCAAGAAATGCTGATTGGTGGATATGGTGGCTGGCAGATCACAACAGAGCATGTTGACGACGATGTATTTGAGCAGAAGGTTACGATTAAGGCTGTCAAAGATGCCACTACAAGCATGTTTTTTGGTCCAGCGGAGCGTTATGACAAGAGTGATGCGCCATTCTGCTTTCTGCTGGCTACGTTTGATAAGTCAGTCTATGCGGCAATGTTCCCGAAGGCTGAAGAGTCCGACTTTACTGATGAGATGAGCGACATTCGCCCCAACGAGGGCTGGTATACGGATGATGGCGTAAGGCTGGCCATCTATTACCGCAAGGTGTCTGTTAGGCGGAAGATCCTACAACTATCGACGGGTGACGTAGTCTACTTTGATGACGTTAAGGACATTCTTGACGATATGGCCAGAGGGACTCCGGTCCTCGATGAGTTTGGGCAGCAAGCCATCGACCAGGAGACAGGAGAATTCATCTTTGAGAACCAAATCACGGTCATTAAGCAACGCACCAGTGATGGCTTTAAGATCGAGCGGTATCTGCTCAATGGTCAGAAGATTCTGGATTCAAATAAAGAGTATCGGGGTAAATACTTCCCGTTAATTCCTTCGTTTGGTGAAACGCTAACCATCGGCGGCACCCAACTGGTTCACGGCAAGATCCGAAACACCAAAGACCCTGCGAGACTGTTCAATTTCGGGATATCTGCTATTGCTGAGAAGGCTGCACTTGGTCCTGCTGACTTTGTCTGGATGACCCCAGAGCAGATAGCTGGCCATGAATCTGAATTGAGGGACATGAATACTTCCCGAAACGCGGTACAGCAGTACAACGCACTTGATGAGAATGGGGAGCCTTTGGGTGGATCACCAGGCGCTGTCCAGCCACCGTTCCCGAATCAGGGGCCAATCGTCCAGCAGTCATTGATTCAGCTTGTTAACGACATGAGAACCAACATCTACGCTGTGATGGGCTCATCTGGCCAAACAACTACTGATGCCACGGCATTGGATCCTCGCTCTGGCGAGGCTATCAAGCAGGGCGCTATCGGCATGGATAGCGGGTCATTCCTGTACATGGATAACCTGCTGAAGTCGATTCACCACAGCTACACGGTGATCAACGACCTGATGGGCTACATTTATGACACTGATCGACAGGTCCAGATCATCAAGCCAGACGAGACATCTGACTTTGTGTCGATCAATAAGGTGGTGATTGACGAGCAGTCAGGCACTAGGGTGATGATTAACGACATGACGGCAGGCTCTTATGGCGTAAATGTTAAGAGTGGCCCATCGTTTGCCACCCAGCGTCAGGAATCAGCCGATGGCTTGCTGAGACTGTCGGAGGCAGATCCAGAATTGAGGGCGGTTGCTAATGATCTGATCGTCGAGAATATGGATGGTCCTGGCATGGAAGAGATGGCCAAGCGTCTTAAAACAAGCAAGTTCCAGACGGGTCAGTTAATACCGACCGAAGAAGAGGCCGAAGAATTCGGCATTGCAAGGGATCAGGCGATTATCGAACAGGCCAAGCCTCAGATAGAGGCAGAAATCATGGAAGGGTTGCAGGCTCAACTGCTAACCGCCCAAATTGGCTCTCTAAACGGGCAGGCGGCTAACTTCCAGCAGAGCGGCGAGTCTAAGATGCTCGACTCTCAGGCCAAGATAATGGACTCTCAGGCGAAGATGATTAAGGCTGAATCAGACGCTGGGCATCAGTCGGTAAGGACTAACCGCGAGGCAATACTGGCTAACAAGGATTATCTTGATTCGCTGGTAATTCAGGCTCAGACGCTAGGCTTACCCATAACGATCATTGACGAGGCCAACCGCGCAGGTCAGGAGAAGTTGATCAGCGCGACACAGTTTGCCATTGACCCCAGTTTGGTTGGTGATGCCGCAATGCAGCAGATGAAGAACTTGCAGGAAATGATTGATATCCAGCAGGTGGCCTCTCCCAGCGCAGGCGTTGGATCTCCAGCAGACTTCCTTTATGACCCACAGACAGGACAGATAGTTGCCAATCGTTAGATACAATGATGCCACCATAGGATTCCCCGATGACATGCCTCCAGAGGAGGTTCAGGGTGTTCTAGACAGGGCATTCAGTAACTTTGCTAGGGATATTGATACAGCCAAGACCCATCTATCAAGGTTGGCTGAAGGTAGCGTTATTGTTGGAGCGGTTAGGGGCATGAGGCCAGAAGATCAGACTGCTTTGGCGACATCGTTTGTCCCTGGCGTTGGCGATGCTGCTGGGCTTTATGCTGACTACACTGACATCAGAGAGAATTGGGATCAGGTTCCTTGGTACAGCAAAGCGGCAATGGTTGGTGCTGCTGCTTTAGGCGCGGTGCCGTTTGTCCCAAGCCGAAGTCAGGTAAAACCGTTTACTGACGCTCTTTCCTCGGGGTTGCAAAGAGCATACCACGGAACCGCTGACGTAATAGACACCTTCGACGCCGCCAAGCGTGGAGCAACAACCAAGGCCCGTAGCGCGAAACAAGCATTTTGGCTGACGGATGACCCAGAAGTTGCTGGGGGTTATGCTAGGCTTGCAGCCGAAGATGCTCCGGTTCAGAAGCTGATAGACGAATCTATGGCCGCAGAAAGGGCTGGGAATTGGGACGAGGCGAACAGGCTTACAGTTAAGGCTGAAGAACTAGAGGGGACGCTAACAGACGCAGGAGGAGCCAACATTGTTCCTGTCGATATTGATTCGGGTAGCCTGTATAGGGTTGATGCTGACGGCTCGTCTATGTCTGACCTAAATGAAGACCAGCTAGTAACATGGATTTCCGAGGCTAAAAAGTCTGGCGCTAAAGGGCTTCAAATAGACAATTTCGTGGATAATGCAGATTGGGGAAGCGGTAGGGCTGCAACGCATTTTGCTGTTTTTGCCCCTGAAGATATACGCCCTGCTTTCAGAGAGAAAATCAAGGCATACCACGGATCTCCGCACAACTTCGACAAGTTCACCACTGAGGCAATAGGCACAGGCGAGGGAGCGCAGGCTTACGGGCATGGGCTGTACTTTGCCGAGGCTGAAGATGTGGCTACAGGTTACAGAGATGCTCTTACAACGCCAACATATAGAGATGGGACGCCTTTGCGCGGAAGGGAGAAATACGCCTATCAGAGATACCAAAACGAGGGAATGAATATAGATGATCTGGTTGATGAGATGGAGCATCGAGCAACAAGCCGCGTTTCACCAGATCACGTAAGGAAAGGCGCGGCAGAGGAGTTGCCTTATTTGAAAAAATGGCAGACAGAAGGTGTGCCGGATGTTGATGAAGGCCGCATGTACGAAGTAGAAATAGACGCTTCCCCTGATGAGTTCCTTGATTGGGATCTGCCGTTGAGTGAGCAGATGGCATCAAACCCAAAAATAAACGAGGTTGTTAAGGATCTTGAGAGCCAAGGGCGGAATGTGGATGTGCAAACATGGCGCGGCGAAACTCTGCTTGATAGGGTTCACGGCTCAGTGGGGAGAAACAAAGAAGGGAGCGAGGCTATAGCTTCACAACTACTCAGAGACAAAGGCATCAAAGGCATCCGCTACAAAGACGGATTCAGCCGTGGCGCTGACGGAGGCACATCTAACTATGTCGTGTTTGACGAGAACCTTATCTCAATCGCTAGGAAGTATGGCATAGCCATCCCAGCAGCAGCAGCGATGTTGGCCCGTCAGACAGGTCAGAATCCACAGGATCTGTACGAAGAAGACTCAACATAACGAGCTCCAAATAACCCAAAGAACCGCATAAACAAAGGGCTGTATGATTCTTTACCCGTAACTAAAAATTTACTTAAACTGCACTTACGCCACGTGAATGCAGTTTGTCACCCCTGGTCAATCACCCCGGATCTGACAAGTTTTTCTACGCATTGATCACATAACCAAGACTCATCTCCAGCTTTGTTGAGGTCTGGATCTGCATAGAACTGTTTATTGCAGTGGTAACAAGTTTCCGTGCTCATTGCAGCGACTCCAAAAATTTAGCTAGTTTCACCTTATTCTCTGGCCTGATCCAGACCTCAACCTTGACCAACGTCTTGCGCTTGTTGTCGCGGTGACGCTGAACCCGCTCTCTGTTCATCTGAGCTAACCGTTCTTGCTTTGGGAGGTCACACTCAAAACACAGGTCATATTCGTCATA
>ENA-OREN01002855-OREN01002855.1-marine-metagenome-genome-assembly--contig:-NODE-2855-length-16780-cov-9.234090_pt1 | contig 16780 bp, 14 predicted proteins | sample MGYA00248624_ERZ508555 | MGnify/ENA primary metagenome ERZ508555 (study PRJEB26222, sample SAMN06267773) | marine metagenome | isolation source: Saanich Inlet, British Columbia, Canada | place...
TTTGATGTATCGGATAATCCCACAGCATCAAAACCAATGAGCCTTAATTGCAGATTGTCGGTGGGTTCGTTGGGGACGAACCAGTCATATTCATTTACATTTGGAGCATCTTCTGTCATACTTACCCAGTCTCCATTTGTTTTGTAATACAGGCTAATGGTTTCCACGCCCACATTATCCGAATCATTCCAGGTAATAGTCAATTGATCACCAATACCCGTGGTTGCGCCACTTGTTGGAGTTATAAGATTTATTGTTGGCGGAGTATTATCTGTAACTGAAAACAACTCACTCAGCACTTCGCCCGTATTTCCATAAACATCCTGAGCAATGAGCTTGATTTGTGCAGAGTCCGTTACGCCACTTGGCACAATAAAATTAAATTCCGCTTCATACTGTACTTTACCCTCATATCCAAACTCTCCACCATTTGAAAAATAAACTTCTACAGAATCCATCTCAATATTATCAGTCGCTTCCCATACCACATGAATTGTATCATACTCGGCAACTGAAAATCCTTCAACCGGAGAATGGATTAAAATTTCTGGAAGTGTATTATCGTAAATAGAAAAGAAGTTGCTTGTGTCCCTTGCGCTGTTCCCCCAGCCGTCAAATACTTCAATGATAAATGCAGCATTGATTGAAAGAACACTGTCTGGCACACTAAATAAATATTCTCCCGTTTCTGCAGCCAGACTAGCCACACTATCTATTGATTGCAAAGAATCATTAGAAAAATATATTTGAGCCATTTCTAAATCCATATTATCTGTTGCTGACCAAACAACAACTAAATCATCATTTGTGCCTATACTTTCAGGCAAATTGGAAATTAAAACTGTTGGTGACTCCAGATCCGATTGGTCATAATAAAAAGCTCCCATATCCATTCGGGTGCCATCCGGATCCTGGTCATGGGTATCATCTTCCCATATATATCCATCACCATCAAGGTCAGGGTCTCCAGCATCAATACAGGGAGAATTTTCTAGAAGATTGAAGTCAAAGGTTCCTGAGTTTATAAAAAAGGGATCCACATTCACGTTACCTGTACCTCCCCATCCACCCTGTACATCAGAATAGGTTATATCTACAGACCAGTTAATTCCATTAATTGTATTATTCCATAAAATACAATTGACCAATTTTGCTTGTGAGTAATATAAATAAAATGCGTGGCCATCAAATGCAGAGTTTCCAAAAAGGTTGGTATTTAGTAACATAGGATTAGAATTAGAATCACAAAACAGTCCTCCACCGCCAATCCCCTCCCAACCGTTAGTGTTTGCGGTATTGTTGGCTATTATTGATTTTATGAAAATAGGTTCAGAATTTGCTAACCTAATACCACCACCATCTCTAGATGCTGAGTTGTTTTTAATGATTGATTGATAAAATGTAGGATTTGAACCACTACAATGAACACCACCACCGTCCCAAGCAGAATTAGATTCAATAATTACATTTCGAAAATATGCATTCGAATTATTTAAATATATTCCACCACCATGGCCTATTGAAACAAGTTCACCGCTATTATTGGAAATGAATAAATTTTCTATGGTTGGATTAGATCCATTCAAATATATTCCACCACCATTTGTTGCAACACCATTAGTAATAGTAAACCCACTTAACACCGCTGTTGAATCTTCACCACTCTCAAACGTCACCACACTTCCACTCTGGTTCCCGTCAATAATTGTAGATGAAATATAGGACGTGTCGTTTGTGGTAAGATAAAGAGAACCAACAACAATATTCTTCCCATTATAGTTTATATTTTCTACATAAGTCCCAAGTTGCACTAATACTGTATCCCCATCACTACTTACATCAATCCCATGTTGAATAGTAGAAAAAGGATATAGTGAGCTACCATTGTCACTATCAGACCCACTAGTTGATACGTGCCACACAGGTCCCAAATAAGGAACCTGCAGAGTAACAAATACGGTATCATTGCCAAGGTTAGACTCAATATACAGGTTTCCTTCGTGAGTGTCTTCCAAAGATAATCCTGTACGGTCAACGGTAATAGTGATAGTATCTAAAGTAGAACGATTATAGGTGATATCTAACCACGAGATGTCTTCCGTTATCGTCCACCCGATTGAATCAAGCCCCACATTGCCGATTACCAATGAAAGTGTATCTGTTGATGTTCCGAAGTTGAGAGTGTCGGAGCTTACGTAAAGTGCATTGGGCAAAGGAGTTTGGTCAAACGGGTATGCTCCCATATCCATCCGTGTGCCGTCTGGGTCTTGGTCATCAGTGTCTGTTGTGTAGTCTTCACCGTCGCCATCTAGATCCGGGTCACCAGCATCAATACAAGGTGAATCCCATTGTAATGTCAAATCTCCATTATTTGGATCATTAAATAATGGATCAGCTTCAAAATTCCAATCTCCATCATAATATGTCAAACTGTACGACACTGAATAATTACTAAAACCCCTGAAAAAATCATGTATATCGTATCCTACGTTACCGACATAGGGATAAAATATGCAATTCTTTGCAATTAAATTCCCAGATCCATTACCACCACTACTTGCAGAGTTACCTATAGTAGATAATGTACAATTAGTAAAATTTGCATTAGTTGTGCTGTTATTTTTTAAAATGATAATATCATCCACATTATAGAAAACAGTTTTAAATATATTGATTGTTGTGCTTCCTCCTCCCATTTCATTTACAATTGGCTCTACAGAATTGAAAAAGGTTGAATTATTGATATTTATCGTAAGAATATTTCCTTGAAAAATATATATGTCTGACCCAATATCTGTTGTAGTTGTATTATTGTTAAATGCACAACTATCTATATTTAGGGTTTTATCATCCTGACTTAATAATGCAATTGCCCCACCATGTTTGGCATTGTTATTTTCAAAAATGGTATTTGAAATAGCACAGTTTGAAGATGTGATACTTATTGCTCCACCATAGCCATTTTGACTACCAATATCAGATGATTCTGATTGATTATTCTTAAATACACAATGATCGATTAGTATATCATCACTATTATTCATATACATTGCACCGCCGTTTAAACCATTCGCTGCATGACCATCTTGAATTGTGAAACCAATTATTGATATACTTTGTACACCATCATCAAACACAATTACTCTATCATTATCATAAACGGTATCATCGTTCCTCAAAATTGTTTGTTGAATTAGACTATCATTGCTGTTATAAAGAAATTGGGATGCCAGAGTTAAATTATTTTTATCTATTTCTGTATAACCAGTATAAGTCCCAGGTTGCACTAATACCGTATCCCCATCCCATGAATAGTCAATTGCAGCCTGGATGGTAGCAAAGGGTGCATTTTCTTCACCTATTGAGCCATCATCATTTCCATTGGTGGATACATAAATGAGAGAATTATGTTGTGGTTCGCCATATTGGTTTTCATACGCCCCTATATCAGGATTAGAGCCTTCTGGATTGGGTCTGGGGTTATCTCCTATATCTGTATCTGGTGCGTAATACCATGTGTCATCAATATCAACAGAGTCAATTCCCGCACCAATAAGTAATGAATAATCCTGCAGGTGGTAATCTCCGTTGTCTGGGTCTACAAAGCTGGGATCAACATCAATATTGCCAGCCAGCCAGTTTATGGTACCGTTGTCGTTAGTTACAATTCCTGATTCACCTCCTTCAATATTTGAATAGGAAATAGATACTGTATTATCATAATCATTATTAGCTCCATAATAAATTTCATTTGGATTATTTCTGCTGAATATACTGTTTAATACTATTGGATGTGAATTTTGATCACAAAAGATAGCTCCTCCGTTCTCATTTGATATATTATTGTATATTGTAGCATTGTTAATTAATGGATCTGATGCATTAATATACATTCCACCACCTTTGGTCCCTATATTATCATAAACCAAGATATTGTTAAATACGCAAACAGAGAGTGGACGGCTACCAAAAATTTTATAATAAAGATTATTTTCAAGATACTTTTGAAGGGATAAGCTTTAAAGAATTCAATAGAGATGATTCCTTTCTATCAGGTAACGTCTTCCAAGTTTCTAATGCAAAAAATCGAGATTTTGGTGAAAAATATAAAATAGATTTTAAGTCTTCTGTAAATACCGATATTATTTTTCACTCGACTGTTACTAAATTGAATCTAAACAGTTCAGGAAAAGACATTCAGAGCGCTTCAGTCGCTGACTTAAACGGCAACAAGGCCACTATTAAAGCAAAAATATTTGTATTGGCTTGTGGCGCTTTAGAGAATCCTAGAATATTGTTAGCATCAAATGATCATTATGAAGATGGAATAGGAAATAACAGTGGATTTGTGGGCTCTTGTTTTATGAGTCATCCGGGTATAGGTAATGTAAGTGAGATTCATAAAACGTCTCCTGAGCAATGCATCAGTAAAGACAAGTATGATGATGACTATATTGTTAGATTTGAAATGTCTTCACGGGAAAGGTCAAAACAAGAAGTTTTGAGACACACTCTTTCTATTAAGTCATATTTAGATCTTACTAATCGTAGTACTTACATGTCAGGCAGAGTATTTTCCGAATTTAGTAAACTTATTGAAAATTTTAATTTTTTTTCAAGCGTCAAAAAGACCAGCTGCAAAATAGGAGGTAAATATTCATCAAGGCTTTTGAATTTAACTGTTGGATTAGAGCAGCCGCCCAGGCTATCAAATAATCTAAGATTACATACGACTAATGATGATTTAGGAATGCCAAAAATTAATATGCATTGGGATGATATTAGCAAAATTGAGAAAAGCACAGTTATTAAGTCTGTTAAAACAATGGCACGTGAACTTGGCATATTAGATATTGGTAGAATTAAGTTTAAGAGTGAATTGTTAACTGGAAAATCCTATAAAATTAATGATCCAGTTAATCATCATATTGGGACAACCAGAATGTCAGATAGCCCTAAAACTGGTGTAGTTGACAAAAATTGTAAAATTTTTGGAATATCAAACTTGTACGTAGCAGGTAGTTCAGTATTTACCACTTCATCTGTTGTTAATCCGACTTATACCATTATTGCAATGTCTATAAGATTAGGAGAATATTTAAAAAATATAAAATTATGATTAATACTCAATCTTTTTTCAAAAATTTAATTAAGTACGATATTGGTTTTTTCTCTGGTATACCTGACTCTCTTTTAAAAAATATTTGTGCTTATATTTTGGATAATGTTGATTCTAATAATCATATTATTGCCGCTAATGAGGGTAATGCTCTGGCGCTTGGTATTGGTTATCATTTAGCGAGTGGTAAGCTACCATTAATTTATATGCAGAATTCTGGGATTGGTAATATTGTCAACCCTTTGTTGTCTTTAGCAGATCCTGATGTGTATTCTGTGCCGATGTTGTTAATGATTGGCTGGAGAGGTGAACCTGGCGTTAAAGATGAGCCACAGCATAAAAAACAGGGCAGAGTTACGCTTGAGTTGTTAGAGGCGATGGAAGTGCCATATAAAGTTATATCTATAGACACAAGTGACGAAGAAGCTGAAGAAATAATAAAGAAAGCGAGCAAGGAAGCATTAAAAAACAATGCGCCATATGCGATTGTTGTTAAAAAAGGTAGCTTTTCTGAATATAAACTTAAAAAAAATGAGACGGCTAATTTGCCATTATTTAGAGAGGATGTAATTAAAATTATTGTCGATAATTTAGATGATAAAGATATTATAGTGTCTACCACAGGCGTTGCTTCAAGAGAGTTATTCGAATATAGAGAAGAATTAAAACAAGGGCATGAAAAAGATTTTTTAACAGTGGGTGGGATGGGGCATGCTAACCAAATTGCATTAGGGATTGCTCTGCAAAAGCCAAATAGAAGAGTTTTTTGTCTTGATGGCGATGGGGCTGCCTTAATGCATATGGGTTCGTTGGCTATAAATGGCAATATAGAGTGTAATAATTTCAAACATATTATTTTTAATAATGGTGCTCATGATTCTGTTGGGGGGCAACCTACGGTTGGCTATACTACAGATTTTCAAAGTATTGCTAAAGCAAGTGGATATGATTTGGTTCTGCAGGCAGAAACAAATGAAGAAGTTGTAAAATGTATTGAGAATTTAAAGGCGTTTGAAGGTAAAGTATTTTTAGAATTAAAAGTAAAGAAAGGCTTTCGTAAAGATTTGGGGCGGCCCACTACAACGCCAAAAGAGAATAAAGAAAATTTAATGGAATTTATTAAGGAAAGTTATCATGAGTAAAAAAGTTTATGTTGGAATGAGTGCAGATTTAGTGCATCCCGGTCATATTAACATCTTAAAAGAAGCTGCAAAATTAGGAGATGTAACAGTTGGATTGCTTACTGACAAAGCAATAGCAAGTTATAAAAGACTTCCTTTTATGTCCTTTGAATTAAGAAAGGAAGTGGTTGAAAATATCAAAGGTGTAACCAATGTTATTGCTCAAGATACTTTGGATTACAGACCTAATCTTAAGAAAATCAAACCTGACTTTGTAGTTCATGGTGATGATTGGAAAGAAGGTATTCAAATTAAAACGAGACAGCAAGTAATTGACACACTTTCTGGTTGGGGTGGAGAGTTAGTTGAGATTTCATATACACAAGGAATATCGTCAACACAATTAAATAAATCTTTAGCTGAAATTGGAACAACGGTAGATGTTAGGAGAGCAAGACTTAGAAGACTGATACATGCCAAGCCAATCGTAAGAATTTTAGAAGCCCACAATGCATTAAGTGCATTGATTGCTGATAATACAGAAGTAGAGAGGAATGGACAAATGGCAAGCTTTGATGGTGTTTGGTCTAGTTCGTTGACAGACTCAACCGCAAAAGGTAAGCCAGATATTGAGGCTATTGATATGACGTCACGCCTGAATGCTGTAAGTGATATTTTTGAAGTAACCACCAAGCCAATGATATTTGATGCTGACACAGGCGGGAAGACTGAACATTTTGAATTTACTGTTCGTAGCTTAGAGCGTGCTGGTATTAGTGCTGTTGTTATTGAAGATAAGACGGGACTTAAAAAGAATTCCTTATTTGGCAATGATGTTGCACAAACTCAAGATAGTATTGAAGGTTTTAGCGACAAAATCTCTCGTGGTAAAGCAGCGCAAATTAGCGACGACTTTATGATTGTTGCTCGCATTGAATCTTTGATTTTAGAAGCGGGCATGGAAGACGCTCTAACTCGTGCAGAGGCTTATATTAAAGCGGGTGCTGATGGTATTATGATTCATTCTCGCCACAAGGATCCAGCAGAAATTATAGAGTTTATGCAGAAATTTAGAGCAACAGATAAAGACACGCCTGTTGTGGTTGTTCCTACTAGTTTCAATGCAGTAACAGTTGAAGAATTTATTGATATGGGCGTTAATGTTGTTGTGACTGCTAACCATATGCTACGCGCTGCTTATCCTGCAATGTTGAATGTTGCCAAGTCTGTTCTAGAGAATGGTAGAAGCTTAGAGGCAGAGCCAGATTGCATGTCTATTAAAGAGATTTTAGAGTTTATTCCTGGCACTAAGTAATGTCTTTAAACACGGTCAATTTTGTTAACGACTTAAAATTTGTTTGTGTCAAATGTGGTTTTGATAAAGAAACACCAAGACCGCCATTAAATGTAGTAAAGACCAATGAATTTAGATAATTTCTTTTACCATATGCCTACGAAGGTTGTTTACGGGCAAAATTCTCTTAAAGACATTGATACTTATATCAATCACAGGAAAAGCTTGTTAATCACCTCTCAAGGGTTTATTGAGCGAGGTTTGGTTGATAAAGTTAACACTTACACTGATAACATTGTTGAGGTGGTATCTAATATTAAATCACACCCAGAGTTTATAGATATAGAGAAGATATACAATCAAGTACATCAAACTAAGTTTGAACTAATCATTGCTATAGGTGGCGGCAGTGTGATAGATACCGCAAAGTTTATTGCCGTTCATAGCAAAAACAAATCATACCAATTTGTAGAAGATTTAACAAAAGGCAAAATAGAGCAAAAAGATTATAAAGTTATTCCAATAATTTCAATACCAACAACAGCAGGAACAGGTAGCGAAGTAAGTCCATATTCAACTATTTGGGATATGCAGACAAGGCAAAAATATTCCCTACACTTGTCCGATTTATTTTGTGAAGTGGCTATTTATGATCCAGTATTAACCTTATCCGTACCAAAACAAATAACCATTCAAACAGGTTTAGATACACTTTCTCATGCCTTGGAATCAATATGGAACAAGAACGCAAACCCCATTACGATAAGTTATGCTATAAGATCAGCAAAACTTGTTATGGATAATTTGGTTGAACTCTCAAATGACCTACTAAACCTAGAGTATAGAATTAATATAATGAAAGCCTGTATGTATGCAGGCTTTGCATTCTCAAACACACAGACTGGTATTGCACACGCAATGAGTTATTACATAACCACCCATAAAAACATTGATCACGGCATAGCGTGTAGTTTTACTCTGCCAATGCTAATTGACAATGTGATTGGCGAATATGAATTCATAGACACGGCCTTGCAAGAGATATTTGGAGAATTATCCTCTAATAAATTAAGAAGTCTTTTAAAAAAATTAAATGTCTCTACAGAGTTTGAAGATTATGGCATTAGCGACAACGAACTCAAGGAGCTTAAGACATCATTGCAAAATAGCCAAAGAGCAGATAATAGTTTAGTGAAAATAGGATAGTTGCTGAAGAGGAATAAAGAGTAACAACATAATTGTGTGGTGAGGTAAACATAAAAAACTATTAAATATGAAAATAGTCCAGAATATACTACTTGTTTTTTAGAGGTTGAGTACAAGTAACGGATGTAGGTATGTAATAACAGGTGACGTACTGCCAAGAAAACTACTAAAGACTATTTAAACAATGGATATTCTATTTTTAACAGTTGTTAAGAATAGAAGGGTTGTTCGATTTAATAACAAAGGATTATTATTAACATGAATTTTTCAAAACTTAAAGAGGTTATATTCTCGCACCAATTTAAAAAGTTTCCGTATTTAATGGATTTTTATGGAAACCCTTATACTTATATAAAATCAAGATACTATATGTATTGTAGTGTAGCGCTCGTGTATGTATTACTAAGAACTAGTATCAAGCCAAATACGGTCACAATTTATTATGCATTATCTGGCATTGCGACAGGAGTTTTATTATCGATTCCTAACTTTTATTGTAATATTGCAGGAGTGTTTATAGCGTTTAATAAAGGGATATTAGATTGGAGTGACGGACACCTTGCAAGGCTAAAATATGAACCATCCTTAACTGGTCAAATACTAGATGAATATGGTGCCTCTCTGAATTCAATCGGATTAATTATTGGTTTAGGTTTTTTTGCCATGCACCAGTCTGGATATGAATTGTTAATATATGTGATACCTATTCTTCCTTTCCTGCATGGGGAGAAGTTTACATCATTTGGTAAAAACATCATTCTGAACAATATGGACAGTTTGTTAATAAAAGATGATGATAGAGTAAAGTTTGAAAATCATAAAATAAAAAATAAAAAATCTAGTAAATATCCTTCAGTACTTATGCGATTTAGTGGATTTTTTGATGATAGAGCTAGAAGTGTTGATTTTATTCTATTGATAATAGTGATTGATATATACTACGATACAAATGCGACGCTTTATATTCTTTTATTAATTTTATTAAGATTATGTATACAGTTTGTTTTTTCGTTTGTTTATGGTGTTAAATTTAAATGGGCAGAAGGGATTGTGGCTAGCCTCAATAGACGGCAATAAAGTTAAAATTATATTAATTTAAGGGTTAAAATGGATAAAAAATATTGGGAAAGTTATTATACAAAACATGGTCAAGACCAAGGAATTAGCCACCATAGTAGTTTCTCTGAATTTTGTATAAAGAATTTTTTTTTAGATAAAGGACTAAATATTGTTGAAATAGGCTCTGGAAATGGCCGTGATGCAATATATTTTGCCCACCATGGGCATAAAGTCTATGCAATTGATCAAAGTACAAATGCAATTGATATTGAGAAGAGAAATATATCTAACGATGTGCATCAAAATTTAATTCCTATAGCTGATGACTTTATTAAAATGAATTTTAGTTTTGACAACCCTGTCGGGGTATTTTATTCAAGATTTACCCTACATGCCATTACTAAAGGGGATGAAGATAGCTTGTTGCCAAATATATTTAATTCATTAGAAAGTGGAGGATTATTTTGCATTGAAGTAAGAACAACAAATGATCCACTTTACGGCGTTGGAGAAGATTGTGGCGATAATACTTTTCTAACAGACCACAAGAGAAGATTTATTGATTCTAATGTATTTGTGAGGAAAATGTTATCCTTAGGGTTTGTATTATTGTATTTTACCGAAAAAAATAATTTATCTATTTATAAAGATGACAATCCAGTTTTAATGAGAATTGTTCTTAGAAAAAAGTAATTATGAATGAAGATGAAAAAGTGTTTCGAGATGTCTCCGAGCTATTGCATCAGCATAATGTGAATTTTTGGATTTGTCATGGTACATTACTTGGTATTGTAAGGGAAGGCAGATTATTACCATGGGATCACGATATGGATTTTGCTGTATGGGATTCTGAAACATCAAAAGAGAAAATCATTGATATTTTTTTAAGTAATGGATATAAGCAGGAGTTAGTTTTTGGAGATATGGATTGTCTTCATTTTTATGGTGTAAATAAAAAAGTTGACATTAGTTTCTACAAGGTAAGAGATGGAATAGCATCAATTAAATGGGTAGCACCAACAGGCTCCATATTATTAAGATCTTATTTGTATTGTGTGCAGGTTATATGGGAAGAATCAAGTAAAAATATTGAATTATCTAATAATTTAGTTAAGAAGTTAGTTCAAATTGCCCTTATTAAAGTATTATTTATTTTTAAAAATTTACTTAATAGTAAATTAAGACAAATGCTATATGCTAAAGCAATTAAACTTATGAATTTCACAGGGTACAGTTACCCCCATAGACTTATGGTATTTAAAAAAATTAAATTTAATGATGTGTTAATTCAAATTCCTGTATATTCAGAAGAGTGTTTAAAGCTTACATATGGCGAGGATTGGAAGACGCCTAAAAAGAATTATATCTGGTATGAAGAAGCGACTAATTTAACAAAATAAAACATAAGGAAGCTATTATTTTAAGAAATATTTATAGTGGTAAAACAGTATTAATTACTGGTCATACTGGATTTAAAGGCAGTTGGCTTTGTATATGGTTAACACACCTTGGTGCCAAAGTAGTTGGTGTTTCTGTTGATGTTCCTAGCACCCCTTCCAATTTCTCTGCCTCACTGATTGGAAATGTTATTGAAGATCATCGACTTGATATTAGAGATGTTGAATCACTCAAGTTATTGGTTGAAGAGGTGCAACCTGATTTCGTATTTCATCTAGCGGCACAAGCCTTAGTTAGGCCATCATATAAAAATCCCCTCGAAACAATAACAACTAATGCTATAGGCTCTGCTACTGTGTTAGATGCTTTAAGGTTGCTTAATAGTAAAGTAGTCGCCATTATGATTACTAGTGATAAAGCATATGACAATGTTGAGTGGGTATGGGGATATAGAGAGAGTGATCGTCTTGGTGGCAAAGACCCTTATAGTGCATCAAAGGGCATGGCTGAACTTGCTATTCGTAGTTACGTTACGTCGTTTTTTAACACACCAGACTCTAATGTGCGTGTAGGGATTGCCCGAGCTGGAAATGTAATTGGTGGCGGTGATTGGGCTCTTGACAGGATTGTTCCAGATTGTATGAATGCATGGTCTACTGGAAAAACAGTTGACATTCGTAGTCCACACTCTACAAGACCTTGGCAGCATGTATTAGAGCCATTAAGTGGGTATCTTGTATTGGCAGCTAATTTGGCAAATGATGTTACAAGCCATGGTGAAGCATATAATTTTGGCCCATCAGCCGACCAGAATTATCCTGTCAGTAAATTGATTGATGAAATGTCAAAATATTGGGATCAAGTAAAATGGAATGATATTTCTGGAAGTAAGAATCATGCGCATGAAGCAGGATTATTGAAACTTAATTGCGATAAAGCCTTATTTGATTTAGATTGGCACTCCACTTTGGAATTTAATGAAACTGTAAAGATGACAGTGGAGTGGTATAAGAATTATTATCAAAACCAGGAGCAGTCTATGTTTAATTTTACAATAAATCAAATTGATGAATATACAAAACTAGCCATATCTAAGGGTATAAATTGGGCAGTTAATGATTAAAGATGTGCTAATTACACCATTAGATATTATTGATACACCTGGTGGTAATGTGATGCATGTCATGAAAGAAACCGGTGTGGGGTATTCAAGTTTTGGTGAAGCGTATTTTTCTCAAGTTAACAAAGGTGCTATAAAAGCATGGAAGCGCCATAGGAAAATGACGCTTAATTTAGTAGTTCCTGTGGGTGAAATAAAATTTGTATTATTCGATGATAGAGATATATCAAATACAATATTTCAAGAAGTTATGATATCAAAAAATAATTATTGTAGATTAACCATACCCCCAATGGTTTGGGTTGGCTTTCAAGGTTTTGCAAATGACGGATCAATGTTGCTTAATATTGCTAATATTGAGCATGATCCTGATGAAGTTGATCGAAAAGAAATTGAAAAAATAAATTATAATTGGAGTGTAGATTAATGAAAGTAGTAATTTTAGCAGGTGGGTTTGGTACTCGATTGAGCGAATATACGGAGTCTATTCCAAAGCCAATGGTTACTGTTGGTGGCAAACCTATTTTATGGCATATTATGAATACTTATGCCAAGTTCGAGTATAAAGATTTTTATGTTGCCTTAGGTTACAAGGCTGATGTTATTAAAGAATACTTCCTAAATTATAGAACGCTTAACTCGAACTTTACTGTGGATTTATCTAATGGCGGTATTGTTGCACATCAGCAAGATACAGTAAATTGGAAAGTCACATTGGTGGACACGGGTCTTAACTCTATGACGGGTGGTCGAGTAAAGAGAATGCAAAACTTTATTGGCAATGAAACATTTTTACTAACCTATGGGGATGGTTTGGCTGATATTGATATAGCGGCCTTGGTTAAATTTCATGAAAGCCACGGGAAAATGGTAACAATATCTGCCGTGCACCCGGGAGCCCGTTTTGGTGAGTTGGGTTTGGATGGCAACATTGTAACCTCTTTTAAAGAAAAGCCACAGGTAACCCAAGGATGGATTAATGGTGGTTACTTTGTTATTAATCCAGAGTTTTTTAATTTGATTCAGGATGATAGTACAATTTTAGAAAAAGAACCACTTGAAAGGGTTGCAGAGATGGGCGAGCTAATGTCGTATCAACATAATGGTTTTTGGCAATGCATGGATACTAAGAGAGATAGAGATTCTTTAGAGGAACTATGGCAGACCGGTAATGCTCCATGGAAACAGTAAATAACCTAGATAAAAACAGGTTGTTGATAGTAGGAGGTACTGGGTTTATTGGTAGAAGCCTTACTAAATGTGCAATTAAGAAGGGGTATGAGGTTATTGTATTATCACTTAATTCGCCTTCAGTAGAAGAGATGACTGATAATGTTGAATATTTACAAGTAGATATTACTAACATCAAAAATTTACGAAAGAAAAAAATTAACAATATTGATTATGTTGTTAATCTTTCTGGCTATATTGATCATGGTTGTTTTTTAGATGGTGGAAATAGGGTGATTGATGTTCATTTTGGTGGAGTGAAGAATCTGCTGCAGATATTAAATTGGAATAAATTAAAACGTTTTGTACAAATTGGTAGTAGTGATGAATATGGCGGTGCGCTTGCACCTCAGCATGAAAGTTTACGAGAGTCTCCAATTTCTTCGTATGCAGTCGGAAAGGCGGCATCAGCTCAGTTGTTACAAATGTTAGCAAAAACTGAAAATTTTCCAGTTGTAATTTTACGTCTATTTTTAGTTTATGGACCAGGTCAAGATAGTGGTCGATTTTTACCTCAGATTATTAAAGGTTGTTTTTCTGGAAAGGAATTTGAAGCCTCTTCAGGTGAGCAGTTGCGTGATTTTTGTTATATTGACGATATTATAGATGGAATATTGAGAGCGTTGAAGAATGATAATGTAAATGGGGAGATAATTAACCTTGCATCAGGAGATCCAATATCTATTCGCACTGTGATAGAAAAGGTACAAACTTATATTGGAAAAGGTAGTCCAAAATTTGGAAAAATTTCTTATCGTGCTGGAGAAAATATGAGTCTTTATGCTGATACATCAAGAGCAGAACTCCTATTAGGATGGAGATCAAAGACAACCATTAAAAGTGGAATTAAAAAAATAGTAGACCACTACCGAGTATACAATCTAAAGTGAGTATAAAACAGCCGTTAATTACTGTGTTGATGAATTGCTATAATGGAGAGAAATATCTTCGTGAGGCTGTCGATAGTGTAATTAATCAAACATATAAAAATTGGGAAATGGTATTTTGGGATAACCAATCTAGTGATTCAAGCGCTAAGTTATTTTTAGAATATGATGACTATAGATTGAGATATTTTTACTCTTCAAAACATACAGGATTAGGTGATGCCAGGGTGGAGGCTATGAAAAAAGCCAAAGGTGATTGGATTGGTATATTGGATGTGGATGATATTTGGTGCCAAGAAAAATTAGAACTTCAAGTAGATGTAATACAGAAATCTATCATTAATGATATTGAATTAGGTCTAGTCTACGGCAGGGTTTTAGAAATTAACGAAAAGAGTGTTGAAGTTGGCGAAGTGGCGTGCAATTATTACAGGAATAAGCTATTGCCACACGGTGTGATTCTGAAAGAGTTACTATTAAATGGAAATTTTATCATGAGTCCTTCTATTTTATTTAGTATGAATGCCTTCTTGAAAATTGGAGGATTTCCAAAGGGATATTTAAACGCTTCAGACTACTATATCTCATGTGCTATTTCAAGTATTTATAGTGTTGGAGTAGTTAATAAATATGTTGCAAAATATAGAGAGCATAAAAATAATTTAACATTAAGTCAAAAAGTTATTGCATTTGAAGAGCAATTAATGGTGTTTGATAAATGGGCTAAGTATGCTAATTTGTCGAATTTTCAAAAGAGAAAAAGAGAAAAAGAGATAAATGTAATGATTGCCTTTATGGAGATTAGGTATCAAAAAAAATACATTAAAAGTGCGAATATTATTTTGATGAAGGGTTCTTTTTTGCTGTCTATAAAGATAGTAATAAGGCATCTACTTTCAAAATTTGGTTTTTATTATTAATGACAATTATAAAAAAATACAACAGCCTTTATATAATAATATTATTATTATTATATATGTCTACATTAGTTAGTTATTTTCAGATTCATCCAAAAGTAATTTATGTAATTGTTTTTGCACTGTACGCTCTGATTTTTTTAATTTATAAAAATAGCATAGAACGCACGAATAAATGGATTTTTTTTGCAATAGTTGCATTAATACCATCGACAATAGTTGGTATTTACATGGAATGGAGCTATATAGATATTTCCGCAGATATTGCAAGATATCTAGCTCCATTTTTAGGCTTTTCGGTAGGTATATTATTACTAAAAAGACTAAAATACCATAGAATTATATATTTATTGTATGGCCTATTGGCGTTACAAGTAATTTCGTATTATTATTCAGTAGCCTCTAAGGCGAGTCATATTTTTCAAGGGGCGCCTATTATTGAGTATGCCAAGCATGGGCTTGAGGCTCAGAGTCTATATTTTTTAATAGCTTATTTTTTATTAAAAAATAAACTTGTTTTCGGGGTAAATAAAGTATTACTAATTGGGTACGCCATTGGTTATATTGTGAATCCAATTTTAATAATGAGTAAAGCAAGACTTATAGCTGTACTCTTATTATTTGTATTGATATTTATTTTCCATTCTAAATTTAAGGAGAGGGTTCTATTAAGTGCATTTGCATTATTGATTACAGGTGCAACTTTATTGTATTCAGGCGATGGTGTGTTTTCTAGATTTCAGAGCACAATAGAACTGGTTGAAACTGATAATTATTTTGCAGATGCAAGTACATCAGTTCGAGTTGCAGAAATTATAAATGTAACTAATATGTTGTATGACAAATCTCCATACTCATTATTTTTTGGATTTGGAGCTGGCGCATTATACTATGATAATTATGCCAAAATAAAGGGTGGCATACATCAGGGAAATTTTAGAGCAGATGGCGGAATTCATGACATTTTCACTATGCCCTTTGCCTATATATTTAGGTATGGCTTTCTAGGGTTTTTCTTAATGTATTCTTTTGCTATTTATTATTATAGAAGGATTTTATATAATCAAGTTGATAAGCGTCAAGATGCAATAGCTGCGTCATTAAAACTATTTATAATCATATCAATTATTGCAGATCTATTTGTTCCTGTCCATATGTATGGTAACTTTCAATTTGGTTTCTTTATAGCCATGGGAGTAGTGTTGCAAAATAAACTTAACGATCAATATAATTCGTTAAAAAATAGTGTAGCTAACTCTTAGAAACTCTAGAATGTATGTATTTTTTTATGTTGCAAAATCTAGATAGATTTACAAACCATACCTGCAACCCTCCCAAAAATTAACACTCAATAAAAGTAGAATTTTCTTATAATAAAAACATAAGGAGATTCAAATGAAGACAACACGTAAATCAGATTCACAAATCA